>SDBT01012480.1_pt1 | contig 13647 bp, 13 predicted proteins | sample 2277101 | NCBI WGS metagenome assembly SDBT01 (sample SAMN10404973, study PRJNA504765) | marine sediment metagenome | isolation source: marine sediment core GS10_PC15, 103 cmbsf | place: Arctic Ocean: Southern Knipovich Ridge | collected 2010
GAATTGGGTTAAGTTAAGTTGTTCCCAAATTATTTCATCTTCTAAAAGTTTTAGAAAAAAAGCTCTCATTTTTTTAGGAATAAAATTTAATTTATTGTGAATTTTATATTTTTCGACAAATTGTTCCCTTTTTTCATCGACAAAGGAGTGCAATAAAAATCCGGCTCTAAAGTAACTATTTGCGTTTAGAATATCATCTTTATTAACACCTTTTACATGAGTTGCGCTTCGCTTAATTGTTCCAAGATATCTAATGTCCGGGAAAAGAGTGCCTATTATAAACTCTTCTTGGCATTTTTGATCGCTTATTCCATGGGCATAAAGCCAACGTTTGGCAAAAAACAGATGGCTGCCTGGAGCGGCAGCCTCAAGAGAACAGCAGAGAAAAAATAATGTAAAAAATAAAAATTTTAAATTATTAATCATCAACCTGCCACATATCAAGAAGTTTTTGGCGATATTTTTTTACTTTTTTAGAATCAAAACCGATGTTTTTGATATATTCTCGCATCGCTTTTTCATACTCAACAATCGTTTCAGAGTCATAAAGATCATATCTTAAAACAGATAAATATGAAAAGGGATTGAGGGTGTAGCGATTATTCATCAAAAGGCGAAGCTGCGGGGCAATATTGGTTTTAGAATTTACATATTGATCTGTCATAAGGCACTCAAAGTGTTTTGACAAAAGCCAGGGACCCCAACGGTATCCTGCCTTTTTGCAAGGATAGCCCTGATCATCTAAAAAATTATAAGCTTCAAATTTTTCATCATCAAAATGTGAATTTTCAGATATTTGCAATAAAATACCGCCCTCTTCATCGAGAAAGTTTCTAGCTATTTTGAAAAGATTACTTAAAACATCCGCCGAAATGCCCAGTTCCTTATAAAATGGAGCTATTTGCTTGGAGTAATTTACGCTGTGTTTGGATTTATCTTTAACGAAAAGGTAGATTGAGCAAGAACCTTCTTCGTCATAGTTGGAATAGAGCCCAAAGTTCAGGGAAAGAAGCTGTTTGGCCCGAGTGTCTGATTTATTGTTGACTTTATCTTTTCCCCAATATTTTACAAATTCGCTCATTGAATTTAAATTTAGGAGAGTATCTCCCGGAACGCGGAAGAAATGAAAATCATCTCGGATAGAGATTTCTAAAATTTCTTCCAAAGTAAAACGGATGATATCTTGATAGACACGGTAACCTTGATTAGCTCCATGATATCCGATATGTCCCCAATCCTCCAAAGCGCCGATAGAATCAAAAAAATCTTCTAAATTTTTATTAACACCGTTTTTCCGCAGTTTTTTTTCTACTCTTTGCCTGCCCTCTCTCTCAATTAACTGGCTAGTGGGACCAAGATATTCATTAACAATCGGGATACCGGCTGTTAAAGCGGAACAACAAAACAACAAACATAATAAATATTTTTTCATTTTTAAACCTGGGTTATTATTTTTAAATAGGTATTATAATAGATGACGTTAATTATGTAAAGATAAAATACAGGTTATGTTTAATGTCTTTTAATTATTGCCTACCAGATTTTAAGGAGCCGTCTCAGAATAATGATTTGCCCCAGGTGATATGAGGTATGGTTGCAAAGAATCAATACCTCTCTTGTCAAAGTATGCTTTTTGTCGCCATATTCGAGCGGTTTAAGCAGGTGATTTTTTTTAACCATTTTTCGAAGTTTTTTTATGTCTGAATAGAGAAAATTTATGCTATCTTGAAGATCTTTTTGATTTGTTGGTTTATGTTTTTTTGGCCAGTAGTCCTCCGGCCAGTTTCCCATTTCATAATTTGGATCGTTTATATATTGCAAAATATCGGCAATCGATAGACGAATATGCTCCAAAAGGTCAAACAGAGTATAGGGCAAACCCCTAACTCTTTTCCCCCAATACTCAAAAGGAATGCCATCTATTGTTTCTTCAAGGCTCAAGTGAACAGAGCGTTCGTCAAGTAGTTCTAAAAGGTGATTTAACAGGTAATCACTTTTCATAGCAGTAATTTTTCCATGAAACATTACACACTTAAACAAAAAATGATTTTTAAAAACAGGTTTTTAATATTCAAACTCCCTTAGATATTTCATCATCCAGACATTGCCCCACCCTTTAGGCGACTTTTCCGCTACTGTTATGATCCCATCACGAAGATTGAACACATGATACATTCCATCCTTTTTTACAGTAGCAGCATTAAAAACAGGTATGCCATGCCAATCCCAAGAGTAATGAAGGCCCCCTGCATCAGTATTAATTGGGGTAGATCTTGCAATATTGCGCAATTTTATGCCTTCGAGTACAGGCTTCTTTTTGTCCTTAATATTATGGATGTCGTGATTTCCAAATCCTTCATAAACCGGATAGCGTATACGTCCATTACCGCTAACTTCATAATCATCATTGAAACCATCTGTCCATGGTAAATACCAATATCCGTTCCAACTAATCGAAGATCCTCCGGAATAAGCACTCCTTTAGGAGTTTTGACCGATCCACCAATAATATCTGGATATTTTGTACCTGGCAGGGCGTTCATATCATCGATAGCCGATTTATTGATCTTCTCGTTATTTTCAAACATGTCGTATCCGTAATGAGGATCAGAAGCGACAAAAAAGGTCAAATTTTCAGACAATAATAAAGAGGAAATGCTTAATAATACAAAAATAAACAAACATTTAATTTTATTCATGATAATTAACCTGATTTTTAATTTTAGTTGGTAAATGAGTATTTTATAATAATGTTTATTCATTATCAATAAATTTTTAAAACGTAAAAAATGAACTTATATTCTTCGATAGAGGCTTTATTGATAATATCGGCTATTCAAAACTAGTTGATTTAGAAATTACAAATGATATGGAGCAAGCAGCTCATAATCTAAAATACAACCAAAAAGTGTTTGTCACCCCTCCTTGGGAAGAGATTTACTGCAATGATTCAGAGAGAAAGCAGACATTTGATGAGGCCGCTTTGACATATAATCATATTGTCGAAGCTTATGCGTATTCAAAATATGGCTATGAGCTAATAGAGATACCAAAAACAGATGTAAAAAATCGAGTAGAGTTCATATTACAACATGTCAATAAATAATAACAATTGACTGATATTTCCTAGACCCGTATATACATATTATTTTAATCGAAATAAATACCAATATATGGAGGAATTATGTGGTCAAGAAGCATAAAGTGGAATCTTTTTATTCCAACGGTAATGATGTTTCTCATAACCGTGGGTGCGGTGCATGCCAATATATCCAGTGGATGCTGTAATCCTTGCCAAGAAAACAATTGTTGTACGGACGATTGCGGATTTTACCTTGGAGGTGATTTCCTTTATTGGACTGTAAATCAGTCAGAGTTGGACTATGCCGTTGATGACGAGGATAGTGATCACGGAAACCTGGGTAAAGGAAAAGTCCACTATCTAGATTTTGACTGGGATGCAGGTTTTCGCATTTTTGGAGGTTATAGCTTGGGTTGGGATTGCTGGGATGTCGCCGTTGTCTACACCCATTTTTGTGAAGAAGCAAATGGAAGTGCTAAAACTTCAAACGATCAAGCTCTCGTACCAACTTTAGAACCACCAGACGCAGATGTCAAGGTCGTCGATAAAGCGAAAGGAGATAATGATCTTGATTACGATGTCGTTGATTTAGTTTTTACTAGACCTTTTTGTATCAGCAAGTGCTCCGTCTTACATCCTTTCTTTGGTGTTCGGGCTCTTTGGCTAGATCAATGTCTAAAAGTTGAGTATTCAGGTGGAGATATCGATGATTTAGGATTTGATAAAGATGTCATAAAAAATGATTCCAAATACAAGGCGGTAGGCCTTCGTGCTGGACTGGGTTATACCGTTAGCGTATGCAATGGTTTTGGCCTATATGCTGACGTCGGTGGATCAGTTCTTGCAGGACGCACAGATGACCACCAACAAGTTCAACGTTTTGATGGTTCAGAGGTTGTTTCAGACGACATTGACATCAAGGATAAACAATACACCTCTCTATTTGGATACCAGATAGGTGTTGGAGCTAGTTATGAGACCTGTTACTGTGATTGGGTGATCAAGTTAAGTATTGGTTATGAAATGAATCAGTGGCTGAATACCCCGAGACTTCGTCGATGGGTTGATGGTGGTCACGGTGGAAGTAACGAAGGAATGTCTCGTGGAGTAACAACATCTGCAACAGATGGAAATCTACTCCTTCATGGCTTGATAGTAAAAGCTGGCATGGAATTCTAACCGAAACATCTCTAAAAGGGGCCGGCCCAGTTAAAGGGCCAGTATTTTAAACCAATGTGAGCAAAAAGATTTCTAGAATTACACCAAAATTCTTCTCATCAATGCATTCCCACAGTGCAGGGCAGCTCTAGAAGTTAAAACATTAAATGTATTTATGACATAGAGCACACGCTCCTTTAAGGTTGAGCCAGTTTTTGAGTCACTAAAAAAACTTTTAACTCCCAAGTAAACTTCATAAACCAAAGCAGGCACACCCATTGCCACACTAACTATGCTAACAACATGCCTAGGATGCCAAGGAGTTGTGGCAAAATTAAGATTAGGGCCAAACCAGCTAAGAAGCAATTTATCCCCAAATATAGCTGTAGCTACTCTCCCAACAAGAACCGACCCCGGCCATGTGGAAAGAGCAAGGCCAATTACAGAAACTCTGGCAGATATCTCAATCACATTTATGAGCGTTTCTTTTTTATTTGACCAAAGTGTTCCCCTCCGGGCACTATCGATAAGATCGTAGACTGCCCAAATCCCAAAAATAACATTCGCTATACCAATAATTTTTTTAATCGTAGGCTTCACTACAGGGTTGTTTAGAAATTTTTGAACCTCTTTTAAAACAGATGTAATCCTAATGTTTACTGTGTTTAACATTTATTCCTTCTATAGAAATTAGCTATCAAAAAAGAATAAATTATTGTTAACTTTTTAACCAGTCTTTTGTCCAAGAAACAACACTATTGTGAGCATCCGGTGCAAAAACAACGCCGCCGTGACCCCAACCTTTTACAGTAATTTCTCTACTATTCTCTCCCTGAATGTGAACAGATTGCTTGGGGACAATTGCATCTTTGCTGCCCCAGATCATGTAAAGTGTTGCTTTATCGGGGTCTTCACAGATTTTCCGATACGTCTCTTCAATTTCAGATTTTACATCATCGCAGAACCAAAAAAATCTGTTGGCTACATATTTTAACCTTCCAGCAATAGAGATCATCATTGAAACCCCTGCTTTATCAACATGATGCTCTCCTCTCCAAATATATTTAGCACTAACAAGAGCGCCCAATGAATGACCCACCAATGCATATTGAACGTCACTATATCCATTATCTAAATATTTTTTGGTAATTTCCTCTATATGAGTAACTAGGGAAGTAAGAGGAATAGGATCATCATCAGATTGTTTAATACTTACAGTGTAGACATTTCTAATACCGGCGTCAGAAAATTTCTTTGCTAATGGAAAAAAACAGGATTGATGAGCTCCATCTCCATGCAATAGCAAAACAACATTTGCTGTTTGATTTACTTTGTCGGCTGCTTTTACTTTAATTGGATTTAAATCATACTTGTGAGGATCGATCCAAAAAACTGCTCTGTACAACACATTACGCAATACCGAACCAAACTCTTTAAAAATACATTCGGAGACTATATCCCAAATTTTTTCGAATTTTGTAGGCGCAGAAAAAGATTGTCCTCTTGTTGTACCCGTCACTGATGACGATTCTGAACCAACTGAAAAAAATCTCATTTTTTGTCTCCTTAATTATTACTCATTTTATAATAGCGGAAAAAGCTCTTTTAAGAGTATTTGTAAGATTTTCCCCAAGCCAATATAGAGGCTTTTGCGCTGCTCTTCTATCGGTCTGCACTTTTTTAATTTTGGCAACCATGTTCCTCCTGTATCAAAGGAGCTCTCACTTTTTTGATTTTGAACAACCTGGAAACCGTCTAAAAGATCTGGCGCAAGTACACCTGAAATCGCTTCAAGCTGAATCCTGTGCATCTCAGATTGCGGAGTTGAACACTCAAAGGGATATCTGCTGGCATTACTTGCGTTAAAAAGCCAGTATTGTAAATTATCTTGCACAGATGTTGACATTTTATTGTCTAAACTTTTCCAGATTTCAATAAGATTGTGACTTAGCTCATGATTACCTTTCTTGCTTACCTGCAGGGCATAAAGAGGAGATTGAACAACTGCATGTAAAATAGTGTGAAAATTACCAACTAATAAAGCGTATTGCTTTGGACAGGTGACAGAATGGAGAAGCTCATAGGTTGATTTTAAACATCTAAGATCGTCAGACCACTGCTGGATCCACAAATATTTTTGAGTATCATAGTTTTCTACTTTACTATCAAGGAGTCCTTTCACCTTTTTCATTAATTCGTCTAATGCCGGGATTTCAATGCTTTTAGCAGCGGTAAGCTTAGGTAGAAGTTTATCTAATTCGGGGAATTTACCAATTGGCTCCTCAGCACTTCTTAAGCCTGCACAAATATCAGCTGTAAATTTCTGTACATCAACTAGGCGGCATTTTAAAGGGTCTAACCAGTCATTTTCTTTTGGTTGATCTGCCATTGTAACGAGCTCTTGCAAAACTTGCGGCATTTGACGCCCTCTTGCTTGAAGAGAGATCCACTGACTGTGCTGCTCTCTCATAAACCTAGTCCAAAAGGAGGCCAAATATAGCTCTTGAACAGCTCTATTGTCTAACCGTAATCCTGATTTTCTAAAAAGTGTCCATAGATTGTGACTTAATTTATCAGAATCAGAGTCCTCTAGCATATTAACATAAGTTAGCGCAAGCTCCATTGTTAACTGCATCGTATTGTGAGAAAGTCTTTGTAAACTGAAACTATGCCTCTCATCATTTCCATACTCTTGAACTAAAGAGTTAACAGCATCTAAGAAAGATTCATAAAGATCTGCCTCGCAAGCTTTCAAAACTATAGCTTCATTAGAGCTTTTAGTAAGGGTGGACTTAAATGGATGAGGTCTCTTTAAAACAATATTTTGTTCTTTAGCAACAGGCGGTTTCGAAACAGGTAAAACCGACAACTCTTTGCATTCGATAACCCCTTTTACTGATTCAGTATCTCTTTTAACAGGCTGCGCTTTTTTTCTTTTTGAATGTTGTGGTTGTTTCTTCTTTTTTCCCTTAATTGATTTAAGTAGCTCCTCGCTAGCTTTCCTTGCCTTTTCCATCTCAATATCTAACTTTCGATCTCTTTCAGCTATTTTTTGATCAGCACACGCAGCTTGCCAATATTCAATAATTTTTCGTAAATTTGCATTTGCAGCGATATCCATCAACATGTGGCACATGTTCATCTGAATTGAATTCAATTCGGCCAGCTTTAAAAATCCTTCCGGATTAGTAATACCATCTCTTATTAAATCATCTCTTAGCTTGGCTCTTGTTTCTTCTGTTGGTACAATACGAGGAAAGTGGGAAGGTTGATCGATTGTTGTAACCACTTTTTGGATCTCAGTAATTTCATCTGCAAGTGTTAGAGGGTTATCCAAGGAACTTTTTTCAAGCCGTTTTAATATATGGTAGATTCTTTCCTTCCACCTTTCTATAAACTCAAGGGATCTATCCATATCTAAACTAGCTTTAATATTTTTTTGCTCTTTTTTAGACAAACTAGAGGCCTTGATCTGCATAATTTGCCTGGTTATTTTTCTCCTTCTTTCAACAATCGGTATGACTGTTTGCCACATCTCTAAAGCCACTAAACAGCTATATTTCCACATCTTCTCAAAATCGTTTTTTGAAACGCTACAAACTCTAATGGCGTTTAAAGCGTTTTTGCATTTCAACTTACTATAGGGAATATCTCTATTAATAAGAGACCAGGGGTAGATATCCGGATCCCAATGAAGTATTTCAGTTTCGCAATTATCTGTAAGAAGCTCTATAAAAGAGTCGCAAATGGTTTTAAACTCTTGGGCGTCCGGATACACATTCTGCAAAAAATTAGCTAGTGCATCAAGTTTTTTAAGAAGGTCTTTTTTCTTGTTTGTATCTCTTAAATTGTAGCGCCAAACTGCAACCGCTTCAAGCAAACCAATTTTGATCCTATCAACATTAGAATCATCTGGAAAATTGACTTTATAAAGCTCTACCATTTCAAAAACCCAATGTACAAATATTAGATAAACTGACAGATGCTGATTTTTTGGAGTAATTACCTTTCCCTGAAGCTTGCTTAAGATGATATCGCTTTTGGCCTGCAAACATCTCTTTACGCTTTCGCTATTCAGAATTTTTTGAACTTGATAGGCAATTTTCCTTACAGTATTAGAATTTGAGCGAAAAAAATCGCTTAAATATTCAAAGCGCTCAGATGTCAAACAAGTAAAAAGATTATCTTCTTCGGCAAGCCAAATATAACCGGGGCGTTTTTTCAAACCCGCATCCAATTCCAGAAGGTGTTCATTTGCCGTATTCAAACTAGAACTTGACGATGATGAAGAAATATAAGACATAATTATTTTTTTTAATAATAGTTATATAAAAACAAATATAGTATCAATATTTTACTTTACTGTCAATAAGCATTACGTGTTAATAGGAGGAAATTTCCTAAAGATATACAAATCGATCAAAATAAAATCGAAGAACTGATCAGCAATGATTTGTCTCTTCAAAATAGATCAGAGGTGGAGTTTGGTCATGAATCTACGAGAAACATGGCTTTAACCAACTCTGATTTAGAAACCTCTGCTTCATTGGGAATTACTGACCATTACTGATAATTGACTATATTTATTTTTTGAATTATTGTCTGATTAAACCATCATCTAAGGAGGATATATGAATTTTTTGACAACAAATCTTGCATTCATCATCGGAATGCTGACTTTCGTAGGCATAGCAAATGCGGCTTTACCCAATCCTGGTTTTAAGATTGAGAAAAGTCGTACTGCATTAGTCATCACTGATCCTCAGGTTGATTTTTTGAGCCCAGATGGCGTTGCCTGGGATGTGGTCAGCAAAAATATAAAAGCTAACAATACGGTTGAGAATATTGGTAACCTAATGAAGGCTGCCAAGGCAAATGATATACTACTGTTTATTTCTCCGCACTACTACTTTCCACATGATCATAAGTGGCAGTTTGAAGGTGCATTGGAAGAGTTGATGCACGGTATTCATATGTTCGACCGCGCAGGCCAACTGTCGTTAGAAGGCTTCAAAGGGTCGGGCTCCGACTGGATGGAGCAATACAAGCCTTACATCGAAGATGGCAAAACCATTGTGACTAGCCCTCATAAAATCTACGGCCCTGAAACCAATGACCTGGTTTTACAGCTGCGTAAACGCGGTATCGACAAGATTATCCTCGCTGGCATGTCAGCCAACCTATGTGTTGAGTCGCATATGCGCGAACTTATTGAGCAAGGATTCGAAGTCGCTGTAGTAAAGGATGCCACGGCAGCGGCGCAGGTAGAAGAAGCTGACGGTTACGCAGCCGCGCTAATTAACTTTCGAATGATTGCTAGCGATGTATGGACCACTGAGGAAGCTGTGAAGAATATCAAGGCCGCTAACTAACAGCCCTTTGGATTTTACCTTATTTTGGGCAAAAAACCCAAAAAGATATAGTGAACAAAAACGGGCTTGGGATGTTGGGATATTTTTGCTTTGAAACACTAGAAAAATTGCCTGAAAAGGGAATCGAACCTTGGGCCTTCGATTTTCGCTAATACGGCTCGCCTTTAAACCAACCTCTCCTAAGCACTATTCACCAATATACTGGATACTCTGCTTAAAAGGATCCGCATCCATGTCGCCGATAACGTTGCCCTTGGTGCCCGGCATAATTTCAAACAGCGGATCGAATTGAACGAGAGTGGATTTTAGCTGATCGTAAACCTTTCGATCACCTTCAAGCTTTGCATTGCCGTTCTTTATCTGCTCATCGAATGTCACCATGCCTGTCATCGCCTGTTCCAAATCGCTGCGATTTATTGTGATCGTAAGATCGGGTTTGTCAGCTTGATATCCGGCTATGCTGCTCAGAGTAGCACCGCTCATTTCGACGATGTACTTCTCGCCGTTATCAGGGGTGATAAAGTTGATTGTGAAAACCATTCCCTCGGCCTTGCGGCTGTCCACGCAAATTCCGACCGACTCAAGCCATTGCTGAGTTGTCATCGCTCTTATCACATCGGGACCGGCACTCTTGAATACTCCACCCTTTTTGATTCCGGAACGTAGTTCTTGCGCCGCAGCGAGGTGTACATTACGCATGCTAGTGCTCTCATACTGGTAGCCTAACTGCTCGAAGATGGCCGCCAAAAGATTCTTGGCTGCCTGGTTCTCAGGTTCGGCGAATACTAGTTTGTTAGCAATCTCCATGGCAAGCCTATACTTGCCCTGATTATAAAGTTCCTGACCCTTAGAGAGGATCTTCTCAGCGCCGCCCATCATCTCCACATATAGGGGTGCCGAGTCACGAGGAGAAAGTGGTGAGAGTGTTGCCGGGTTGCCGTCCCAATAGCCGAGATAGCGATTGATCACAGCCTTAGAATTATGGAATTCGGAACCGTGATACTGCCGCACGACCCACTGTTTTTGAAGACTCTTCGGCACCATGTAGACATTGTGAATTTCGTTTATTGTCACACCCTGATTGGCGAGGTGTAAAACCTGATTATTGAGGTTCATATAGGCGTCACGATGGGCTCGCATCACCTCCTGGATTCGGTTATTTCCCCATCGGGGCCAGTTGTGGGAAGAAATTAATATTTCAGCTTCCTGACCAAAACGATAAAGGGCAACATTGATGTGGTTGGCCCATCCGAGCGGATCGCGCACCAGTGCGCCACGCAACGTATAGACATTGTGCACGCCGTGGACAATATTCTCCGCGACCCACATAGTTTTGAACTGAGGGAAGTAGGTGTTCATTTCTGAGGGTGCTTCGGTGCTTGGCGTGTTCTGAAAGATCATCTTCACTCCATCAATTGTTCGCTCCTCAAAATCACCCTCAATAACATCAGTTGGCGCTATCAGACCGATCGTGCCTCCTGCAACACCCTTGCCTATCCCCGAGTCAACGTGACCAAAGGGACTCTTGGGTAACATGTTGGCGTATTGGTACTGCACTCTCCTAGTCATAGCATTACCAGCATAAACGTTTTCCGATACCGCATGTTTCATGAAGCCGCGCGGGGCAAGAATCTTAGTCTTGCCGGCGCGAACATCTGCATCATTAACCACGCCACGCACGCCGCCAAAATGATCAGCATGGGAGTGCGAGTAGATCACAGCCATAACCGGGCGGTTGCCCAGCTTCTCATTGATAAAATCAAGCGCTGCCTTAGCAGTTTCTCTCGCTGTAAGCGGATCGAATATAATCCAACCAGTATCGCCTTTGATAAAGGTGATATTGGCCAAATCGAAACCACGGATCTGATATATTTTGCCCGGCAGTACTTCATAAAGGCCATAGTTCATGTTGAGAATTGACTGACGCTGGAGAGAAGGGTGGACGCTATCGAAATCCTTACCCTGAAGCAGAAACTCAAATACGCCCATATCCCAGGCGATCGTACCGTCGTCCTTTTTGATCTGCTTGTAGGGCGGCGCAGCAATAAATCCTCGTTTATGCTCTTCGAAGTCCCGCTTATCTTCGAACGGAAGACTCTTGCGTAAGGCTTCTTGCTTCTCAATTGTAAACGTAGATGCCGGCATTCCTTTGGGGTTGAAATGCTCTGAATCCTCTGAAAATGCTGACGTTCCAAAAAACATCAGTATAGCTACTACTCCCATTACACGATATAACATAACACTCTTCCCCCTTAAGGATAGTAATCCCTTAAGTACTGTTTTTTTGAATAGATTTCATGATGATGATGAAAATCATCTTTTTATCTAACTTAGTCAATACTACCCTCTGTACAATTTTTAATCTGACATTTCTAAACAAATAACAAAAGAAAAAATTACAAAAACGGGCTTGGGATGTTGGGATATTTTTGCTTTGAAACACTAGAAAAATTGCCTGAAGCCAGAATCGAACTGACGACCTTCGCATTACGAATGCGCTGCTCTACCATCTGAGCTATTCAGGCTTTTTTATATACTAAATTAAGTTGAAGAATTGGAATTTGAGGTTAGAGATTTTTTTGACTGAATAAGTCCGGAGATCGAAGTAAACTTATGAAGTTTACGAGATCGAGGACAACCTCAGTTGAAAAAAGGTCAAGTTCAAAACCAATTCTTAAAGTTTATTGTGTATAACTACATTTTCAAGACCGTGCTGCTGAAATTCTTCAATAAATTCATCCTCGATTTCCATTCGCAATTTAAATCTTTCTTCATCGCTCATCTTAGATATCTTTTCCAAGGAATAAAGCTTCTCAAATTTTATATCCCCTAATTGCGCTGAAAGTTCATCCCAAAAACTTTCGTCTTCATATTCATCCAAGTATTGCTGCAATTCTTCATCCATTTCCAACTCTTTAGATGGAAAAATTTCACCGGAAGAATCATCGACTAAAGAATCCAGACCAAAATCTTTCGCTTTAGAAAAGACCAGCTCTTCGATATCTTCAAGCTCTTTTATCTCTTCACCGGGCAGGCGATTAGCATTGACCACCCAATTTCCCAAGAAAACCAACTTTACTATCTTCTCATACTGCTCTTTTGTAAATTCAACACTTTTCATACATAACCTCAATAATTTATCTTATTTTAGCTAATTAATACATTTTATACTCAATTTATTTGAAGATTTGGAATTTTGGGTTAGAAATTTTTTTGACTGATGAACCCCGCCCTGAAGGACGGGGTATGAGTTGGGAGGGGTTTCGTACCCCTCCCGACTTATCGGAATTAAAATACCCCTCCCTAAAGGAAGGGGTTTTCTCTAATTTTGATAAATTGGGTATACTCCTACAGCAAAACAGAAATCCTCTTAATTTGATGATTTTGCCCAAATATGATATAATATATATGGAGAGGGAGTAAAAAATGTAAAAAAATGGCATCCCAAAATAAAAAAAATTAATGTATTGTGGAAAATAATGAAAAAAAAGAAGCCTTTCGACATCTATAATCCAGGAAAAAAGAAGAAGGGTCAAAAAAAGAAGCCTTCTTCAAAGCCTGCCCCTGCTCCAAAAAAAGCAGAAAAAAAAGTTTCTGTATCGGCAGATAAAGAGATTAATCTACTTTTATCGAAAATATATGATATGGAAAACGATCTTGAAAAGAGAATAGATAAAATTTGCGCTTTGAGCGGAATGTCTCGTAATGAAGTCCTCACTTTTGTCGAAAATCCGGATAATTTTCCATCGAATGAGTGGAGTACAATCCAAAAAAGAAAAGAAGCCTTGGAAAGAAAAATGTTCTCTTCTATGGGACTGCCCTTTAAGAAAAATGTAGTCGGTAAAAAAAAATTGGATAAAAAAACAAAAAAAAGAAAGGGCAAGACTTTAGGTGATAGAAAAGGGTGGATGAAAATGTAGTTTTTGCTATTCTGTTTTTTAAATCAAAGGATGTTTTATGATAAAAAGAATTGATATTTTTATGCCTCCCCCTAGCCATTTTGGTTAGCTCGATTATCTGACCAAAGAATTATAT
>SDBT01012481.1_pt1 | contig 13646 bp, 16 predicted proteins | sample 2277101 | NCBI WGS metagenome assembly SDBT01 (sample SAMN10404973, study PRJNA504765) | marine sediment metagenome | isolation source: marine sediment core GS10_PC15, 103 cmbsf | place: Arctic Ocean: Southern Knipovich Ridge | collected 2010
CGACATGTTAGAGTACGTGAATATCTCGATCGACGGAGCCAAAGTCCGCGCCGCCAAGACAAGTACGGTGCTCGACACTGCGCTGGCGTACGGAACCTGCATCTTGGGGAGAATGGAGAAATAAAGGCGGTGGGAGGCATGGCGAATGTAGTGGACCAAAGCGTGGGAAAGGTCGTGCAAACGAATGTAACGTCCGTCGGATTGTAATTCCCAGGCATTTGAGTTATCACCCAAATAGACATCTTAGCCCTTCTGGATGGAGAATAACATGGAAGATAATAGCGAGTTGATAGAAGCCTTGCGGACAGCCGTGAAACATGATTTAGAACCCGCCCTGTTCATTTTACAACAAGCCGCTGACGCCTTGGAAGCCTACGCCGACCAGATACAGGCGGTGAGGGATTACTTGGCCAATAGAGAGCGGTTGTGCGAAATGGAATATGAGCGAGAGGACACGTGGGATACTAGTTGCGCCTATCTAGCACTTTGCGATATCAACGAAGACATCCTAGCCATACTCGGAGATTCACATGAAGAAACCAAGGAATAGAGTAGAGATAGTAACGTACCGGAGATATTCTATATGGTGTGGCTTTGCTACTTGGGGGTATATTTCCATCTATATCCAAACCCTCAGAGCCATCGTTACCAAGGAATGGGGGAAGGAGGCCTTAGTCTTCAAAAACGCCCACATGATAGCCAAAGAACTGAACCTGCCTGTTTGGTACAAGGGGAAAGAGCATGAAGAAGAAGCGTAAGAAACCTTCAGCCAAAGCCCTTAAGAAGAAATGCGACATCCTCTGGTCTGAAATTATCCGCTCTGTAGGCAGGTGCGAGAAGTGCGGCTGTACAGATAAACAATTGCATGCACACCACTTAATCACTCGTTCTGCTGTATTCTTCAGGCATGACTTGAGGAATGGTATTTGTTTATGTGCCTCGCATCACAAGCTATCTTGGCAATGGAGCGCGCATCTGACACCTTGGCGGTTTGAAGAGTGGATGAAATTCAAGAGGACTGAACAATGGCGTTGGTGGGATTGCCACAGATGGCAGAACACGTTAGGCAAAAAAATAGACTACGCCGCTATTTTAGAACAACTCAAACAAACGAAAGGAACATGATGGAACAGTACCCAAAGATTCAAACCGTTTACAAGCGCGACCCCGATAATAACTTCAAAACCCTCTTGGAAGGAGAGTACTCTCTGCCTGAATTGTGGTATCTCAAGGACTGTGCCTGGGAATGGACAGAGAAGGTGGATGGAACGAATATCCGGGTAGATTGGGATGGTGAGGATGTCCGCTTTGCAGGCAGGACAGACAAGGCCCAGACTCCACAGTTTTTACTGGATAAATTAGAAGCACTTTTCCCGTCTACCCTGTTCGAGTCAACCTATCCAGATGTTCCAATGACTTTATACGGCGAAGGTTATGGTGCAAGAGTTCAAAAGGGCGGTGGGAATTATATCCCAGATGGAGTTGACTTCGTCCTGTTCGATGTATTGGTTGAAGGCAAATGGCTATCAAGGCAAGACATTATAACAATTTCAGTTGCTCTTGATTGTGTCGAAATCGTTCCAATAATTGGGTCCGGCTCTTTAGGGCGGATGGTTGATTTTGTCCGAGATGGCTTTGATTCATATTTTGGTGATGATATCTTCCAAGCAGAAGGCATTGTTGCCAGACCTCAAACTGAACTCTGCAACAGGCACGGCCAGCGAATAATTACGAAGATCAAGGCTAAGGACTTCCCGAAAGGAACATAATGGAAATCACAGGACTACCTACACCACCAGAAGGATACGAGGACGTAGCGGAGCATAGGTGTGCAGAATCAGGCGACCTCTACGCATGCCCAAGCGATGGGGGTTGGACGCCCTGGGGAAGGCTTAAATGCAAACCTAGCTCCTGTGGCCATCTCATCTGCTTACGCCCCAAACCCCTCACGGGTATAGACTGGCTGAACAAGCGTGTCCCTGGTGATGTGTGGAAGTGGAGGAGAGAGATTTATGTGGTCCATATGGGATTAGGCGAGGACGATGTTTACCTTGAGTGCATTACAGCTTCAACTTCCTACGCATGGAAGAACAGTGACGATGTTTGGTCCGATCTTCTCTGCCCTTTCCCTGAGAGCTATGACACCCTCTCTGATTCTACAGTGGAGTGGCTTAATCATGGTTAAATGGCTTTCTAAGGCATTATTATTTCTCAAGGGGATCAATGTCCTCTTTGGGAAGATGATCGTTTCTAGCTGTCGTTCCATGCGTAGAAACAGGGATGTGGAAGCCATAGCTATCGTTAAGCTGGCCGGGGAGCGAGGGCAGACCATCCTGGAACAGGCGAAGGAAATCCACAAGCAGCGGAGAGCTATCTGGTTCGCCGAAGTCATGGCTAGACGGTTGATCGAAGGCAAAGGTAAGTGTCCTGTAGGTTTTGCCCGTAATTTGCTGAAGTTGATAGGAGAAGAGAAATGATAGACCTATGCCCGAATTGTGGAACGGCTTTCCTTTTTGACCACGCTATCTACAAGGGTCTGCGAGGCGGCTCTGTTACAAGGCGATGGTGTCCTAAATGTAAGCTGAGACAAGTAGGCAGAGTATGTCATTGGCGAAGTGAGAGATACAAGGAATTCAAGCATGATCCGGGGCTATGCACATGAAAACACATGACAAACGACTGTACTCAGACGCTGACACAGTAGCCAGGGAGCTTCATCAAATCCATACCCCAAAAGACAAGACTGTAGCTGGCAGGGAAGAACGTACCAGAAGGGTAGAGATTTACGCTGCTCAATGGCGAAGCAATAAGAAGATAACCTACATACCAAGGAGATGAGATGCCTGACTTCTACGAGATATGGGCTATACTCGGATCGCAGGGACCAGAGCGTAGAGAGACAGTTGTTCAAGGGCTATCAGAAGCCAGAGAAAAGGCTAATGAGCTTATGGCCGAAAGCCAAACTACGCTAGAGCCTTGGTTTGCTGTAGGGGTAAGACCTACGGGACCTACTAGGACGGCTTGGAGCTATCTCAATTCAGTCGGTTGCGGCCCTGATGAGAAACCTAAACCCAAGAAAAAGCTCAAAGCAGAACCGGGGCTTCCCATGAGGGATAATCCGATAGGAGAATGAGATGAAATGGCCGTGGGTATCACGAAAGAAACTAGAGGCAACATGTACACTGTTGCATGATGTCAAAGACTATTCACTTCACCAAGGTCGTATGCACGAAGCTACGTTGGCCGACAGAGAGGCTACAATAGAAAGGCTCTCGAATCACTTCGATTGCCTCAAGCCCGGCCCGATGGCACAGATATACAACGAGAGGGGTTTCCCGACCGTAGTACAGGTGGCAATCCCAGCCATGCACGGTAACGCTGTCTTTGATGTGACGCTAGCCGAGCAATCACGGTGCGAGTATGCAGAGTGTTACGCAGATAACATGACACGCCGTTGGGCTGAAGAGATCAAGCCAGAGATCGTTAAGGTCATTCTTGATGCTCTGGCCTCTCGCAAGGACTAGCCTACTTATTCTTGATGGCGTCACGAAGAGTATACAGACCTAAACCGGCAAGCATTGGGGCGACCCACGCGGGGATTGCTACACCAGCAGCGGGAAGGCCAGCCATAAGAACAGCTACTATCGCTACGATGTAAGTCTTTTTGCCTTTAAGAAAGTTCATGTTAAGCTCCTTGAATTTTATAGAGAACAAATCCTACGCCGATACTCACGGCGACTTTCCAAATCCTGTCCGCCCATAAAGCATACACCTTACCACGTCCCCTACTGTTAGCCTCTAGCAAAACTAGCCGTACTGACATGTCAGAGACTACGCTTAGCGCCTGTTTCACGTTAAGACTAACAGAATCCAGCTTTTCTTTCAATGCTGTGTTTTCGGCAGCGGAAGCCGCCATTAATTTCGCCCCCTCCAAAAAATGATCTACACAGAACTTAGGCACTTTTTCGCAATCGCTCATAATCCACCCACTATCTCTTAACGGTTCCCAGCCTTGTCTTACTTGGCCGCGTGGCTGATTCATGTATGCCAAGCCCTCTGGTTATCGCATCAAAGCCGTCAATCTCGCCACGTTGCCAGGAAAGTAAATTCTGGGCCTGAATAGGTAAAGATTGTTCGGCTTGCCTTAGAATAAACGAAGGGTATTGTGTAGGTGAGATAGGTTGTATACCGAACGCTTCCCATTTTACAGGATTCCCGGTGTCAATCAACTCGCCAAGGCTCGTAAACCTCTTTCCTCTCCAGTCTGTACCTGAAAGCCCCTCAAGCACCATCCTTCCAAGTACGCTGCTTTTGTTTTTGGCCGACCTTGCTGTCTGTGTAATGAACTTTAAGGGGTCTTTGAAGTGTCCAAGGATACTGATGTACTTACGTTTACCTTTGTCACCGCCAAATCTTCTGAATATGGGAGTAACATCAGCGTCTAGCCAGCGAAGACTACCATCCTCGAAGCTTTCTTTGTACTTATCCCAGAACTCGTCGTCGTCTTCTGAAAGTTGAGACATAAGGATATTGAAGATCATTGTAGCACCAACACCCTTGAGGATGATTCGGCCCCACATAGCTCTGTAGACTTTGCCTTCGTCGCCTAACTTAAAAGCTTTGGCCATTGACCTAATGTTTGATTCAGTCCAGTCAGGGGCTAAAGCGAACAATCTAAATAGTTGCTGAACGGTCGGATTCCTGCCCATCCGCTGCAAGTTCAAACCACCGAAATCGTCATTGATGACATTGGCAACTTGCTTGGCGATTTCTCTCGCGGTGGTCTTTCCTTCGAGAATAGCATCCTTCCTCTTTAAGAGCAACGCTCTGTACTCAAGCAATGCAGACTGTACTTTATAATACGGACCAAGCTTATTGAACAAGAAATTAGTATTGGCGCGAGACAGAGCCTTGAGCGCCTTCCTTGTTTCGGAAGCCATCGGAACTTTGTCAATAGCCCGGCCAATCTTTGAAGACTCCTGTGCTATGACGGGATCAAAGTCCTGCGTCTTTCCGATAGTCAAACCCGCGTGAACCATCTCTTGGAATTCTGGAGTGAAGTTAAGGATAGCATCACGACCTTCAGTAAAAGCTGTAACAGGATTGATTCCGCGCGAAGCCAATATAAACGACCTCAAATACGCCTGATGGTGAAAGAGCGATGATGTGAGGATTATACCTTTGACCACTTCGTTGTACTTGCTGACGAAATCTACGGCTGGGATGCCTTGAAGAACTGACTTGCCAAGAGCATTGTTCAGATACTTGCCCGTTTTCTTGTCGGTCCACAGACCTGCACGACGCATTAGAATACCTTCTTCATTAACGAACAGGTCAGGACCAATGGCTTTAGTTGCTTCGCCAGCTTGGACCCACTTAGAGAAGTTTGGATGCTCAACCCTTACAGTATTCTCGTCAGTTCTGTTGAGAGTAAAGACTCCAGCTTTCATACCAAGAGATACTAGGTTTCTGTCGTGGATCGTCTGGGACACCTGTTTGTGGGCAAGTTTCTGCGCAGCTATAGCACCTGGTACCTGAAGCTCCCATCCTCTCGACCAACCATCTATGATAGAAGTCAGCGTTCTAGCTCTGGCCCTCTTGGTGGAAATTGTAAACTTAGCCTTGCCTATTCCAGCTTTTTCTCCGAAGTCCCAAATCCTGGTAGAGTAGTTATCTCTGGCGTTCTTCAATACCCCAGCTTCCAGACCTTCAAGACCTAACAGTTTGTTTTCGGCAATGATCTCCATAGCTAAAGATTGTTGCGCCTGCGTTAATGATTGAGCTTTCTTTACTAAGGCTTGCTGTGTTTCGGTAAGCTGGGCTATGTTCTCCGTAGTGTAGTCTGAAGGAGAGTCTCGCATGTCAATGAAGACCGCAATTGCAGCATCCACATCGGAAGCCTTCTCGCCCTTCTGGGTTAGCTTCTTCAGTTCGGCGGTCTTATTGATAGCGTTTATATCTGCTTTAACTTCGGAAAGCTGTCTATCACCAATCCACTTATCAGTTAGGTCTGCTGGCGAAACCGTCTGCGATGTAGTAACGTCTGGAATTACCCTTTCGTCGGGATAAGAAACTTTCAACTCTTGAGGTAGAGCTTCTTCGTTACGGACAACGCCTTCTATACCAGCATTTTGTATAGTCTCTGGAGTTTCCTTTGTTATGGATGTCTGCGTTAAAGGTTGCGGTTCAGGCAAAGGTTCTGAGACAACTTCTACTACAGTTTCCGGCTCTGCAGCGTCTTCTAAGGCAGCATTCCATTCGGCCTTTATATCGGCGTCGGGGTCGTTAGGTTGAATAACTTCAGCGGTTGCGCCTTCAGCAACAGCAACTTCAGCTAGACTCTGTAACATTTCCTCTTTGAGATTCTTCGGTGCTTTAGGTTCAACTGCGCGAGCAAGACCGGTTGTAACTGCACCACCACCAACTGTCAGTAAGGTTACACCCGCAACGTCCTGGACAGTCCGCTCCAACTGCTCTCTGGACATCGCCGTTTCGTCAACGAAAGCCGCTCTTGTTCCAATCTGCCCTAACGCTGTCACCTCTTCCTCAAAGACCTCTTGCGTATAAGCCTTCGCAAAGCCTCTCCCGAAAGAAAGAATGTTAGCCCACTTGCCCGCATTCTTCGGAACACCGCCCCCTAATGCAATAACTCCCCTTCCTCCAGGAAGTAACTCTTCAAAGCCGCCCATGCCCATCGCTTGCATGAACATTGCTGGCATTGCTTCCCAGACGCCCTGTGTAAAGGCAAAATTAAGCCTGTCAACAGTTCCTAGCTCAGGTGCATCCTCCCAACTATCAATAGCTTCACCTACTGCAAAGGCTGATATAGCACCGTAAGGGCCAGCTACAATTGACGAAGGAATAGCAAGCAAGAGTGAGTCGCCAGCAGTTCGCATCCACCTATTCAAGTTTGGCATCCATGCGTCTTTGTCTTTGTCTTGCATTATCATTTCAACAACGCCGCTGAAGTTGCGAATTTCGTCAGCAAAGTCGCCAAAGCCAGCTATTCGCGCAGCACGGCGAGAAATGTTTGTTGCGAATTGTAACGGAATTGCTACCGCAGACGCCAATTCAGGCGAATCTGGAAATGCTTGTCGCAAAAGACCGACGTTCATCCAGTAGTCTTCACGCCGTCGTTCTGCGCTTTGTTCCTTTGCTTGTATTTGATTCTGTTTCCGCAGCAAAACTATCATATCGCTGGACAACCCCTTTAACAGATCATTCGCTTTTTTCTTAATTTCAGGAGTATCCCCAGCTTGCGGAAAATCTAACACATCAACAGCAGATGCCCATTGTTCGACCATCATTGCTTTGGTGAAAAGTTCTTTGGTTCTGGGCTTACTTGCTTCTGTCGGGTTCGCATTTTTATATCCCTGCCATAATTTTGCAATGCTAGGGACTTCCCAATTACCCCGGAGAGCCGTTGAAGTAAACTGGAACCTGCCATACGCGCGTAATGAGTTAAGCCTTCTGCCGATACCTGATGAAACCAGCCGGATCGGTTTGTCAGGGTCTACCTTGGCATACCTGTCACCGTTCGGCAACTCGAAAGCGTCCGGCTGGTGTGGAACCAATGCGCTAGCACTGGCCGCAACCTTCCTCTCATCAAACTCATCAAGAGTTGGAAGCTTCCAATCATCACTGTCGCGGCTCCTGTATTCCTGTGTCAGTTCTTGGACGCTAATTCTATGTCCAGATTCACGCGTAAGGGCAACCATCTGTTTTATCAAGTTAGCTGGGACAGACTCGTTAATTCTCAGTGGGGATTCAGACGCAGTTTTTGCTAATGTCCCATCATGGACAAAGCCGCTAGTCGGCGCACTGAAGATTCCCCTTGCCGTTTCTTCCGGTATCTTTGGGCTTACGACATCAAAGACGGTCTGGCCATTTTCGGCGGTTTTAACAGAAAGGTTATCAAAAACAGAGGGCATTATTTAGACACCTTGAACCCTTGTCTAACAGCTGCATTCTCCCCTGTCTCTATGCCTAGCATGTCTACATAAAGTTGAGCTTGTTCTGCTGTCATTTGTTGACCTTGGAAATCCGGTTGCGGTAACGTAGAGAGCGGATTAAATGAAGCCGCGTTCAAGTCAACCCATTCATCTATCCCAGGTTGCGAACCTTGCACTGTGAATCGGCCTATCGTTGTATTGTTGGCAATATAATCTATTAGCCCGAACGTAGCTTCGTTTGCGGCGCGCTCTTCATCATCAGAAAGATGCGGCGTAATACCAGCATTGGCAGCATCCTTAATCTTGACTCTTGCGTCCTTAAGTGCGTTTATCTGCTCAGGTGTAAATGCAGAAAGCTTTTTAGAGGCTTCCTTTAATGCATCGTATTGATCTCTAGTTATTTCCCTGTCACCCCACGCAGCCTCGACAAACGACGCTTGCAAATCGTTCGGGTTTTGGGGTTTCTTGATAAAACTAAGCCGTTTTTTTATATCGGCTACCTCGCCAACATCACCGGAATAGACGTCTAGCATCTTGCCGATTTCTCTGGTCAATTCAGGCGGCTTATCATCACCCAAGACCACTTGCCCCAGTCGCGACATATCGCTTTGCCATTTCAAAACTAGTGTCTTTGGCAAGAGAACTTCTACACCAATAGGATCGTCTGCCATGTTGTTTGATCTCGCGCTTCCGGTTTCTATTAGTTCGGACTTGCGCAAATTCTCTTCGGCACTAGCTGACTGTTTGGCCCTCTGTTTCTCGTCTTCTGTCTGTTCCTGATTGAACTTGGCGTTCTGTATGACCTCTTCGACATCACCTTGGTCAACCAGCCCTTGCGACTGCAAAACTCTAATCTGTTCGGCGGCTTGGTCTGGGGGCAATAGAGACAAAGCCTCCTTGGTATTGTTTACCCATTGCTTCTGGCCTTGAGACACAGCTTTGCTACGCTCTTCGGACATTTCCTTCTCGGTAAGAATCCCCTCCAAGCCAGTAGAATAATTAAGTTCAGCAGCTTCGATTCTCCCCTCATTGCCACTAGTATGAGCCAGAACCAATTCATTCGTCAGAGAGTAGAGCGTATCATCCTTTTGCTTCTGTATCGCAGCCAGGGTTGTTGTTGTAACAGCTTTGGATTCTGCAAGGTCAACGGTGTTCCCTATTAGAACACGTCGCTGTTCAGACATGGGGAGTTCAGCAATAGCTGTCCTAGCAGCCTGGAACGTATTAGATACTGGAGAAGCCCATTTCGTAGGGTCTGGTTCGTTCGCTCTGGCTATCTTCAGAGTATCTTCGGCAGATTCAAGAATCAAAGCAGTTTCAGAAGAAGCTTGAGCGTCTTGCATCTGGCGTGACTTCGCAGCCATACCTGTTATTAACTGTGCAGTCTCAGCGCCGAGAGTTTGCAAATCTCGACCTATGACTCGAAGCTCACCGAAGGTATTTGCCTGTCCTCTTTGTTGGGGAATGAAAGGAAGGCCACCTTCTGGTGCAAGACCTCTGCTTGGTTCTATTGAGAAGCTACCCATAATCTACCTATTCAATGCTGTTTTTAGTTTCGCTGATCTCAAAGCAATGCCACCTGCACCTTTGACGAACTCGGTTGTCGGGCCTAGTATCCTGGACTCCTTAGCAGCGGCGATGTTAGCACCGGCTATTCTGGACTCCATCTGGAATATACCCTGTTGGGCGATAGCCTGTTGTTCCCTGGCCCTACCCTCAAAGCCCAGAATAAGTTGATCAAGTTCGGATATATTTTCCTGTTCGACCTGAAGTTCCAAAGCTGCGCCAGTGGTTGTGATAGCGCCCGAAATACCCAACCTTGCTTGTAAAGCGCTGGCGCGTTGAGACTGCCTTTTGGCAAGTAGTCGCTGTTCAAAAGAAGTCCTATTACGAATATCCTTTGCCCTGCGTTTTGCTATGTTTGCGTTAGCGGCAGCAATAGCCTTATCACCCTTGGCCCTAATGACAGCAGCTTCCCCTTGTTTATTAGCAGAGTACACTGCAAGGCCGGTTCCTAGAACTCCTGTTATTGTAGTAGCAGCAGCTAGTGTCCCAGCGGTAGCTGTCGAAACTCCAGCAGCAGTAACACCACCGACACCTAAACCAGCAAAGCTCCCTCCAGCACCAAGGAGACCGGTAGTGGTCGTTATTACAGCACCACTTGAGCCTATAGATACTCCTACAGAACCAAACAGTAAAGCTGACAAGCCAGCCATTACATTATCCTTGCATATAAATAAGCGTCTTTGTCACCGAAATAGTTCTTCATAATTGACTCTTTGCGGAAACCTAAGTGTTTCATTGTCTCTATCGACTCTTGAAAGTCAGTGTGTCCGGCAGCCATCAACCTCTTAATATCTCGTTTCTCGATCATCTCGTCAATGAACTCCCTTACAGTCCTGAACGCTACAATCTTATGCTCGGTAGCTTTGTCAGTCCAATCCATCCAGCACCAAGCTGTGTTCTTGGTTAGGAACCAGAATCCACCTACAATAATCGGTGTATCTTCATGCCACACAGTAACAGCGAAGTGGACCTCTGGCGGCGCGTCTTCGCCTCTACTGGTAGAGTGTTTTACGATGTACTCTACATCAGAAGATTGTGTAGGTTTTATTTCCATTAGAATCCCAATATAAGGAAATCGCCGATAGTATTTATATTCTCTGCCCCCGCCCTTATTAGAGATTTAGATGATCCTGATAAATCGTAGATTATATTGGTAGTAATATCATTGTCGCTGTTGTCTATCCCGACGAACGCGCCAAGTATTCCATTCGGGAACGCCGTAGCGAACGAATAGTTAGCCATCGACGTAGTTAGAGCTTTGCGGAAGAACTTCAGATACAAGCCGTTGCCTAGTTCTACGGTCTTTTCGGTTGACCCTGGAAGCGTTGAGAAATATTGAACGTCAGTTTGGTATATACTATCAAGATTTCCTAAGTTATTTCTGACACCTAATGTAAACTCAGAATCCTGTTCGCATGAAATGCCGTTACTGGTTGTGGTGTCGTGGTGGAGGATATTGTTAGCAATCGTAGCATAGCCCGCGTCGGTTCCAGTGACTATCGCATAGGCGTCAGTATCAGTCTGTCCCCAATTCCTGATGATATTGCCTTCGATAATAACCCGTACAGCACCGGCAACAATAGCTCTGTCTGCCCCATCTTCAATGATATTGTTAGCCACAACAACCAGATCAGCTGTGCCTGTGGATTGGGCGTTTATGTCTGCGGTAGCGTTGCCACCCGTTACGACATTGCCAATTATAGTGACCCGTTTGTGAATAGTCGCGTCGCCGATCTTATTAGAATAATTTATGCTTTGCCCGCAATTGCGGCAAATATTGCCAGTAATAGTACCTGTTCCAGAATCCTCAATTTTAATAGCCGAATCCATCTCTTGGAAGTGGTTATCAGAGATTGAAAAATCAAAACAACCAATTGGTTTTATACCTCTTACGCTGTCCCCGCCTGATCGCTTTCGCCCTACAATGGTGTTTCCATGTACAGTGACATGATCGCAATTCACCGTTGCCATGCCAAAGAAATCGCCATCTAAAGAACAGTCTCTAATAGATACATTGCCCGACTTCCACACATTGATTATTGTTGATCCAAGGTTAGCGCCATCACATCTAACGTCAGAAACATTTACATTGCGACCATAAAAGACAAGAATAGCATTCGGTGAAGTACCACCAATTACCATAGCATCAAATTGTACATTATGGATATCAACATTCTCATAATCCCAAATACCTATAACACCGCCTTCAGTTGTACCACCCCATTCGGTGCAATCGAATTTCAGATTGCGTATTGATAGATTACCATTGAATGCCATCTTAGTCATGGTGACATTAGTAGTAAGAGTCATTTCAGGTTCGGGAACTATCGTTACAGTTGAACCAACTATATTTGTCACGACAGACATCGAAACAGGCCACCGAGTAGCAAGATCGTCAGCTTCAAGAATGATTGTGTCCCCTACGGATAGGTCGGCGGGTGCTTCAGAAAGAACAACATCGTTATCGTGAGCCGTCTGGGTAACAACGGTGTATTCGGTCTTTGCGGTATCGGTGCGTTGTAATGCTCTACCCAAAGACGCAGCTACGATTTTGATCGTCGAACCATTGCCCTCAATCTGAACATCGTCGGGCAGAGTTATTACCGAAGTAACCTTGAACGTCATGTTAGCCGGGAAAGAAACAATTCTCCCATCAGCAGCGTCTAGTGCAGCTTGAATAGCAACAGTGTCATCGTCAGACCCATCGCCCACAGCGCCGAAGTCCGTAACCCAGATAGGTTGATTCTGGATGTAGGTATGAAGGGTTTGTGCCTCAGCGTCCGTTTCAGTTCTCAAGACGCCGATATAAGCATCACCCTTAGCAGCAGCGGCAGTATTGTCCAGATTCAACGTAGTAATAGCCGCGTCAGAGTCCGCATCGTCGATCAGAGTTTCACCGAATGGACTTATTGTAGCCGTCCCGGTAGTCTTCTCTGTGGTTGTAGTAACTTTCCCGTTAGAGTCAAACGTCAGGAATGTACTGGCCCTATTCTCTTCAGTAGGTAGTTGAAAATCGGAAGCTGTATCTGTAACCTGACCTTTAATGCAGCGATCTATCGCGTCTTTATTCTGGATTACAAGTTTAGTCGTCTTGTCCCATGCAGCCTCAGCGTTTTCAGCATTCCAAGGCCCGCCCTGAGTTAGATCAAGCGACTGAGTACGGTCAAGATTCCTGATGATGTGTATAGTAAAGGTCACAGCAATAGCTCCGGTGATTGTCACAGTCCCGCCGGAAGAACTATAGGTTGCAGTGAAACCGTCATCTGCACCCTCCGTCAAAGCTGTGGGTTCTCCAGTAGATGTGAGAACCTTGTAAACGTCAAGGTCACCTGATACTAACGTAGGGAACAGATAGGGTATTTCCTGCCCAATAGTATTGTCAGCCACAGCAGAGGTTCTATTGTCTTGATTTGAGATCGTCATGTTATCTACCTGTCTTTTCCAGCCTGTACACAATTCCACGAACTGTACAAGGCAATGGATCGCTTCCAGAAATAATGAATACATCATCGTCGCTAAAGCCGCCATCAAACTCTGTCACTTTCTCGCCTGTGAACAAGTCTGGCGGACTATCGTATGGTTCAGTTGTACGCCAATCAAAGTCGAATGTATCCGTCCCGTCGCCGTACTGAGCATTGCCCGTTTCGAGGAAACTAACTACCGCTTCAGAGATTCGTTTCTTGCTACCCCGCGTTGTCCCGTCCTCTGAGTTTACATCGTACCTCATAGGCTCGGCTTGATACAAGTACGGGAATCCCAGGATGATCTTGTCGTAAACATTGTCATACGTTACCGAGTCCCCGACAACAGTCTTTCTGGGTAAAACATGACCGTCACCAAGTGCAACAACTTCGCTTCGGTTAAATTGCCCTAATCCTGTTACAGTATCAGTTGATGTAGCCTCTACGCCCGAATCAACGAACCACGCATCTTCCAACTCGCCAAAGGAACGCGGTTGCATTAGTTCTATCGTTCTTACGGTAGCGCCTGTAGTAGTCCTTTTAACAGTCAGGTAAATCTCATCCTCGAACTCCCCTGGTAAAACTGCGATAGACTCTACCAAGCCCCCTCCACCCAGAGGTTGTTTTGCCCAAGCCACTACGTCTTGTTCTCTTTCGTAGGTAAGAC
>SDBT01012482.1_pt1 | contig 13646 bp, 13 predicted proteins | sample 2277101 | NCBI WGS metagenome assembly SDBT01 (sample SAMN10404973, study PRJNA504765) | marine sediment metagenome | isolation source: marine sediment core GS10_PC15, 103 cmbsf | place: Arctic Ocean: Southern Knipovich Ridge | collected 2010
ACTATAAACTGTACTTACAAATGTGTAAATAATAATACATCCAACCAGATGTATTAACTAAATCTTCTAACCCAAAAAGAAAAAATAAAAAAACAGTACACAAAAATAGACTCAATTTTTACGATCCTGAAAAATATACGATACTCAGTATGTCATATGGTCATCATCAGCGTAACGGTTGTGGTTGTAAAAAAAGAGTTTGCGGTTGCGAAAAACCAAGATACCGCAATAGTCATGGTCCGGAGTGTGGATGCAAGTCTTGTAGGCCTAGAAAAATGGTAATACAGTGGCCGCCAAGATTTAGAGAAGATGGCTATTCTCACATCATTGTACCTGGCGATTTCAACTGTGTTGAATCCGCTTTAAGAGCAATCAAAATCACACAACTGCGATTAGAAAATAAGACACTCTATGAAAATGATAAATGTGAAGGTTTGGGTCAAAAAGCTAGTACCAAAGGCTATGTAGTTCATCTTGCCCCTGGTAGAGTTCACACCGTCTATGGTGATTATGATACTGATCTTAAATTTCTTAGAATTGTTGGCGATTACAGCAGTGTTAAGGGAGTTGGTTATTATCATAAACTGGCTAGATGGGGAGATTATCCAACTTTCAGTGAACAATACGATTTCTGCACCGGTGGTCTAGGAGAATTTGAATTGAGAGTCGAATGTCGTACGATAAAGGTAAACGCTTGTAAAAATCCAAACTATAATTCTTTGCAGTGTGGAGATACTCTTGTTTTCATGCATCGTACTGGAAAAATGACCTGCCATCGCATCAAGTGTGGCAATGAAAATGAGATTATTTTGTACGATCCAATTGATTTGTGTGGCAAATGTGTGGTCAAGGGTGAAGGCTTTTACATTAAACCTAACACAACTCTTAAGTTTTGCTCAAGAAATTGCCCTAGCCAGAAGATGATGGTTCAACACAGAATTGAATTTGCTGGTTTGGTAGTCGATCTTGGCAATGATTTGATCTTTGGTGCTACTGGTGGTCACACTGAAATCGAACACTCTGTCATTCAAGGTAAATGTGGAAAACTTATTCACATCGGCAAAGCTGATTGGTACAAACCTAATGTTTTCACCAACGAATTAGTTGTCAACGACAGTTCGAATGGAACAATGATGTTGCAAACTTTCGTTGGTTGCCGCGCTCAATCAACCTTCCATTCCAATCCCGACACTCAGTTCTGGTTCAATGTCTTCAACAAGAATAAAATCGGCGTTAATCTGTTGAATGGTGGTCGCGTTTCTACTACATCTTCCGATTTCTGTGATTGTGATTTCGGGGTGCTTATGTCTAGTGGTTCCAAGGCTTCCCTCACAAAAACTAGATTTAGAGGTTGTGGAACCGCTTTAGATGGTACTCAGAATACAAACAGTTCATCTTTGCCCATCAGTGGCATCAGAGGTGGCCAAGAAATAATTTTCGAAGGAAATGAAATAGCTATGCAATTCGCCTATCATCACAACCACATAATGAAGGATGTAAAAGTGTCTGGTAATACCACAGATTTAATACTTTTACCTCTCATCACTGGTGGTCCACCGGCCGACATTTTTAACAATTTAAGCGGTTATACTTCCGGAACACCTGGCCCAGGTCAAACCGGAACCGTTGTTTTCTACGACAAAATCCTCTAAATAGAACTAATTTAATTTTAATATGTTGATATCAACATATTAATCATCCGTACTACTCTCTACCCCTAAAGTCTAATGTCATTCCGTTCCGTTAAGATCTCGCAACTTTCGTAACATCTCGTTTTTTGCTTCTTTATGTATCTTTATATCTGTTTTGTGAGTTATTTTACCTTTTTCCAAATACCTTGAAATTATTGGGTTCAGATCTACCGAGCTAAGCCTTCTATAGTTACGAGAGTCTATGATATCAAGGTGGAGGGGAGGTAGTTTTTTTATTAGTGATTTTCTGTACACAACCTCTTGTTTGTTTGTTAATAAATTACAAGCAAGGTTTAGAAATATTTTATCGTGCATACTGGGCTTATTAATTTGTATATCTTTTCCCCATACACTCCACTCAATGACGTTGTCTTTTGGTAAATCGGTAAATATCAAAAATACCTTATTCGAGTACATGTGACATCTCCATTTGATGTTATCGTGGTCATCACTTTGTTGGAGTACGTTGTGTAAAAATTCATGTAGGTAGGGGTCCTCAAAGGAAATCTTCTCGCTTCCTTTGAGGATTGTATCAACAAATTTACAAGTTACACCATCACAGACTGTAAACTCATAAAAAAGCTCTTTACTTAAGTTTATTGAGTATGACTTGCTAATGTATGTCATAGTTCTAAAGTGTATCGATTTCAGCATATAGCACACCCTCATTGTTATTCCCATTATAAAAGGCAAATAATCCTTTAAATAAGTAAGATTCATTTTATTTTGTAAAAGTACGTTCTTTTCTTCATATTCCTTGACACTTTTATTATACGTAGCCCTACTTTCTTCTATAAATTTGGGTATTATTGTATTAAATGTTTCCTCATTGTCATAGATTTTATTCTGTTTCTTGCGTATTTTTTTTGCCAGTCCTAACCGTTTGTAGTTTTTGTCCTTGTATTTGATGGGAGTTTTACTTTTAGGGGATGCAATGAAGCTTTCCTCTTCTGATTTCTCTAAGTGAAAGATTTTCATTAACGTGTTACTACATCTCTCGGTTAGTTCCCACAAGTATCGTATTCTCAGAGCATGCCCTTTGTCATGTTCCTCTGGTACAAACGCTTTATTTCGGTATTCGTTTCTTTTTTTATATGCTTTGTGAGCACACGAATACAGTTTCAAAATTCTGTATTTATTCGTAGATATTTTGATTGGAGTTTTACTTATTAGATGACGCAACCTAACTTCTATCTTCTTATAACTCAAATATAGCTTAGTGAATCGAGCTGAATGTTCTGAACAAAATTTAGAGTTCTTAAGAGCTAATTTGGAACACCGCTTACTGTCTACCGGTGAAACACAATTCATAGCGCTTAATAGTATTTTGTTGGAAAGTCACTAAATAGATTTCATTTATAGTCTTTTTAATATGTCGATGTCAACATATTAATTTTTAATTAATCCTTTTTAATCAACCCCTCCAACACCGTCCCAACCCAACTTAAAGTTCTTCCATACTTTTGGTAATACTATTTACATCGGATCCGCCAACTTTTGAACTGAGTTGCATATCCTTATAGAAGAAAAAAGTGGGTACAAATTTGACACTGTAGTGTTTTGTTAGGTCTGGGTTGTCGTCTATGTTTACTTGGTAAAATTTAACGTTAGGGTACTTTTGTGAAAATTTTTTATACAAGCCTTCAACCTGCTTACAGGCGCCGCACCAAGGCGCAAAGAACTTGATGACCACTTTTGAACCGGAGCCAACAGCTTTTTTAGCCGAATTCAAACCTTTAATTGTTTTTACCATTTTATCTTAAGCCGTTTTAACTTGTTCATTTTTATTTTCTTCTGTTTTTTCCATTTTAGTTTTATCTTCCTCGTCTTCGTCCACGTTTTCCTTATTTTCGTCTGACCCCCCATCCCCACCCAGATCTTCTTCCATTTTCTCTCTTTTATCCCCACCACCTATCTCCACCATCCCATCCTCCTCACCACTCATCTCCCCACCACCCTCACCTCCAATCTTCGCCTCATCCATCGCCTTCTTCTTCTCTTCGGCCTCTATTCTCAAATATTCCTTTTCCTTTTCTTTGTTTTCTTTGACTTTTTGTTTTATCACCGCCCATTCTTTCTCACCGACGTTTTCTCTGACTGCTTTTTTCCACTCTAGTTTCAACTCCCCGAGGCTCGGGTATTCTTCTGCGTTAGAAAAAACAATAAGTTGTGTGTTGCAAACTGGAATCATTTGACCTGTGTAATAGTTGTAGTGTCTGTATTTTTCCTTCTCTAGAACCACTTTATTTACAAAGTTCTTATGAGATGACGATTTGTCGGAGAAATCCTTAATGAAATTGAGGCTTTTGTTTTCAATGTAGTAATAATTTGGAATGTTGACTATTATGGTCAACCCTTCCACCGTATCTAACAAATGGTAGATTCGCTTTAACATTTTCATTACTATGAATGTGTCAAAAGGTGGATTTGCGATATAAACACCGGGAGTAACCTTGGAGGTAAAAAAGTTACCTCTACTGCCAAAATATTTTTCAACATCTTCAAACGGACTATAATAAACGTCAGAAACAGTATTTAAGGGACTGCCAAAAAATTCTCCCATCTTGTATTTTTTTATTAAACTTGGCGGAACTGAACAATGAAAATTAAGACTACCTAACAACTTATAACGAAAGATCATCAAAAATACACACTGTAGGAACAATCCCCAATTATAATTATATTTCTTCTTTAATCGATCATATTGAAATTTAGTAATGCTGACGACGTTTTTCCATTCGTGGAAATGATAGATTCCGTTGTCATAGACTTTGTAAACATTGACTGTGTGCGATTTGATTGATTTCATGTCAAAAACTTTTCCAAACAACTCGATTTTGCCGATCTTGTACTTGAATTTGTCCTCAAATTGCATTACATCATAATCTCTGATCATTTCAGATCTTGAATACTCTCGATTACCATCGAATATGTTCTTGCCATCAGAGATCATATCAAATATGTTCTTACCCAGTGCTATCGAAAAATGGGATATCGCTTTCCACTTTGTTTTACTTTCGTCGCTTTGAGTTGGGTGATAGTATTTTTCGATAATTATTTTTGGCGTGTTTCTTAAAAACGCACCAACCCTCCTGGCTACGTTTATTTTGTATCTAATCATTGTAGGTTTCTTTTTTTTCGTATAATTTCTTCTAGTAAAATGATTAACGAATTCTTCGTACACTATCATTTTATTGTGTTTTATTTTTATTCTAGTTTCCCTTTTTCATTTTTAAAATATACACAAGTGCATATTTTGGTGTGTTTTTTAGTGGTGATTTTAGTGGTGGTTAGTTTACGGTTTTTTAGTTTGATTAGTTTCTTTGGTTTGGGTTTCGGAACTCCAATTGCCTATTCTCAGGTTCTTGTAAAATTTGCCTGGATGGTTCGGAGAATAGATAAGTTCTTGTTCGAGTTGGTTGAGTCTCGGAAGATAAAGTCTGTTTTTGAGAACTTTGATAACTTTCTTTAGTCCTATACTACGTATTTCATTACTTCTGAGTGCTTTTAGTCGCCACACTTTTTTCCACTCCGTTATTTTGGTTGAAAAAAATTGGGTTTCGCACCACACGATGTGAGCAAGTTTAGGAAGAAAAGGAAGAAAAGTTAGTTGGTTGTTCTCACAAGCAAGTGCAGTAAGGTTAGGGAGGTTCGGTGGAAGAGAAGTTAGTTTATTATATTGACACATAAGTTCAACAAGATTAGGAAGGTGCAATGGAAGAGACGTTAGTTGGTTATATGTGCACCAAAGTTCAGTAAGTTTGGGGAGGCGTGGAAGAGAAGTTAGTTTATTGTGAGAGCAGTGAAGTTTGATAAGATTTGGAAGAAAAGGGAGACAAGTTAGTTGATTACTTCGACACACAAGATAAGTAAGATTAGGAAGAAGTGGAAGAGAAGTTAGTTGGTTGTTAGAACACTCGAGTTCAGTAAGATTTGGGAGGCTCAGTGGAAGAGAAGTTACGCAAAGCGACGTCAGTTGGTTGTAAGAACACTCAAGTTTAGTAAGTTTATGGAGGCGCAGCGGAAGAGACGTTAGTTGATTATGAGAACACCTGAGGAGGGTAAGATTGAGGAGGCACAGTGGAAGAGAAGTTAGCTCATTTATTTGACAATCAAGCTTGACTATCAAGTCCTCTTTTCCCTTTAAAACATTCGGCCACACCTTCAATTCCAAATTAGATATATCCAGCCACTCAGAAGTATCTTTCAACCACTTTTCAACCCTTTTTCTCAACTTTTTCTCAACTTCCATTTGTCATTCAGATTTTATCGTTTTTCAGTTTCACCTTTTCATTTCGAAATACGCACTTGTGCGTATTTTTATTTGGTTTTTTATGTTTTTTATTGTTTATTTCCTTTTAGTTTTCGGTTATTTTTATTTGGTTTTTTAGGTTAGAATTTCTACTAAACTTCTGACTCTCATCTTCTCCCAACTTTTCTAGTTTTCTTTGATTTGCTTGACCAAGCTTGCGTTGATGAGCTGGCCCATTCTGATGTCCTTTCTTGCCAACTTATCAACAATCTCACCCACAGTTTGACCTTCCTTGAATTTCTCCTTCAACTGATCGTAGTTCTCGCTAGTGTAAAACTCGCTGAAGAAATACTTCTTGGAAACATCATTCCATTTGTCCTTCCCGAACTTCTCAATCAAAGTCTCGGGAATTCGTCTCTCAGTCGTGACCCCAGCTGGCTTGTCGGCCTTGCTTCTTCGGGTATAAACTCTCTCGAGTCTGACTAAGTTCAAGTTGATGTTGGTTGTCTGGACAGTTTTCTTTTTGTTCGTAGTAAGCTCGAGTTCCTTACCCTTAACAATGTAGACGTTGGTAGGGTTCTTTTCGTTAGCTTTCTTTCCAACCCACACAACATCTCCAAGAGAGATAGTTTGATGATTTGCGTTGACGAGCTTAACGAGGTCGCTTAGCTTCTCACATTTGATCAACTTGGGCGGGATAGCACCAAACAGTACTTCTTCGAAGTTCTCCTTGGTAAGCTCATCGTCGGGCTCGACTTCAGTGGACTTAAAGTCAGTCTCCTCCTCAGTAAGCTCGTCATCAGATTCGATATCAGTAGTTTCACCATCGGATTCACCATCGGAGTCAACCTTCTCAGTCTCATCAACTTCATCAGTCTCATCAACTTCATCAGTCTCATCAACTTCATCAGTCTCATCAACTTCATCAGTCTCATCAACTTCATCAGTCTCATCAACTTCGTCAGTCTCAACCTTCTCAGTCTCATCAACTTCATCAGTCTCATCAACTTCGTCAGTCTCAACCTTCTCAGTCTCATCAACTTCGTCAGTCTCATCAACCTCGTCAGTCTCATCAACCTCGTCAGTCTCAACCTTCTCAGTCTCGTCCTCATCGGAGTTCTTGTTAGAGGAAGGAAGTTCGTTATCAGAATCAACGACGGGCTCTTCTTTAACCTCCTTAGTCACCTTCTCCTCTTTGGTAGGCATAAAAAGTGGTTTCTTTGGATGTTTCAAAATGCGCATACAATATCCCTGAGTTGGGATTTCGCCGTCGAACTGGAAGTAAAAACCTTTAGAAGAATGGAAACCAGCATAGCCCTTCCCGGATTTCCCGGTAGACATGATGCCAGATTCCTTCTTAGAGTTAACCATTGGTTGCCATTTGAGGACAACCATAACCTTCTGCTTGTTCCACTTAGGCTTTCCACCTTTGATGGAACCAAAGTTAGCGAACACTTTAGCAGGCAAATCAGTATCATTGATTCTAGTCTTATGGATTGTGTAGCTCATTTTGATTTAGTTTTCTCAGTTTTTCTTAGTAATACGAAGTCTCGATTTTTTTTGAAAAAATAAATAAAGAATCATTTTTGGAACCTCAAAACTATTTGGGACTTGATAAAGATATTTTTATTCTTATTTTTGAGGGTGAGTATTTTTAATTATTTTTGGTGATTAGAAAAACAGTTTTACTAAGTATTTTGAATATTAATATAAAATGAAGTCTTTTTAATAAGTTTATTTTAGTTTTTCAAGGAAGTGAGGAAGGTGGGTGGGTATTCAAAACCACTAGCTAAAGATATTCTTATACTTAGTTTTAAGTATAAATACAAATAAATATTTTAGAAGACTAGAAAAGTGGTTTTTCTAAATATCTACACTTTTAATATTAAAAACTGACTATTGGTGTTTGTCAATTTAATGTTTATATTGTAAATAAAGAAGATAAATGTAGAGTCTGACCACTTGATAAAGATATTCTTATACTTAATTTTAAGTATAAATACAAATAAATATTTCAGAAGACTAGAAAAACCATTTTTCTAAATATCTACACTTTTAATATTAAAAAGTGACTATTGGTTGTTTGTTAATTTTAAGTTTATCTTGAAAATAGTAAGATAAAGAAATATTTGAAACACTCAATCAAATATATTTATAACCTTGTTTTTGGTTATAAATGTTTTGGTTGATTAGAAAAAACACTTTTCCAAGTATCTACATTTTAATTATTAAAGGTTGAATATCGAGTGCCACCAAACCTCGAATTCTCTGGAAAAAGTGAGGATTTTCACATCTCAAAGTCGAAAACCAAAAGTCAAAAAGTTCAAAACCAAAAATTCAAAAACCAAATTTTCAAAAAGTTGAAAACTTGAAACCCCAAAACTCAAAAAAACCAAACTAAAATTTCAAAAGCGAAGTTCAATCACCTGATATCTTCTAATTAGTTATGAATATTCAACCTAGTTAAAACAACGTCAACTCTACCTCCTTACATCCACATTACATAAAAAAAACACCACAACTTAAATTTCCGAACACTCCAACCAAACCCTCAAACTTACAACATCCACTCAATATCCCCTCTATTCTCAGATTTACAATTATATATTCAAATTACTTAAAACAAAACCACAGCTCTCTTTTGACATTCCCATTATAAAAAGGTGACTTCTTTTTGATTATTTCCTTCTGATTTTTTCTGTGAATAAGGAAGATGACCACATTCATCACACTCTTCATTGTAGATTTCCTTAGACTTGGTAAGACTGTAAATAGGTTTTTTTAATCTCAGGTTAACGGTGTTGTGAAATCTATTAATATAAAAGTAACAACCTCGACTTTCACTTACTATGGAATCGTAAGGATTGTTTTTTTCAATGTAGGATGTAGCATGTAATCTACAAATTTTACACTTCAGTGTTTTAACAATGATCTTGAGAACATTAATGAACAAAAGAGGAGTTTCGTTGGCATCAGAGTGTTCAGCGAGGATGTGTAAAGTATACCAAACACCAGGACCTATCTTTTTCGGATCAAAAATTTTAGTTTCCATCGAAAAACTGACTTATTTTTAAGTCAACCTATAATCTTACGAACTTTATAGTGATCAAACTTGAAAAACTTGCGGCGTAAAAACTTCGTCGACCAGACTTGAAAAACTTTGTGGGAAATAAGATTTTTTTAATTAAAAGTATGGATTTTTTCGACACCGACCAAAGTAGTAAACAAGATCTTCATATTGGGCTTAGCGCCAAAAATGGTAGTTATAACCGGACTATGATTTGGTTAACTATAATCTTTTTTATAGTTAGTATTCTTTTAAGTGTTTTCTTTATGTATCTTCCCGTTCACAGAATAGAAACTAAGATAGACGATACTATTAAAAAGGATCAAGAGAGATTTGATAAGATAAATGCTTTCATTGATGGTATAGAACCCGAGGTTAAGGGTCTTATTATTGATGCTAAAAACTTAGTTTCGGATTTGTGTAAGAGTGATGCGAGGGGTCTTTTGGGTGGTTTAGATGCAACTTGTGGTGTTTTGGGTGGCGTCTTGGCACCTCTAACCCCTAGTCCAACGTCAACTACGTCTCTTCCTGTCATTTTTGACCAGTAAAAAAATTAAAACTAATATGTTTATAAACATATTAACTGACTACTATTAAACTCACACCAACTAACTAGACGGTACAAACGTCATTTGAACAATATTTCTCAGGAGTAGCATCTTCCTCCTCTACCTCTTCGTCTACTTCTCTGGCGGTCCAATCGATGGGTTTGATTTTTCTGACCATTTTCTTATATTTGGTTTCATCTATAGTTTCGTAGGGCATTTGTTCGTAGGTTGTTTTCCCTTCGAATCTGGGTATCAAAGAAATACTTTTCAGACTTGACTGATATGTTTTCAACAGCCCAGCAACCTGGGGTTGTTCTTTTTCGTTAAAACTAACAGTGCAACTTACTTGATTGTCAGACCAATACATTTGTGCTAAACTGGCTAAATAAAACTGTTCTTGAATACCGACATCTTCTTGTGATTTGATATGATCAGCTAATTTGATAGGAAATTCAACAACTTTTGTATTAGGAGTCATCAGAGAATCTTCGACATCATAGCCAGCACTTTGTATGTAGGGTAGGTTGGCATCCATAGTTGAAATTTGGAAACGACGAATGTGATATTTTCCGCCAACCGAAGCATGAACTCCTGGGGTAGCACCGGCTAGTAAACTAATAGTTCCGCTGGGTTTTACTGTAGTCGTTTTGATTGATCTGGGAACATTAAACCACTTAGAATAAAGTTTGTCACTACGTTGAACTTCTTGATAGCCAGTGTCAAACCATTTTATCAATTCTTGGTTACCGTTTTTGTGATAAAATTCGGAAATCGAACTAATTGAAAGGCCGATTCTTCGATTTCTACTCATAACTTCGTTAGTTTCTGGCCAATGAGTTTGACCCAAAGTAACGATTTTGCCGTATAAAAAAGCGTATTTTATAGTATTTTGAAAATCTTGCAAATCAGTGTGTTTATTCATGAACATTTCAACTAGGTTGCACAATTCGTAACTTTCCAGTGTTTGTTCCCCGCAAGGATTAACCCCCATAGCTCGGTGGTCTTTATAATTAGGAGGTTCTACCATTCTACCGTAATCTCTGGCATTTTGTAACCAGAAAACACCGGGTTCACCATTGGAACTAACCATTTTAGAAATGAGATCATAGTCAGTATTTTCATCAGCAAAGACTGAATTATTGGAACACCAACCCCACTTTTCACGTTCTGGATTTTTTTCATAATTTTTAAGATTAATGAATTCTTCGTCGTTGTGATCACCCAGGGCAATTTGTGAACTTCTCCTGACATTACCAGCCACTACACACCTTCCAATCAAATTGAATATGTCGGCTATTAAAACAGAGTCCAACAAGCCACCTACTTTTCTATCAAGTAATCCTCGCAAAGTCTGGTGTAACTCAATCAAAGGTCCAGGACCAGATGAAATACCACCAAAAGTTTTGAGAGGTAGTCCAGCTTTTCTGATTAAAGAATAATCAAGGACTACTGTGTTTTTATTTGGTTTAAGATAAGAGTCTATGAGCATAGCCGTTGATTCTACCCAACCTTCGCGGGTATCTGGAATCTGATATACACGTTTCTTGGATTTCGGTCGATGTATTTTATTTTTGTTTTTACCTCGAGTATCAAACCCAACACCTACACCTAACATAAGCGCATCCATGGTAAAAGCAAATGGCTTTGAATATTCGGTATCTATATTGGTAGTTGTAACAAAAGCACAATTGTTCAGAGCTGCATACAATCCTCTTTTTTCAGTCAAATCAGTCCCCATGGCCCACAAATTTCTACCAGAAGGCATGAACTTCATTTTCCAAACCTAATCATCCATGTTTTGGCCAATCTTTTGATCTGAGGAGCTGTTGTTTTTCATACCATTCTTTAGGAAGTGGTTCTGTTTCATGTTAAGAGCACCTTCGATCACTCTTTGAACTGTTTGATGCCATTGTTCCTTTTTACCAGTTTTTTTATCCACACGAGAATAAGTTCTTCGATAAATTAGCTCACCTAGGCCATTATAACCGAAGTTAGGCTTTAATTTTTTGTATTTAGACAAAAAACGACTATTAAGCTTGAATTTTTTATAGTTTTTTACGAAAATGGGTGGAACAGGTGGCATAGTGGTTATATTCAGTGGTTATTTTTCTAATAATTCGTAGTTATATTTGGTTGGTCGATTTTTTTATTTTGGTTCCAGACTTTTGTTTTTGTCTTTGGACTTTTGTTTTTGGTTTCGTCTTTGGACTTTTGTTTTTGAGTTTCAGTTTCCATTTCATTTTTTAATTACTTTAAAAAATGGATACTAAGCAGGTCAAAAAGGATTTCTATTTTCTTCTGAGAAATCACGAAAAATCTGTAGATACCGATATTGAAGAACTAAAGGACGCCTATATCAGATTTAAGACTATATCCCCCGATGTTTTGAAGAAAATAATCAAAAACGCTCCCAAGCCGACGGAAATCAAAATAAATACGTTTGGAGCCTTTCTGTTCGGATCTTTCCAATCAACTTACGGAGAATTAAATAAACATAATTCACCTTTGTATTATGGATCGGTTGGTTCAGTCGACAAAAGTTCAAGACAACTTTGGGTCCAGACCGAAAACGGAGGTAGAGGTGAAAACGGAGGTAGAGGTGAAAGTGGAGAAAACAGACTAGTCTGGATAAATAAAGGAATACAATTTGAAAAATCTTATTTCTTTCTCCGAAAAGATCTAAAAGGATTGAGTCGTGGTGATATAGAAATTATAAAAAAGAAAAGAAAAGTGTGTTCAGTTTTCATTACCAAACACTCAAAACACTACGAGATCAAAAATTTTAACCCAGACGATTTGGATATACCTGATGAAAATAAGGATGACGTTAACAAAAGAAAAATATTAAAGGTAGACAATTCCTTTACATTCTTTGTTTTAGTATTGTTAGTATTAGTTACTTTGTATTTCGTCTTTAGAACTGAGAAAAATAAGACGAAATAGGGATTGTGTGGGTTTTAATATGTTATTTTACATATTAACTTGAATTTTTCTTGAGGCCCATTACCACAAGCTCTATTTATTTATCCCAATGGGGTATTTGGTACCTTTGAGATGAGGTTTGACGTACTGATTCCAAAATACAACTGTTTCACTGTAAAGCTTTTTCCAAAAGACTGGATCGTGATAAATTCTTTCAATGTAAACCTTACGATCTCTACTGTAAACTATATAATCACACCACTTCGTCATAGTAATAGCCATACCCATTTGCATTTGTTTAAAGTGGGACTTAAAAATATGACTATATCCTGTTTTATTCTTTTTGTATTCTAAATTACGATACATCTCGTATGGACACTTGATTTCTACTATTCCCTCCGATCCAACCATCCCATCAACCGAAACTCCGATATTTGTATTATACTTAGGGATACAAAATCCCATTTCTGTAACTTTAACTCCATTTTTCTTCTCATAATATTTTCTAGCACTTGGTTCTTTCCTAACGCCATAGGCCATTTTTTGCAAACTCAACTTATCGAAAGTTTTTTTCTTGACTCCGGCGACACACCGGCCGATATTTTCTTTTGTATCAAATCGGCTTTCACCATTGTTAGTTGTGCCACCACACCTGCCTTTTTTAATTTCCAACCACTTATCAGTGCCTTGTTCCACATTGTAGTGCCAATATCCACCACAATCTATCCAACTCATATTTTTGGTTTTCTTTTACTAAAACTTCGTTACTTTTAGTTGTTTTGATTTTCAAATCTTACGATAGAGTTTTCAATTCCTTGAGAAGTCAGCAAATAAATACGTAAAAAATACGTATTTGTAAACTATCACGTTGATATCAAGTTTTTATTTAATAGTTGAGTTAGTCAGTTTTGATAGTTGGAGTTTGGCTTTTGATTTCGAAACTCCAATTACCTACTCTTAGATTTTTGTAAAATTTGCCTGGATGATTTGGAGAATAGACAAGTTCTTGTTTGATAGAGTCAAGTCTTGGCAAATAAAGTCTGTTTTTAAGAACTTTAATAACTTTCTTTAGTCCTCTACTCCGTATTTCATCACTTCTTATGATTTTTAAGCGCCACACCCGTTTCCACTTCGTTAGTTCATTTGAAAAAAGGTCGTTATTTCTA
>SDBT01012483.1_pt1 | contig 13645 bp, 22 predicted proteins | sample 2277101 | NCBI WGS metagenome assembly SDBT01 (sample SAMN10404973, study PRJNA504765) | marine sediment metagenome | isolation source: marine sediment core GS10_PC15, 103 cmbsf | place: Arctic Ocean: Southern Knipovich Ridge | collected 2010
GCTCACTGGCTTGTGCGTAGTCTCGCCGAGTGAAGGCTGCGAGCATATCTTCTAGCGTGTCGCTCGGGTTCACAATCAACTCCTTTCAATGAAACCATATCCCATACCCCAACTATACCATACAGTTACCTAGGGGTGCAAGCACAATCTAAAATAAATCTTTGGCCAGCCTTAGTTGTCAACAAGCCCCCGAAAACAACAAGAGAGGCCGATTACTTGCGTTCGCCTAGTCAAGCAGTTAAACTAGGCAAGTATCAAAGAGCCCACTAAATGTAACAGCGCCTGTCACCTTCCTGTGATATCAAGCCCCAGAGCCAGTCAACCAAGCCCCCTTGACAAAGAACTGCGAGTGTGTACCCTTGGGATGGCGGTCCGGAGATTCCAACGGCCAGCGAGCGCAGCAGCGAGCGGGTAGCAACTAGATAACGCCAAGCATACAAGGACGAAGCAACGAAGCGAGGCAGCCGCAAGGCTGTTTGCTCCGAGCGATAGAGCATGAAAGACGCAAAGGCCAGCGGGTTCAGAACTATCAGTGGTTTCAGAAAGGATTGAAAGTTAGCTTGACCTTGTCTCACTCAATCGCTCGCGCGATTATACACGCTCCCCAGCGCTAGAGATTATCACCCTGTAAGCTAATGAAACGTGCGATTCAGCACGTTACATACATTATCCCCTCTTACAGCGCTCCAGGCCCCCTTCTCTCGTCCGATAAGAAAGGTTATGTTGCGTTGGGGGGCCCCAAAGGGGTTCAAAGCCGAAAGCGCCCCCTAAGCCGATTGCGCGTGTCACCATGTATGTACCCCCTTCTCTCTCCGAGTGGGATATCTGAGAAGAGAAGAAGCCCCCTCTCGAAGGGGGCTAATTGAAGAGGCATATAGGCTCTCTGGGTGTCGTACACCTGTTGGGTTGTAGGGATAAATGGATTGGTCTGTCATGGCGTACAGCAAGCCCAGGCAATGGTGGGAAACGAACCGGGACGTTAAGCGTCATCCGAAGTCTGGTAGGTTCTGGTGTGGTAAGTGCGACAGGGCCTTGGTTGTCGAGTGGACCCGCTGTCGGTTGTGTGGATCACATAACGGCGAGAGCCGTCACAAGAAGCCGGTTCCTTAGCCTTTCTTCCTTGACTCTCCGTATCCATGTTGTATGGTTAGGGTATCCAGCGCTAGGACCTTCGTAGCGGCCGATGCGGCGCTGGCTAGGCGGCCCCTAGTTAGCCTTGGCCCGGTGAGATAGTTAGTCTATCGATCTTGGGAATGTTTGGCTTCTAGGGGCTGCCGAGCGCTTTTTGGAGGACTGCCGTGTTTCATAAGCATCACAAGAGCAAAGCCCACGAGGAGATCAGCTTCTACGACAGTGAGGTCGTGGACGCGCTAGTAGCCCATGCTCGTAATAACGGCATTGACCTTCCCGAAGATTGCTTTTGCCGTTTAGCGGTCAGGACGGACGGCGTCGAAGTATGTTACTCGGCCTCGCTCATTCTGTACGCTGAGCATAAGGATGCCGACCAGTTGGATCCGGATGTTCGGGGACCAGGCAAGCTTGAGCAGATCGAGGATCACCTTAGGGGTTGGCGAGACAGCGTGAGGTCCAAGCCTGGAGACAAGCCGGTCACGATCGAGCGAGACTCTATCGTTCCTATGATCGAGAAGCTGATTTGGATTTGCTGCGGGAAGAGGGGTTGACCCATGCGACGTAGGCACTTCTTCAGGCGATTGGCTCAGTCGGCACTGGGCGTTACGGCGTTCGTGTACTGCCCGATGGCGTTGCGGGATCTATTCAGGGATGATAAGCCGATCTCGTTCGACCTTCCGGTTGGCGGCGGCAGTTGTTTTTCTGTGGCGCAAATCAGTACTGACGCGGATCCTGAGAACTGGACGCTTGTGAGGTATTAGAATGTCTGTTTACTACTGGCTGATTGACGCTTTAGAGGGCTGGGTGCCGCTGATCCAGTTCGGGATGGAGGGATGATGGTGAATGACGACCACGTTGATCTATTGGCCAGGAAGCTGCACCAGTGGTACTTGGATGCGACGAAGAGGTTGAGCACAGGGTCGTTTAACCCTGATGCCCAGACTGGCTACGACGATATGACGAAAGAGCAGCAGAGTATCGACAGGTACATTGCCGAGCAGCTTCTTAATAGTTCGTTCTGTAGAGACCTGTTTGTATGATCCTCTACCCGCTGACTGTTGGCGAGGAACGGTTTCGCTGGTGGCTCTCGCGGGCCGTAATGGCGGTTTCCGTGGCGTTGATCGTTGCGCTGGTCGTGGTTGGCTGGCGGTTAGCGGAGGTTGGATGATGCTTGAATCAATCCCTACCTGGGCCTACCTGATCGTTGCTATCGCCTGGCTGGTGTGGGAGAACTGCGTATACGGGTGGTCGGAGGCTCGGCAGATACGGAAGCAGGTCGAAAAGGATCGGATAGCGGCTGAGCATGAAATAGCCGAGAGGGTCGCCAAGGAGGACCGGGCTAAACTTAAGCCCTACGGCCTTGACTGGTGGCTTCGCGGCCAAGAGTCCAGCAAGCGCCAGTTTCAGGAGCTACAATTTGACCACCTGGACCGATCAGGAATGCCGGATTACCAAGGACCAACTTACATGCCTGGCGCATGGCAGAATCCCCCGGCCTGGGTTAAAACGACCACAAGTACCGGCACAACGACGGTTCAAGCACCAATGAACGATTGGAAGGTTGCGTTTTAATGGCACTTGAAAACAAGAAAGTTGGAATGCGCGACGTAAACCTGTGGAGGCGCGCAAGGGTGCTTGAGGTAGAGGAAAGACGGAAGAAGGCTCGGCGCGAGGGCAAGAAGGGCGGCTGGCGAAGCTGGATCCTCGAGAAACGAGAAAAGCACCTGAACGACCTTGTGGAATTCTTCCTGAAGGGTTTGTCCTAATGGCGCTTGAAGCGGAATTGAAGTATTTCGAGGCCCGTCGAATGGAATGGGTTACTTTCCACGAGGGCAAGTGGGTGTCCATGCGGGCCGCTACGTCCTTGGTTGGCTCTACTGATTCTGGCCGGCGGGAGTTCGTGATCAGCCTCTTTGACTCCTCCGACGAGGCCTATCGTGCCGGTGTCGAGAGGTGGGGTATCGTCCCGTTCCTCGTGAAACAGGTCTTGAAGGAAGATCGAGTGGAGGCGGCGCTGAGGGCGCACAGGGAGAAGGTTCGCTCCGCCAAGTGGAGGACTACCAGAGATCCGGGCGTTTCACTTCTTAGGTAGAACCGATACGACTCCCCTGCTGGCCGATAAAGCGGGTTGGGCGCTCTGCACGGGGGCCTTTTCTATGCGCAGGCTCTTTCCTTGTCCGATATAAGCGCTATGGTGGTAAGGAAGCGATGACGTGGAAACCCGGAAAACCCACAAAGCCAGCCATGGCTGAGGCGATGTTAGAGTTTGATCGCCGCCGCGTGCAGCGGATTATTGCCCACCTTGGCACAATCGGTGCCGAGATAGAGCTTGAAGAGAAGGGTCCGCGAACCGATACCAGTAGGCTCTCGGTGCTGCGCAGTCAATCCCTGGAGGCCTACGAACTCCCCGAAGAGATGAAAGATGCTAGGCGAACACCTTGACATAGTGGGGAAGCTGAGAGCGGTCGCCGAGTTGGACCTGGGCGATCGCACCAATAAGAAAAAGATGTGGGCCATCTTATCGGTCGTGGATTCCATGTGGGGGATAAAGCAGAACGGCCTGCGCGATGGGTATATGAGGCAAGGGATGTCCGTTGACCAGGCCAATTCTCGGGCCGTCCTGGATATCGCCAATGAGCTGGGCGGCAAGTTAAAACCGGTGGCTGGCAAAAAGGCCAAGGCCGGCGCAACCGAGCTGGAAAAACTGGACGAGCTTACGCGCCGAGTAAAAGAGCTAACTGGGTACAAGCGCGTTGCACTAGCGAAGATTGTGCCCTGGGTCTCGGCTAATATAAGAGTTAGGCCGGAGGAACTTGATCCCGAGGAGGTGCCCGGACTGGATGCGCTGGGGCTATTGATCTGGGCGCAGGGCAATCCGACGGAGTACCGGAAGCTGTACGACTGTCGCCGAATATCCACCAAGGGCCTTGCTGAAGACGAAGAAAAAGGGTTCATGGACGGCGGTGAGCCGATCGACAATATTATCTCCAGAATAAGGAACGCAACGAATGATGATCATGTGCCAGATTTGCGCGCAGAGGAAGAGGTCAGTGGTGATCGTATCGAAGAAGATAGTGTGCATAGATTGCCTGGGCCAGATGGTCAACAAGGGGAAGCAGCACGTCCGAGGGAACAAAAACCCGGAACTGGGATTGGGGTCGTGGCTGGCCAGGATGACGGAGGATCGGGAACTGGAGTTCTACCTGGAGGGCCGAAAGGTAGTCACCGAAAACAGGGAGCCGGACACGGTGTTCCAGTCGGATTCGACGAAGCCGGACCCGATGCCGAGAGTCCCTTCGAGGAAGCGCGGACCCGGACGGCCCCGTAAGGAAACGGTGGAGGCGTAGCGGTGGCAACGCCTATGACTGAGCTTGAGGTTGCCGAAAGGAATCGAATGTCTAATCTCAAGCTCTTGCGAACGAGAGAAGAGTTGATGGATTATCGTAAACAGCTCGTTGGACGCGCGACGGATTGTGCAGACAATTGCGCCTATGAAATCGGTCAGATTGTTCTGAGTAGTTTTTATATACCGGACGGCGAGGAGTCACGACCATGAACCGTAGAGAATCAATCAAGGCGGCGCTGGCCGGCGTGGTGGCGTTCTGTTTCGAGAAGCTGGCCAGGGCAAGGGAGTCGATTAGAAGTAATAGATGGTTCGGCTGGGCAAAGGGCTTCAAGTCTGCCGAGAAGATCGATCTGAAGGAATTCAAACGGTTGACTAATAAGACCGAGTGGCGGTCTCCTTTTGGGAGATGAGGATGAACCGTAGAGAATCAATCAAGTCTGCGTTGGCCGGCATCGGTGCGGCTGCGCTGGGGGCGTAGAGATGTCTAGTCACGAAGAAATTGAACTGCTCAGCCAACCCTTACTCACTGAAGAGGGGTTCTTGAACGAAGCCTGCATGAACGAGCTGGGCGCGGCCATAAAGAATATGCCTCCAGACTATGAGCGATTAGCCGGCGATCCAGAGTGGTCGGAGAAGGGGTGGGTTTTCTCCAACGAAATTAGTGGCGCATTAGCTATGTGGTCTGTGCGCCAACTTATCCACACCGCATATCCGACAGGGCTAGAGCAGGTAATTGGCTACCTAGACGCGTGCATAATGCGAGAGTTCAAGAGGCTGTATTCTGATGTTGTGCGTTTCCCTGACGACTTATCGCCTATGGCAAACCTGAGCTTGTGTGACATCAATCGGATGTTGCACGATATCTTGGACTCGGAAGGGTTGTTCAAGGCCTGGAATACGGAAGCGTGCCTTGGCGATGATTGGCTTGACCTTCATGCTTTACTCCGGAATGTATGTCTGACTATCCGGACAGAGCGGAGAGAGCGTAAGCGATTCGATGAGGAATTCGAGAAGAAGTGGGCAAACACAAATGGCAACAATGAACCGTAGAGAATCAATCAAGGCGGCGCTTGCCGGTATCGGTGCTGCGGCACTGGGCGTGTTGGGGTTCGGGAAGGAAGTGCTTGCGGGGGACGAACTCGACGTGTTGGCTAATCATGTCTGCACTGAGCAAGCGCTTGAGGAGGTCCGCAGGGTCATGCCGGACTCAGACGACAAGGTTGACATGGGAATGCCGAGTGATCGATACTTCCTTGTTGACGGCCCGAACGGAACTACTTGGGTGTGCAATCGGACTGGCAACACCTGGCTCACATATTCAATAAGCAGGGCTGAATAACCGCATGGAGGCGGTAATTGGTAGCGATAAAAGAACCAACACGTAAACTGCTCGATCGAGCGGCCGCTACCGGTAAGGAAGAACGACCCTCCGACCTGGTGCCGCAAGAACTGATCCCCAACCTCGAATATCGCAAGGCGATCATTGACTGGTCCGCCAACTCCAAGGAAAACCAGCAAACGCTGGTATCGGCCTGCGCTAGAGACGTCATCTTCTTCGCTAACGTGTTCGTCTGGGCGCTGGACGTGAAGCGCTACCCAGACTGCCCCGATCGGCCGTTTATCACCTGGGAATTCCAAGAAGAGGTTCTCCGCGATATTGACAGCGCTATCGGGCGACGCAGCGTTGGCATTGTTAAAAGCCGCGACATCGGTGGTTCTACCATGCCGCTTGTCGTGTTCGATAAACGCTTGCTGTTTGATAGGTTCGTTTCGCTCATGGTAGTGAGTCGTAACGAGAAGCTGGTGGACGATCCCAGTAACCCGGATAGCCTGTTTTACAAGCTCGACTATATGCACAAGTGGATGCCGAGCTGGATGACGAACATGCTGGACCGGCGAAAGCTAGTCTGGAGTAACGTATCCAGTGGTTCACAGATACTAGGAACTTCGACTACCGGTGACGCCGGACGTGGAGGACGTAAACATGCGATCTTCGTTGATGAACATGCAGCCTTTGACCGTCGTGAGTCCATCGATATTATCGGGTCGATCCAACACAATACGAAATGTCGAGTCTGGGCGAGCACTCCTAAAGGGATCGGCAACGGATTTCACCAGATCATTTCCGCTGGAAATATACGGGTGCACCGACTCCATTGGTCGAGCCATCCCGTTCACGGTGCCGGACTATATGCCTCCGGAAAGGGAAAACTTCAGCTAGTAGATAAGGAGTTCTGGAAGTCCGCTACACGCAAGTCCATTCTGTACATCTACCCCGAACTGGAGAAGAAGTATCCCAAGACAGGCGAGACTCTCGCGGTGAAGGACTACCCGTTCATCTTGGACGGGAAGCAGCGCAGCCCCTACTACGACTACGAATGTCTCATGTGCCCGATTCCTAAGCTGATCGCCCAGGAACTCGACATCGACTTCATCGGATCAGGCAGCCCATTCTTCGATCTAGACGAGATCCGCGAATACGTGCGCCTGTTCAGCAAGAAACCGTTCCACACCGGAGAAATGTCCTACGAACTAGACTTCGAAGATGTGAATTGGTCGCCGTCTGACGCCGGCAGACTCCAACTCTGGTTCAATCCGGACGGCACCGACAAGCCGCCCTCCGATCGAAGGTACGTGATCGGCTGCGACATCTCGGCGGGAACGGGTGCCTCCAACTCCGCGATCTCCGTGGGCGACTGCAAAATGAGGGCCAAGGTGGCCGCGTTCACGACCCCGCACATGCGCCCCGAACGGTTCGCGGAGTACGTCATGGCTGTCGGGAAGTGGTTCTACGATCCGGTGATCTGGTTCGAGGGCAGTGGCGTCGGTCGAGATTTCGGCGCGAGACTCAAGGAAGTCGGCTGCGCCAACCTGTTCCACATGACCAAAGAGGGCGGCAGCCGGTCGGACAAAGCCGGCTGGTTTCCCAACGATGACATGAAGCGGGGACTGCTTACGGAATACGGCCGAGCCCTGAGTATGCGGGAAGTGACGAATCCCGACGAGGTTGCGGTAAACGAATGCCAGATGTATGAATGGACTGAGACGCAGTCGGTGGCCCATTCGGGGTCGCTGTCCGCTCCGGACCCGTCAGGTGCTAAGAAAAATCACGGCGATAGAGTTATTGCGGACGCCGGCATGTGGGCGATGATGAAAAAGACGACCCGTCCGGAATCTCACGAGATTGTGAGCCGTAACAATCTGGCGTTCCTCCACCAGCAACAGGAACAAGAGGACGCAAGGGACAGCATGTGGGCCCCACGAGAAAACCCGGCTCCGTGGTGTAGAATAACTGGGTAAGTGATGATGACGCCAGAGAATCAAGCCAAGTATGATCGGATAAGGGGGCTGCGCGACGAGATTGGCCCGATTGACTTTGATGTAGTCGCCGAATTGAGAACCCTGCGGGGATATAATACGCCGCGAACAAGTCTTGGTCGGCGTCTACTTAGAATCCGTAAACGGATAGTGGCCGGCGGAAAGCGCCTGCTTGGCTGGGGGGAGATTGACCAATGGCCCTAAACTTCGACCCCTACAACCAAAAGGATTTCAGGCGACTTCAGCAAGCGGTGAAGGAGAACCTTCGCAGACTGGACCCGTTCCGCAAGGTGCGGAAAATGGTCAAAGAGGCCGTGCAGGGCCATTATTACGATTCGGACGACGATCAGGGTATGCGCCGCGATCCGGTGAACCCGCTCGACCAATACCAAAATACGCTGGTTCGCACCTTCGTGCAGGCTCGCCCCATTGCTCGTGTTACCTCTCGCACCCAGCCGAAACAGGCCCGAATCTTCGAGGCACACCTGAATGAGGTAATCAAAGAAATCGACCTGGTGAACACCCTGCGCTGGGTAGTACAGGAGGCGATACTAGGCTACGGAGGCAGGGCCTACTGCGGGATCTCCCCAACAGTAAACGATCCGGCGGGAGAGTCGTTTTGTGATCCCGTTTCCTTGCCAGATTTCGTGATCGACCTGTCGCATGAAGAGGTCAGCCAGGCCGACCTGATTGGCCATAGTTTCTCTCGCCGTATCGGAGAGCTGCACGATAACCCCCTGTACGACCAGGAAATGGTGGCGCTGCTTGAGACGCGCAGCTCATCGCGATCTGAGTTGGACAACGGAAAGGACAGAAAACGTCGCAACAACGAAGAAGGCTCCGTCTTCGACTGGACCGACCTATGGTCGATCATGGTGCGCCCGGCCAACCTAGTAATCGTTATGAGCCTGGACGGCCCCGTTACTGGGCCGTTACGTGTAGAAAGCTACGATGGGCCGGAGTTCGGGCCCTACGTGGACCTATCCTTCGATCGAGTCATGGACGAACTAATGCCCCAGAGCCGGGGGGCGCTACTGCTTGACCTGCACGATTTCGTGGTGGGCCAATACCGGCGCATGTTCATAAAGGAAGACAAGGCTGCGGAATTCTTCACCTTCGAAGGCGGGTCCGAGGAAGATGCTCGCAACATTCGTGACGCGGTAGATAACGAAATGGTTCGGGTGAACGACAACAAAGGGGTGGTCCGTCGCAACAAGGGCGGCACCAACCCGAATTCAATGGCCATTGGCATTCACAGCCGCAGTCTCTTCGACGAGTTCAGCAATAACGTGCGGGTGACCGGCGGAGTCGGACCTATCGCAGAGACGGCGACGCAGGAGCGAATAGCCAACGCCAACATAAATCGCACGATCGAGGATATGAACCTACAGGTGATCGGGTTCACGCGGCGAGTATTGCAGAACATAGCCTGGCACGAATGGACCCATCCGACCCGAACACGGCGAGTGGAAGTCAAGATCGGGAAAAACGGCCGGGCCATCGAACAGCTATGGTCGCCGCAAGTACGCGAAGGCGACTTTATCGAACACGAGATCGATATTGTGCCCGACTCGATGGTTCATCGCACCGGACGACAGCAGCTAGAAGAGCTAATGCGTGCTGTGCAGAGCGTGGTAGTTCCTGTGATGCAACTGCCCTCCGAGCGGCCGATCATTCTCCGAGGCCCGGAATTGCTGCAAAAGTACAGCGATCTGGCACAACTGCCCGAATTACAAGAGGTGGTCGATTACGCCGCCGACGAAGCCTTCGTTTCTCAGCCGAGAGGGTCAGGGCCGGCGACCGGCGGCGGCGGCGGCGGCGGCGGCGGCGGAGCCCCGAGTGGCGGTGGTGGTGGCGGTGGAAGCAACGACCCCGGAGCGGCTATAGTACAACAAGTGCTCAGCGGAGCGGTGCGACCCGACCAGAACGCCGACTCAGAGGAAGGCTAATGCCGACGTACGTGTATACCACCAAGGACGGGTTGAGCCACGAATGGAACTGTCGTATGTCGGTGAGGCCGCAGGCGTTGTTCGTCAACGGCCAAGTTGCGCAGCGAGACTGGGGGGCGGGCGGTCAGCGCAGCGGAGACCCTTGGGTGGATAACAATAGTATGGCCATGATGGTACATCCTGACGACATTCCGTCCGCTATGTCCGACGCCAAGGGAAAGGGTGTTGACGGCTGTATAACATTCAATCAGGATGGATCTGCGCACTTTGCGTCGCGCAGCGATCAGAAAAGATACTGTCGAGCCTACGGGTTCCACAATAGAACGGATTATTGGTAGGAGTAGCAGCGATGGCAGACGAACCGCAGACAAACGACGCCCCAGTTGAGAGTGATCCTGTTAGCGAGGCAGAGCCGGCAGTCGAGACCTTCTCGGAATCGGTTGGGGAGGAGTCAACTCCCGCAGAACTAGATTCGGGTATCGCCAGTCGAGCGAAGGCATACGGCCTGTCGGAAGCTGACATAGAAGGATTCGACGGGGGAAGAGTGGAAAGCATGATGGCCTCCATCGATCGAGGCCGAATGCTGCCTCAACAGCAGCAACCACAGACATTTCCGAGTCCGGCACAGCCGGGCACGATGAACACGCCGCCAGCAGGGCAACCGAAGGCGATGCCGACGGGGTACACTCCGTTGAAGCTAGAGTTCGGCGACGAACTCGATGAGTCGATCGTGTCGCATCTCAAGGCGATACAGGACCACTCCAATGCGCAGATACAGAATCTTCACCAGATGAACGTCCAATCCTCGCAGCAGATGCACGCTATGAACCTGATGCGCGAGTTGACCGATTTCGATCGGTTCGTGGGCGGCCTAGGCGACGAGTGGCAGAAGAACTATGGAACAGGGGCAACCCTGGACATGGACTTCCAGAGCCCGGAGTTCGCTAAGCGCATGGAGATTTTCCAGGGTGGAAAAGGGCTACAGGCGCACGCCGCCGCTGGGAGGCAGAACATGAACGCTGCCAAGTCCTGGCTGGTCGGACATCGCGCCAATAACTACGATCGCATTCTGGAGATGGATCGCAACAAGACCAACGGGAAGGTGGTCGCTCGCCAGAAGGGATTTGGCGAACGACCAACCAAAGGAAAAGCGCCGGCTATGTCGCCCCGAGAAGGTGCGATAGAGGCCCTTAGAGGAATGACATAAAGAAAGATGATCAGGCATCGCTGATTGATCTTTCCTTGTAACTAGGAGATCAATCATGGCGGTAAGAACATATACCGACATTCAAGATCGCGTTATCAACTCGCTCAAGAGTTTACAAAAGGGCGAGTGGTTCGATGCGATGGCAACGTACCAAGATTATCCCATGATGCGTGTAATACGCAGCATGAGTAAGGAAAAATCGGGCCACAAGCTGAGTTTTCGGATCGGAACCGGCTCAGAAAACGAAGACGGCCACAGCGGACTCTACGAAGATTTTGACGTTGATCGCCCCGACGTGATGACCGAGGGAACGGTCCAGTGGGTCAACCACCGCAAGGGTTTCGCGATCGATACGAGGGAAATTGACCCTCATTCAGCGCCCGAAGCGCTGGTAGACGACCTGGAAGTCCTGCGCAACGATATGTGGGTGAACACCTCGGACGACTTCGAGGTGGCTACCTGGCAGGTTCCCGCGACCAGCGACAAGCTGATGCCGTTCGGCATTCCTTACTACGTGCCGTGGGCCACTTCCACGACCGGAACTTTCACGGCTCAGTTGCCCGGCGGGCATACCTTGGTCGCTGGTATCGATCCAGCGGTGCAAACCAAGTACCAGAACTGGACTTCCACCTACACGGACGCAACGCGGGATGATCTCGGGCTGCACGTCTCGCGTGCCATTCGCAACACTTCTTGGCGTCCACCCCTCAACGTGAAGGGCGACCAAAAGGTGACGCACGCGATCTACATGGACCAGATCACACTGGAACAGAACGAGGTCATGGCGGCCAATCAGAACGATCAGTTGGGTATGGATACCCAGCCGGCGTTCCAACGATCGGTCCTTGCGCGGATCACCCCAACCTGGGTGCAGGTGCTCGACGACGCCCCGGCGGCTTCCAGTAACCCGGTGTACATCATCAATCATGCGTACCTTCACCCGGTGTTCAAGTCTGGGTGGAAGTTCAGAGAGTATCCCCCGACCCAGGCGGCCAAGCAGCCGTCCGCCGTCGAGGTCTACAATTTGTCCGTGTACAACTGGTCGTGCCAACTTCGGAACCGTCAAGCGGTAGTTGCGAAAGCGGCTCCGTTCGGCGAAACGTAAGAAACATGATCGCTAGGTTGTGACGATGTCATGGCCGTGTGATTTTGAAGGAGTTTTGAGATGAGACAAGTAGGATATCGAAAGAGCGCCAAGGTAGCGGATACCGGAAGGACGCCCACGAAGAATATCTGGGATCATATCCCGTGGTCCGCTATCCAAGACGGCGAAAGAGAAGGCTGGGTGTTCTGGGACGATTTCATCAACATGCCTGACCTGGCCGCAGCCGACGCCAAGGATACGTTGTATGCCACGTTTGCTACGGCGAGTACGACGATAGAACAGGCCGCTGCCGGTGGTAGCGTAGCGACGTCGGAAGCCGAATATGGTGAATTAGTTATGACGCTGGCAGCGGCGGATAACGACGAGGCGTACTTGGTGACTGGTGGTAACAAAGGAAACATGGTTAGCTTTGAATTGCAGGGCACGCAGGTGCCACACACGATTGCGTTCGAAGCGAGAATCAGAGTCAGTACGCTTTTGGGATCTGCCTTTGTAGGGTTCTGCGAAGAGGGGCTCGCCGTCGCTGACGGCCTGTTTGATGACTCGGGCGTCTTCACCAACAAGGACTACCTTGGATTTTCTGTGGTCGAAGCGACGCCAACTGTCATCGACTTCGGTTACAACAAGGAGAGCGGCACTGACGTAAAAATCATTACCGGACTCCACACGTTGGTTGCGGACACTTATGTGAAGTTGGGGTTCCTGTATAGCTACAAGAACCCGGCGGCGCGACAGATCAAGATTTACCTAAACGGCGTGCGTAACGCCACTTACACCACCAAGGCGCAGATCGATGATGCCACCAACTTCCCTGGCGGCGAGGAAATGCAGTTGATGGCCGCCGTGAAGAACGTCACGGATATCAAAAACTTGACCATGGACTGGTGGAGAGCGGCCCTGGTGGTCAACAAGTAAAGGAGCTAGTCGTGGCTGACAATATCGCTGTTGCGGGTGAATCCATTGCCACTGATTCGGTGGAGGTTTACGGCACAACTGCCCAGGTTCAGCGCATTAAGCTGGGGCATGGCGACAACAACACGTATACGGCAGACGTGAGTGTCACTAGCCCGCTGCCGGCCAACGGGTTTATCAATACCAGCACGATGCAGAGCGGGCTCGTGCAGCTAACGCCGAAGTTCAAATATACGAACATAACGGCAGATGCGGATGTGGTTGCCGCTGTGACTGGCAAGAAGATTCGGGTGCTCGCGGTCCATATCGACGAGCAAGACTCTACGGCTGATGTGGTTTTTGCAATCAAGGATTCCAGCAGCGGAAGTGTGTTGGCAGAGTTCTCGTCCTTCGATGTTAGTGGGGCTCAGCCGCTCCCGTTCTCTCCGGTCGGTTGGTTTGAGACGACAGCAGGCAATGCGCTGTATGGTGACGTAATCGCCGGCACTACTCCCGATCTGAATATCTGTGTCGTGTACGTCGAGGTGTAGTTTATGCCGGTCATTTGGATTGACCAACTCTATCAGAGTGCCCTCGCCGGCACGGTCGAGCCGACGCTTTCGCTGAGGTTCAGCGACCTCATGGCCCTAACGGCCGAACGCGCCGGCTACGGCTTCCGTGCCAGTCAGAACGCCGGG
>SDBT01012484.1_pt1 | contig 13645 bp, 11 predicted proteins | sample 2277101 | NCBI WGS metagenome assembly SDBT01 (sample SAMN10404973, study PRJNA504765) | marine sediment metagenome | isolation source: marine sediment core GS10_PC15, 103 cmbsf | place: Arctic Ocean: Southern Knipovich Ridge | collected 2010
TGGCGGCCTACGCGAAGGCGGCTGACCATGCCCAAGAGATCATCTCCATCCATATGACTTCCATCGCCAGTGGCGCCTACCAAGCGGCAGTGATAGCCAGGAGCATGGCAGCGGAATCCCTGCCCGACGTCCGGATCGAGGTGATCGACACCCGCAACGTCTCCATGTGTCACGGCTGGATGGCCCTGGAGGCCGCCCGCGCAGCTCAGAGAGGAGCCAGCCTGGACGAGATAGTGGCTCTGGTCGACGACATGATCCCCAAGACCAAGATGCTCCAGACCGCGGATACCCTGCGCTATCTCTATATGGGAGGACGCATCGGAAGGGCCAAGCGCCTTTTCGGCACCCTGCTGAACATCAAACCCATAATCGGCATGGAAGACGGCGTCATCGTACCCCTGGGACAGGGACGCAGCCTCAAGCAAGTCTATAAGAAGATGCTGGGCGTCATCGGAGAGGCGACGCCACCCGGAGGCGAGATCAAAGCGGCCATCGTCCACGCCGCTGTGCCGGACGAGGCAGAGACTCTGCGGCAAATGGTGGAGGATTCCTTTCCCTGCCAGGAGATGCTGGTCACCCGTCTTTCGCCCGCCCTCGGTGTCCACACCGGCCCCGGAACCGTTGGGGTCTGCTTCTTCCCTTTGTAGCCGATGGAGAGCGCGAGTCATCCAGAGGGGGTTGCGCCTTCCCTCAGCGCCATCATCCTGGCCGGAGGGCGAAGCCACAGGTTCGGAACCGACAAGGCCCTCATAGCCTGGCGTGGCCGCCCCCTGATCGAGGCTGTGCTGGAAGTCGTCTCTCAGATCGCCTCCGAATCCATCGTCGTCACCAACTCGCCGGAGCCCCTTCGAGAGCTGACCTCCCGCTTGGTCCCAGATGTGATCCCTGGAGCCGGCTCCCTGGGAGGAATCCTCTCGGGGCTGAAGGCTGCTCGAAATGATTACAGCCTGGTCGTGGCCTGCGACATGCCCTTTTTGAACTTGGAACTCCTTCAGTACATGGCCTCTCAGGTCCGCGACTATGACGTGCTGATCCCCCGGACAGCCGAGGGGATCGAGCCTCTTCATGCCATCTACGGGAAAGCCTGCATCGCCCCCATCGCCCGGGTGCTGCGCGGCGGAGGCAGAAGGATCACAGAGTTCTTCCCTCAGGTGCACGTACGCTACCTGGATCAGGAGCTGGTGGATCGATTCGACCCCCGCCATCTTTCGTTCTTCAACATCAACACCCCCCAAGACCTGCAGAAGGCGTTGGGCTTGGATCACCGAAGGTGCTCCCAGGAAACGAACCGCTTGGAGCGGCGAACGGGGGATGGGGAAACGTCGAAAGACAGCACTAAGCTCATATTATGATGTAAAGTTGCAGCTCCGTCCCCAGGGCTGAAGCAACGAAAGTCCGAGCATCCCTCGTCCTCTTTTCATCGCTCCAGGCAGCAGCGCCACGTCAAGAACTCGCCCCACCGGTTCTAGCGCGCGTCCAGGCGTGATCACTTGCGGCCGCCGCCCTACCGACCCGTATTCGGAGACCCTGGCTATGCGCTGGTAACGAGAACCACCTTGCCCGCGTATCCGCCGCGCTCGAGCAGCTCGTGAGCACGAGCGGCCTCAGCCAACGGGATGCGCTCCGCTACCACTGGCTTGATCTTGCCCGCTGCCAGCAAACCGAGGAGTTCCGTCAGCGTCTCCCGGTACCAGGCATTGTCCTTCCCCAGATCCGGGGTCAAAGGCGCCTGCTTGCCGTCCGGAATGAGCTTGAGCAGGAATACCGTCAGCAGGGTGAAGGGAATGACCCGCAGCCCCGACTTCTTCGTCGCGGCCATGCCGAACCATACCAACCGCCCGCCTTTGCGCAGGGCTCGGTATGAACGCCAGACTTGCCTTGCGCCGCCGATGGGGTCGAACACGGCATCCACCCCATCGGCGGTGAGATCACGGATACGCTCGACGAAGTCCTCGGTGCGGTAGTCGATCGGCGTGGCTCCGAGTGAGGACACGAGTTCGTGATTGTGCTTGGACGCCGTGCCGTACATCTCCAGCCCAGCCAGCTTGCCGAGCTGGAGCAGAGCGGTCCCCACGCCTCCCGCCGCACCGTGGACCAGGATGCGCTCGCCGCTCCGGATGTTGGCGGTTCGGTGCATGGCCATGTGGGCGGTGAGGTAGTTCACCACCACGCAGACGGCCTCGGTAGGATCCACGTCCGAGGGGACGGGCACCAACTCGCTGGCGGGCAGGCAGACGAACTCCGCGTAGCCGCCACCGACGCCAAGACAGAAGGTCGCGCCGGCAACCGTCTGCCCCAGCTCGACGGTTGACACCCCCTCGCCCAGCCTGTCCACCACGCCGACGACGTCCTCGCCCAGGGTGAACGGCACGCGCGGAGTCCCGGGGAGCAAACCTGAGCGCCGGAACATGAGATCGTAACCGGAAACTCCGGCGGCCAGGACCTTCACCCGAACCTCGCTGGCCCGGGGTTCGGGGAGATCCTCTTCAACCACCTGCAACACGTCCGGCCCGCCATGCCGCGTCACGACAACGCGATGATGTTTCATACCAGCACCTCATTGTCTTTGACTACCAGCCTGTCGATATCCCGCAATTCCAGGACATCGTCAGATGACCCGTAGTTGTAATAGGTGATTGCTCTCATCTGGATCTCTCTTCCGGTTGTAGATGTGCTAATTCATGCTTAACTCATATCTACTCAGGCAGACTCGGAAGCGATTGCAGATGAATTGAATCCTTTAACTATCAGCCATACCGCTAGAACCATTTCCTGCAAGGCTAGTGGAAGCATTAAGACGTCCAATTCGGAGCCCAACATACCTAAAAAGGGTACAGCTAAATACAATATAGCACCAATAAGACCCCAACCTGATAACCATCGAGGAATGAGTTTTGCTTGATAGAATAAATAGTAAAGCATCAGAGCCCCTAGGGGAAAAACGATGCCCAAAATCTGCTCAACCCAATGACTTGCTTCTAGCAACAAAGTACCCAAAGTCTGAAAATAGGAAGCATCAGGAGCCCCTGCTTGTACATATTCCTGACTCAATTTCAATAGCAATAGCAAGATGACTGCAATAGCAATATAGGTAACTGCCTCAAGCACCCCCCTGAAAACAACAGCCCCAAGAGCTAAGGCTTCATTATATTTTCTAAAGATTGAAAACAACACAACTGGAACCATAGCAAGTGCAAAACCCATAATTAGTATCAGGAGCGCTCCTATTATCACTTGGTTTTCATTTGCAGAAACTTTAATAAGATAATCCGGAGCATTTAGAATAGATCCTGAAACAACAGCACTTAGAACACCCGCAACCGTCCCAATTATAAACAATACTCCCACAGTTATTGCGGTCTTTCTGTTTGAGTTCATTCTTTCTCCTTAAGAAGTTGTGAATTGTTTGACGACTGTTTTCAGTCAAAATATCAGCCTTGGTGTTCTAGTTCGTTTGACATTACCCCCTTCCTGTTGTGGCCGGTGAACAGACTCTACTGAGCAATGGCCCGGATCAGGGGGCTGGGCCATCGGCAAAAGGCCGCCAGAGGTGCGTCTTGCCTTCATATTCTACCACACATTCTCAATCTATGTTGGGCAAAAGGCTAAATGCAGGCGTCAAATTTCAAGGAAAACTTTGTTGACCTGCCCCCCATTCTGCCTAGCCCTAACTCAAGGTTTGGATCAGTTTTTGGGGGGCAGGTCAGCAATACTACTCTTTCTAGCCAGTTGCGAAACTCGCTACAGACCGCTATCGTCGAGTATGTGAGATCAACATGGGGTGACTTGAGGGTAGCCCGAGGACACTAGACATAGTAGCCATCCAGCCCAAAAGCACGATACAAATACTGTATGGCGCCAACCTAGCTGGTGCTAGAGACTTCGAATCAGGGGGCTGTGGGTTCCAATCCCTCCGGGCGTGCCACAAGGTGCTATGGACTTGGAAAAGCCTGCCCTCCCAGGCTGCTTCTCAAACCCCTATGACTTGAATCAGTAAGACCCTCGCTTGCCGGTCGTTCTTCGAGAGCCTCTCCCTTCAAGAAGAGCACACACCGCTCACCTGGATCGGTGCTCCATCTCTATGCAATTGACAGAACCCATGATTGCTCAGCTTCACGTAACTTCTGGATGATTGGTCTGGAGGATACTGTTTCCTTTGCATTTGATCTGCTTCCCTTTAGCCCTAATCCTAACTCAAGATCTGGATCAGTTTTTGGGGGGCAGGTCAAATGGATCCTTCAGATCAAGGCGGAGTATTGACTCTATCTAGTCGATGAGCACCTGATAGTCGTTAGTCAACCTCTCATAGACGGGTCCACTAGAGAATCCTCTTGCCAAAGGTGTCCTAAGGCCAACGTTTATCCCGTGTCCATGTAATGCACCCACACCCAATATCAACACCTTGCTCATCGTTCACCGAACGGAAATACCCATTCAGGAATCTAGTGAACCGATTCTGGCTTAAAAAGGATGTCGCTGACAGTTTGACGGCTAGTCTCAGAGTATATACTATGTATCTAGGCGGAGGCGAATCCAGGCTTCGGTTGGGCCAAGTGGCTTACACGAAAGCGTAAGTTTACCGAGGCAGTTCCGATCACTATCTCACTCTTGTCTGTGAAACAGCGGATGCTCCTGTGGATTGCAGATGGGGACCTGAGAAGTCGCTGACGGTATCTCCATTTGCTCGCGTTATAGCCCCGGTTCCAAGCGCATGAACTAGTGGGATCTCGCAATGAATCCTGTCAAAAGCACTGGAGGGGACAAGGTGGACAAGACCAACTGGCTCGAACACCGTGACTTGTATGTCATCCTTGCGATAACGTTGATTGCATTCATCGTATTTATGTGTGGTATGGTCTTGTTGTGGAGTGTCTTGCAGCCCTTGGGAATCTCATCTGACCTGTGGACTATGATCGGGGCGCTATCTACAGCAGGAGGCGCAGCAACAATCGTCGGGGCAGGTGTGTTCGGTTACAAGGAATTGACAGAGATTGCCACAAGTCGTCACATGGAAGTTGCTGATCGGCTTTTTACAGAGCTCAATTCCAAAGACAACATTGTTGCTCGCCGGTGGGTTTTTCAAAACCTACCAGATGATCCCGAGGAAGGTCTTGGATCACTATCAGAAGAGGGGCGGGATGCTGTGAAGCGAGTCCTCAATTCCATGGATCGCGTTGCATTCCTGACCCAGTTCGGGTGGATTCCTGAGGAAAAGGTCATGCCCTGGATGAATCCAATGATTGTCAAGTCTTGGATGAAGCTAAAGCCGTACGTCGACTATGAAAGCCAGCGGCGAGGTGAGCCCGACTACTATCTAGACGCGCGGAGACTGGGCGAACGCTGCTGCCAATGGAGAGCCGAAAGATACGGCGACCTTGAGACGGTCTGGCTTAAGAATGCTCTCTAGGACCCTTCAGCCTGAAGGCGAGCAAGGTAGTTGGCCATGCTTATTCAGTGTTTCACCGACAGTGATCCGCGAACATGCCTAGTATTTGGAGCACCAGATTCGACTTTGATGTATTACAGACTGACCTGCCTCCTTTTCTGCCTAATCCTAACTCAATGTATGGATCAGTTTTGGGGGGGCAGGTCACCACCCCCTACAATTGGGGTGAGATTGTGAAGTTTCAGATCATCATAATCGTAGCGGGGAAATCGGTGACAGTCCATTTCAGTTCATTTAGCTTCTGAGTCGCACACGACACAAGTGACCGAAATCAAAGGCAATCCCAGGGAGTAGAGCCGGCGCAGCAGACTCTGCTACGGAGTGCTTGTGACAAATTTCTTTTTGTCCTTTTTACAGATGATCTGAGTGACATTGCGGCCCGACATCACCGCAGTAGGGATGCTGCCGCCCGGCTCAACCCATTGTCCTGCCATATAAAAACTCCCGAGCCCTGGCAGGGTCTTATTCATGCGCATTCTCAACGTCTTTGTCGTTTCTAGCCAGCCCTGGAAGCTGCCCCGCCAGTTGCCGGTGTAGCGCTCCCAGGTCATAGGTGTCGCCAAATCGCGCATCTCCACCTGGGCGGCCAACCCCGGGAAACGTCGGTCGAGCGAAGCAACCACCAGGTCGGCGATCTGCTCCTTCTCCGATTTATACCGCTCAGGCTCCTGCTTTAGCTTTTTCCAGTACTCATAATCAGAAGCGAACATCACTCTCATGAATGTCTTGCCCGCCGGTGCCAGGCTTGGATCAAAGTTGTATATCTGTACACTCAGTCGCTTCCGTTCCTGCCCACCAATAGTAATTGGCTCATCGAGGGGGTAGTCTATCCCCGTCACGGTATGCGGGACCTCCTCGAACGAGCGGGCTACGCCCAGGCCTATGTAGACTAAGGGTGAATAGAGTGGGAGTTTATCATAGTAGCCCTGGATTTTGTCGTTGATGTACTTTCCATCCAGCATATCAAATATGGTAGTGTGACCATCGGCGGCAGAGATGACGATGTCGCTGCGGTGCTCACTGCCGTCAGCCAGCCGCACGCCAACCGCACGGTCATCTTCCACCAAGATCTTGACGACCCGTGACTTGTAGTGAACCTCGCCTCCTAAGGCAAGGTAACGCCGCTCGACAGCTCGGGCGAGCTCCAGGGAGCCACCGACCGGATAGCCAGTTGTTTTCTGGTCCATCCAAGCAAGAACCATCATCACAGCCAGTATTGGAAAGTCAGGGGGGTTTTGGAGATTAAAGATAAATGGAAAAGCCTGGCGCATGAAGGGATTCTTGAAGCGTTGGGCAACGTCCTGGATTGTAAGCTCACCCCATTTTCTAGTGAAACTCATGTAGGGAAGAAACTTAGACATCATCCTAAGCCCGTCAATTGGGCCAAATACTTCGGGCGCTTTTTCCCAAGGTATGGGAAAGTGAATCATCTTACGAATCCCTGTGGCGAACTCTTCGATTACATCCTTATCCTCCGGGGCAAGCTCCTTCATATGCTGCTCCAGGCGGTTGATGTCAGAGTAGACGATAAAGACCTTGCCTTCCTTGCCTTCAATACGAGCGTATTCTTCGTGGTCAATCATAGTCCGCCCCTGCACCACGCCCAGTTCTTCCCATTCGCGATAGAAACTAGTTCCTGGGCGGGAGCCAGTCAACCAGTGAATACAGCCGTCGATCTTGTAGCCCTTGCGTTTCCAGGTCGTGCAAACTCCACCAGGCAGGGTGTGCATCTCAAAGATTCGGGTACTGTAGCCATTCATCTGGCCATAGCACCCAGCAGACAGGCCGGCCATGCCGGCTCCAATAACGATTATTGACCGCTCCATCCAATCTTCTCCTGTTCTTTAGTCTTCCGTCGCTGATGTAGCCAGTATCCGACGGCGAACATCAAAATAATGCTAATTATGCCTTCTGCTCCAGGAGAGACCCATAGTTCCCTCCCAGGAGTAAGTTGGACAAAACTGCTTAGGAGGAGTGCGTTTCCGATTGCATTTCCAATGGTGTGCATGACCCAAGCTGGCAGCACTGAGGCAGTTGCCAGACGGATTTCGCCGTAAACCACACTCTGGCTGAAGGTGCCCACCAACAAAAGCGGGACGAAGTACCATAACATATTCGGAGTGAGGTAGGGCCAGAAGACAAAGACAAACGGTAAGTGCCAGGCACCCCAGACTATCCCAACGATAGCATGCGAGAGCCAGATATTCTTATTGAGCGAGTACACTTTCGGGGCCAGGTAACCGCGCCAGGCAAACTCTTCAAAGACATTCTTGATCATGGCTAAAATCAGCCCCGTCAATAGTGCGGCTACAAAAGCGGAAGACATATTTACGTCTAGCTCTAGGCCACCCAACAATGCGCCAATCAGCACGGATATAGTGATGACCACAGGGAAGACTAGAACGCTGACAAGCCACCAGAAGCCATTACTCTTGAAATTCGGTCGCAAACCAAAATCATCCCAACCGTCGCCTCCAAAGATTCGCAGCAGCAGCATAACCCCCAGCGGCGCGATAATCCACAATAGTTGACCCAGTCCAGATGTGCCGGGTTCAGCACCGGGAGGAACGGTGAGCGGTTCAATGACACCGGCTAGAGCGGCTAATCCTAGAACCAACACGGTGAAGATAATTAGATTCCGTTTAGTGCGGTTTCTGTCTTGAGTTTGCATGAATCTGTATCCCTTTCTAAATCAGATTGATTGACCTGCCCCCAATGATTGTACCAAAGTTTATGTTAGACTCAAACACTGAATCGGGAGAGGTTTAGACAACACAACAGCTGGAACAGGTGGCCTGAAATACCCGCAACCGACATGCCACCACCTGACTCAACCCAGTGCCAATATCTCGGTCATAGTTCGCAACGAAGCTGGGCTATGGAGCGAGAAAGGGTACGGAAGCTTCATGCCCGATATAGCATGCACCAGCATGCACCTTCCTGTATCGCTGAAAGGAGACTGATCTCCCATATACAGCTTCCTAGAACTTTACCCTGTCGTATGCTAGAATTGGACCGTTGAGCTACACACGCGTTCACGACTGGGATCAACGAAGCGGAACATCCGAAAAGCCTTATGGAGATAAGCTCCCCATGGCCATCCAAGTCCTCCGGTCCGAAGTCGTCTCCAAGATCGCCGCCGGCGAGGTGGTGGAGCGTCCCCTCTCGGTGACCAAAGAGCTCATCGAGAACTCCATCGACGCCGGGGCCACCGAGATCCGGGTGGAGATCCGAAGCGGCGGACAGCGCCTCATCCGGGTCGTCGACGACGGCCACGGCATTCCCGCCGATGAGATAGAGCTTGCCTTTCGACATCACGCCACCAGCAAGCTCCAGGAAATCGAGGACCTTCGCCGGCTGCTCACTCTCGGCTTCAGAGGGGAAGCCCTGGCCAGCATCGCCGCCGTGGCCCGGGTCAGTCTGGCCTCCCGGAGCGCGGGCGAGGAAGCGGGCACGCTTCTGGTCATGGACGATGGGAAGGTGATCCGCCGCCAGAGCATCGGTATGACCGTGGGGACGATCGTCACGGTGGAGAATCTCTTCGCCAAGATCCCGGCCCGGCTCAAGTTCCTCTCCAAGCCAGCCACCGAGGTGCGCCTGCACTCCGACCTGATCTCACGCTACGCCCTCGCCTATCCCCATATCCGATTCAGCCTGACCAGTGAGAAGCGCCAGTCGATCCGCCCCACGGGAGACGGCAATCTCCGCGACGTCTGGCTCAAGCTCTACGGTCTGGAGTCCGCCCGCCGGATGCTTGACCTGGGCGAGGCTCCCGGCGACAACCCCGAGGGATCCAAGCCAGGGAAGCGCCCCATCATCTCGGGACTGATCAGCTCGCCCGATCTCACTCGCTCCAATCGGCGGCAGCTCACCCTGTTCGTCAACCGCCGCTGGATCCGCAACCATGCCCTGGTCTACGCGGTGGAGGAAGCCTACCGGGGCTTTCTGCCGAAAGGGCGCCACCCCATGGGGTTCATCGAGCTGACCCTGGACCCGTCGGAGCTGGATGTAAACGTGCATCCGACCAAGGCCGAGGTGAGATTCGCTGACCAGAGCCTGGTGTTCGAGACCCTGCAACGCCAGGTTAGAAGGACCCTGATGAAGGAAAGTCCCGTCCACCGGTTCTCAGCCGTGAGCCGAGGCCGCACGATGGAGAGACGGGAAGGGGAGCCATTGCCCGGGTGGGACGAATGGGACCTGGCCCACCCGGAGACCGTGCGACAGCCCAGCGATGGGTTCGAAGTGCCGGACGTTTCCGCCCAACGCCTTCCCGTCCTGCGGGTGGTGGGCCAGATGAGCCAGACCTACATCGTCGCCGAAGGCCCGGAGGGACTCTACCTGGTCGACCAACACGCCTCCCATGAGCGCGTGCTCTACGACAAGCTGCTCGCCGAGCGCGCCCGCAGCGCGGTCGCCTCGCAGGCGCTCCTGGAGCCGCTCTCGGTGAGCGTCAACCCCGAGCAGGAGGCGTGGCTGGAGAAACATCTGGCCGAACTGCGGGATATGGGATTCATAATCGAGCCCTTCGGCTCCCACACCTACCTCTTGAGAGCCGTGCCCGCCATCCTGAAGGGGGGAGATCAGGCGCAGGTCATCCTGGAGATAATCGACGGCGCCATGGAGGAAACCTCGAGCCAGGAAAGGGGATGGGTCGAGGGGATGGCCATCAGCCTCGCCTGCCACGGAGCGGTCCGCGCCGGGCAGACCCTATCAGTGGATGAGATGCGGGAAATCGTGCGCCAACTCGAGACCACCGAATCTCCCCGCACCTGCCCGCACGGTCGCCCTACCATGATCCACTTCAGCGATGTGGAGCTTGCGCGGGAGTTTCGCAGACGCTAACCACCGCCCACTAGGGGCAAGAGCTTCAGGGTATCCCCCTTTCGAAGGACCTCTTCCTTGCCCCTCTGCCTCCCGTTGACCACCACCAGGGCGACCAGGCCCGATGGGATATCCAGGCGCTCCAGCAACTCGGAGACCGTCTTGCCCTCGATTCCCTCCACCCAGAGCTCTCCCGTCTCGGCCAAGCCCCGGCAGCGCTCGCGGAGGCTCCCACAAAACACAACCCTCACGCCCATGGCTTCGCTCCCAGCCTACCCGGCCAGGTCTTCGCCCACCACCCCCAGCAGATCCAGCTCGGCCAACTTCTCCGGCGTAGGTATCCCCTGGTCGTCCCACCCTCGCCGCTCGTAGTAGTAATCCAGCAGCTGCCCGATCTGATCGAGGGTCAGCTTGGTCCCCTGGGTGGGGCCATCAACCATCTCATCCTTCCAATAACGGGCCGGCGGCATATCCCACGAGCGACCGAACCCCTGGTTCTCTCGAATCCAGAAGCAGCGGGTCAGGTTCCAGACGCGCTCGGAGATGTGGAGCAAATCCGAGAGCGATCTATCCAGTCCCGTGACGGCGCGGACCATCGGCGGATAAAGCTCCAGGGGGAACCCTATCTCCACCCACTGAAGCCTGCAGGTCCCCAGGCAATCGAACAGCGGACGAATATGCTGAAGCTCGATGACCTTGTCCGCCTTGTCGCGCGTAACCGTGTCCCGCCCGGTCTCAATATCGTAGGTGATGGACCATGCCCGATTGTGGTGAGCTCCCACATCGCAGGTCATGTAGGCCAGCATCATGGACGGAGCATTGTGGCTCTCGTAGCCGCTCACCTCGAGCCCCTTCACCTGGATCGCATAGTCCGCGGTGCCGTTGCCCAGCTTCTCGGAGACGGCCCTCACCCCCTCGGCCAACAGATCGCCTATGCCTTCGCGCCGCCCGATCCGCTCGATGAGGGCGAAGATGGACGGGGAATCGCCGTAGGCCAGATCCATCCCACCGGTATCCTCACGAGTGATAACGCCCTTTTCGAAACACTCGATGGCGAAGGCGATGACGTTCCCCGTGGAGATGGTATCCAGCCCATGGTGATCGCAGAGGTAGTTGGCATAGGCCACATCCTCGATATCAGAAAGAGCGCAACTGCCCCCGAACAGGGCCGTCGTCTCATATTCCGGCCCCTCCACGTGTACGCCGTAGCGACTGAGCCACGAATATTTGCCGCAGGGCGATGGACACGCGAAGCAGCCCTTGTCGGTCACCACGATCCGCTCGCGCATGTTCTCGCCGCTCAGGTTGCGGTGGCCTTCGAAGGACCCCGAACGAAAGTTCCTAGTCGGGAATGCGCCGATCTCGTTGGCCCACAGAGTCACCCCGGCGGTACCGTATCTCTGCCATACTTCCAGGCTCTCGCTCTCCTTACAGGCCTGGAACATCTGACACGCGAATTCTCGGTAGGCCTCCATATCGGCCACCTCCACCCCGCCGGTGCCCCGCACGGCGATGGCCTTGAGCCTCTTGGATCCCATGACCGCGCCGATTCCCGCTCGACCCGCCTGGCGACCGTAGTCATGGCTGATGCAGGCGAACTTCACCAGCTTCTCCGCCGCCGGCCCGATCACCGCCACCTCGAAATCCTCGCCCAGATCCGCTTTCAGCCGCTCCTCGGCATCGAAACAGCCCAACCCCCAATATCGAGAGGCATCTCGGACCTCGACCCTGTCGTCATCTATGCAAAGGTACGCCGGCTCCCCGGATATGCCCCGGATCACGACGGCGTCGTAGCCAGCGTACTTCATGGCGGGTGACAGATGCCCGCCCACATTGCTATCCGCGTAACCATTGGTGGCGGGTGATTTGGCGGCGAAGGTGGTCTTCCCCGCCCCCGGCACCAGAAGCCCTGACAAAGGACCCGCGGCCACCACCACCCGGTTGTCCGGCCCCAAGGGATCGGCCTCCTTCGGCACCTCATCATAGAGAAGCTTGGCAGCGAAGCCGCGTCCCCCGATGTATTCCTCGGCCAATCCAAGGGGCAACTCCTCCACCCGGCTGCCGCCAGAGCCGAGATCAACTTTTAGAATCCTGCCCGCATACCCATCCAAAATCCACTCTCCCTCAGCAAGAAAGCCCCGAAATCACTGGATGGCTTGGCCAACGGCGAGGGCGCCCATGCCGCAATACTCGACGCACGTGCCACACAGATCGCACTTCACAGGGCGCGAGCTGCCAGGGGGAAGAAACATCGCGTCGTTAGGACAAGCCTCCACGCAATCCAGGCAGCCGTCGCACTTGTCCGGATCGATGCGATAGCCACCTCGCCCGTTCTGACTTATGGCGCCTTGGGAGCACACTTCGGCGCAATGCCCACACTGGGCGCACACCTGAACCTCATAGGAGCCCGGCGCCGGGAAATGGGCGACCACAGCCAGGGCAGCTTTCCTGGGATTGTTCTCATTGAAGTGGTGGAGAGAGCAGGCCAAGAGACAGGCCCTGCACCCCGAACACTTGGAGCAATCCACCACCAGCCTCATCTCTTCCTCCCCGGATCGAACGATGCGGACTCCAAAAAACGAACGGCCATGACAAACGGCAACATCGTCATGGCCCAAGGCCGGAGTGTACTCGCCGAGTCGATCGATGTCAAGCTCGCTTCGATCGATTCCAGCGGGGACGGTGAAAGGCATCGTTGGCGCAGGGACAGCGCCAAGCCCTCTCCAAGGGACAGTTCGCGCAGTCCTCGTCGCACTCCTCGGGAAGCCGATCCTTCGCGGGGCACAGGAGGCAGCCTATCCCCGCTCGAGAGGAACGGCGACATAGCCAGAAGCTGGCCGGGTCTTCGGGGTGCGATATCTCCCTGCGAGCCACGGCCAGGTACCATGGGGTTCGTCGTTCGCGACGAGACCGAATGGGAATGCCGTGCTCGCGCATGATCCTACGCAACCCCCCTCGAGACAGGCTCAAGTATCGAGCGATTCGGGGCGTGCCCCAGCCCAGGTCGTGATGAAGATCCCAGATGTCTTCGGGTCGGATGTCAAGCCGAGGCAGCCCTCCGAAATCGTCATCCGCATCCGAATCTCCTGGCTTCCTGATCTCCTCTTCCCGATCCATCAAGCCATCCTTGTCGTCAATAGAACGTTTGTTCAATTGTAGCATCGTTTTGCCCCAGCGAGGCCACTTCTGACCAGCTGCGCCCGCCGATTGGGGAGCTTTAAGGTTGTGAGCAGGAAGTTCCGGCCCGATGCCGCTCGGGACTTTTTACAAGCGTTTTACATCACCGTCTCCACCAGCCAACTGAGTGAAGCGACAAGTAAGTCGCTACTCGGGAGCACCCAAACTACAAATAGAGGAAGTGAGAAACGATGAGATAGC
>SDBT01012485.1_pt1 | contig 13645 bp, 12 predicted proteins | sample 2277101 | NCBI WGS metagenome assembly SDBT01 (sample SAMN10404973, study PRJNA504765) | marine sediment metagenome | isolation source: marine sediment core GS10_PC15, 103 cmbsf | place: Arctic Ocean: Southern Knipovich Ridge | collected 2010
GCACATGTCTGTTCTGCAGAATAAAAGTACATGGGATGCAACCGGAAGATGGGACAGTGCGAAAGAAGTAATGTATCAATTTAAAGATACATCAGGGAAAGACATGGGTTTGGGTTGGACGCATGAAGAGCCTTTAACTGAAGCAGCAAAACATTATATTAGTTCATATAGAGATTTACCAAAAGCTGTTTATCAAATTCAGGTTAAGTTCAGGAATGAGCCAAGGGCTAAATCCGGTCTTTTGAGAGGAAGAGAGTTCTTGATGAAAGACCTGTACAGTTTTCATGCAACAAAGGAAGATCTTGAAAAATATTACGAGAGAGTTGCACAAGCGTATATGAATATTTTTGAAAGATGCGGGCTGCCTGCGAGGAGAACCCTTGCTTCCGGTGGTTTATTCTCTGAATTTTCAGATGAGTTTCAGGTTTTGTCCGATGTCGGAGAAGATGTAGTTTTCCACTGTAATAAGTGCTCCTATACCGTGAGTAGTGATGTCGCCGAGAAAATGAACTTGGGAGACAAGTGTGAATGTGGCGGGGATATAAAAGAAGGAAAGGGAGTAGAGATAGGAAATATATTTAAGTTGGGAACAAAGTTCTCCGAAGCACTTGGATTAAATTTTGTCGATGAAAAAGGAGAGAAGAAACCGACCATCATGGCATCTTATGGTATTGGCCCTGGCAGAGTTATGGGAACCGTTGTTGAAATAAGCCACGATGAAAAAGGGATGATTTGGCCGGAGAATATTGCTCCGTTCAAATTCCACTTGGTTGCGTTGGACGGCAGAGAAGAAGCTGATGAGATGTATGGTGCTCTGACTGGTGCTGGTGTTGAAGTTTTGTATGATGACAGGAAAGACAAGAGTGCCGGCGAAAAGTTTGCCGACGCCGACTTAATAGGCTGTCCAGTAAGAATTGTTGTTAGTAACAAGACGATGGGGAATAATCAGGTTGAGATAAAGAAAAGAACGGAGAGTGAAGTGGAGATGATAGATTTCGACAGAGTTTTGGAAGTTATAAAATAATTTTTTGTGGAAATAAAAGAAGGCGCGTATGCGCCTTTTTATTCTGGGAGCTTTATCTTGAGTTCGAAGCGGTAGGGGGCCAGCTAACGCGGTTTCATCCTCGGCTACAAACGGGGTGAGGCCGAGTTCGATGAGCATATCGTAAAGCATCTTTGCTTTCCCGATGAGTTTTTCGGCAGCAGTATCTGCAGACTCCGGCGCCCAACAGAAATCATTATGATCATAAAGATTAAAGATTGCAATGCCCTCTTTGGCGGCTCTTTCCGGATCTTCTACGCATTGAAGGACAATGGTCGGGAATATCTCTAGCAAGCCTTCATAGATAACTGCTTCTTCGTCGGTACGATCTTTGCCTCTTAATTTCTTGTCACATTTTTTATACAATCTTCCGACCGTCAATAGGTAGGGGATGATTGTATGCATTTCGAGACTCATATTCACCAAGTCCGGCTTCATCTCTTCGAATGTGCTCATACGCTTCCCCTTTTAAAGAATGGGGTAATTATACACAGTATACAGAGTTTGTCAATTTGAAAATATAGGATTTTCAAGGTATATTCTTATAAATGTTTGATAGAATTTTTGGTTCATTTTCCAAGGATATTGGGATAGATTTAGGAACTGCTAATACTCTTGTTTACGTTCGCGGAAAAGGGATTGTTATTAACGAACCCTCTATTGTTGCGGTTAACCAAAAGACTAACCGTGTTTTGGCTATTGGGAACGAAGCCAGGAAAATGGCCGGGAGAACTCCGGCATATATTAATGTCACTCGACCCTTGAGATCCGGTGTCGTTTCTGACTTTGAGGTAACTGAACAAATGATAAAATATTTTATTGATCGTGTTCACCAGGATAAATTTACTCTTATACCAAGACCGAGAGTTGTGGTTGGTATCCCTTCTGGAGTGACCGAGGTTGAGAAGAAAGCTGTTGAAGATGCCATATACAACGCTGGTGCACGGGAAGTGTATCTTATGGAAGAACCTATGGCTGCTGCAATCGGTGCAAGACTGGATGTTCAAGAAGCTGCCGCAAATGTTATCGTCTCAATCGGTGGCGGAACGACCGAGGTGGCTGTTATCTCAATGGGAGGTATTGTTGCTTCTCGTTCACTTCGTATTGCTGGTGACAAATTGAATCAAGATATCACTCGCTACTTCAGGGAAGATTACAGTTTCCTCATAGGAGACATAACGGCTGAGAATATAAAGATTGAGATTGGTTCTGCGGCTAAGCTTGAAGAAGAGCTGCAGGGCAAGGTAAGGGGAAGGGATCTGATTACTGGTCTGCCAAAGGAGATGGGGATTACTTCACAGGAAATCAGAAAGGCAATGAGGAGATCGTTAAACAGTATCGTAACAGCCGTTAAAAATACGATCGAGGAGACTCCCCCTGAATTGATTGCCGATCTAATCTCTAAAAGTGTATATATTTGTGGTGGAGGCAGCTTGTTGAGAGGGATGGACAGGTTAATTTCTCAGGAGATTAAATTACCGGTAACTATTGTCGACGATCCCCTAACTGCCGTTGCTCGGGGGTGTGGAATTACCCTGGAAGATACAGAGATGCTTAAGGTCGCTTTAATATCAACCGCTAAAGATAAATACATATGAAAAAGTTTTCTGTACTAGTCTTTCTGGTTTTACTTGTAATAATTAGTGGAATATTCGGGATAAGAGCGATAATGGCAGGCACTTCGTCTGCTATCTTAAATAATTTGGCTTCACTTATGTTCGGCATAGAAAATGCCGTTCAATTTCGAGGGATAATAAGCGAGAACGATACGCTAAGAAGTGAGATGCTGGATTTAAGGGGAAAGTTGATAGAAACCGAAGACATACGAAAAGAAAACGAACTTCTCAGAACTCAACTAAACGTAAGCCGGAAGAAATCCTACAGCTTGGAATCGGTAAGAGTTTTTAATATCAGTTACGAAGAGATCACTGCTACTGCTTTTATTGATAAGGGGGAAGAAGGCGGAATTAAGGTGGGGATGCCGATAATTACCGGGAGATCAACGCTGGTAGGGCTGGTTAATGAGGTTTTCGAAAAATATTCAAAGATAATGCTGGTGACAGATAAAAGATTCAAATTAACTGTCCTAAATGAAAGCCATGAGCAATTCTTGGCGATCGGAGATGGGAGGGGTGGTGTCCGGTTAGATTTCGTAACTCCGCGTGATGATTTTAAGGAAAATGAGTTGATTGTTTCTGAAATTTCAGAAAACGTCCCTGATTTTTTGATAATAGGAGAAGTTGATTCTATCTCTCATAACGAAACGGATCTTTTCAAAAGAGTCAGGGTTAGGCCGGCCTTTTTGGATTTAGATTTCAGGCGTAGCTTTGTAATAAAAGATTTTTAATGAGACTGCTTTATCTAATTTCATTATCCATAGGAGTATATTTTTTGCAGTTTTTAATACTGCCCTTTTTTAATATTCATTTCAATTTATTTATTCCGTTTGCTTTAGGGTTCTTTTTGTGTGAGAAAAAGGTATCCAGAATAATCTTTGTCTCGGTCATATTTGATGTTTTTAGCGGATTACCCTTCCCCCTGATGACAGTATCACTGCTTCTTACTTTTGGAGCTCTATCTATTTTGTATATGTATATATCCGAAGACTCGGATATTTTGAAAATTTTTATTGTTTTGCCTCTTTCGATAACTTTGTATTGGTTGTTTGTTTATTTATCTGGGCTAGGGTTTGGTTTGTTTGGAGACTATTTCAGTATTTCTTTTTTGACCATATTCGATTTGGGATTAATATGGAGCATCTTATATACCATGGGGGTTGCCACTGGTTTTTATATATTATTTAAGCTCATCTCACCTGAGCCTCGAATCTATGCTTGAAAAAGAATATAAAATATCTAATACCAGCCAGGAGCTGGATCCCGAAGAAACTTTAGCAGATTCTTTTAGCGGGCATGAAAGTATAGAGGTTCCTATACCGTCATCTGTTTTCAGAGTATTCGGTTTTATTATACTCGGAGGATTGTTTCTCTTGGCTCTTGCTGCCTTCAATCTGCAGATAATGGAAGGGGAAAGATACACAGAACTCTCTTTGGCAAATAGTGCCTTGCCTTATGCTGTCTCGCCTCCGAGAGGAATAATCTATGACCAAAAAGGAGAAGTTCTGGTGAGAAATGCGCCATCCTTTGATATCGTTGTTGTCAGCCGTGAATTGGGAGGGGATAAAATTCCGGGTATTGCTCTAACGCTAGGAGAAATCCTGAACGACAATTACAAAGAATTGGAAAAAGATTTGGTAAAAGGGAAAAAAGAGGCGGTGTTCTTTTTAAGGAAAAACATTGGGAAACAAAGTGCTATTGAAATCGAAGGTTTGAAAATTAGGGGGTTGTACACAGTCGTCAATGCTGTCCGTGATTATATCTACGGACAGAAGATGTCTCATGTAATAGGTTATGTTAGCACAGTTTCTCCGGAAGATTTGAGAAGCGATACGTATTACAGGACGACGGATGTCGTTGGGAAATTGGGCATCGAAGGATTTTATGAAGAAGAATTGCGAGGAGAACATGGAGCCGTGCAATTCAAGAAGGAATATAACTCATATATTTTCGAGGAACCGACAATCGGAGATAACCTTGTATTGAATATTGATTCCGGACTGCAGACAAAGTTATATGACGCGGTAAGAAAGATGTTGACTGCAAACGGGTTAACAAGGGCAGCTGCTGTTGCACAGGATCCTAACACCGGCGGCGTTCTGGCGATGGTTACTTTCCCCTCTTTTGATAATAATGATTTTATCGATTCTTTAAGCGAAGATGAGTATAGGAGGTATTTCGACGATGATAATAAGCCGATGTTTAATCGAATTATCTCCGGGAAATATAATCCAGGATCTGTTATTAAACCATTAATAGCATTAGCTGCTTTGGAAGAAGGCGTTATAGATCCATATAAACTCATTTTAAGCACTGATCATATTTCTATCGTCAATAAGTACAATCCGGATATTGTTTACGTCTTTCATGATTGGAAGCCTCATGGCTGGGTGGACTTGAAAGCAGCTCTCTCTAAGTCTTCCAACATTTATTTCTTTTCAGTGGGAGGGGGCTATGGAGATATAGAAGGATTAGGGTTAGCCAGAATAAGGAAATATATGAAATTCTTTTTGGTTGACGAGGCCTTGGGGATAGACATAGGGCCGGAGGCAGCTGGATTTATACCCAGCGAAGAGTGGAAGATAGAAACATTTGGGGAGCCTTGGTACAAAGGAGATACCTTTAACATTTCTATCGGCCAAGGAGATCTGCTCGTCACCCCTTTGTGGTTAAATTCATATACCGCTGCGATTGCCAATGGCGGCACTATCTATAAACCGCAGATAGTTCGAAGCGTAATAGACGAGAACAAAAATATTATTAAAGAATTCGAACCGGTAATTCTTGAAGAGCTGCCGATCTCACCCGGTTCGTTCGACGCTGTTAGGGTTGGGATGAGAGAGGTGACCTTAACCGGAACCGCAAGATCACTAAAGACCATGTCGGTCACTGCAGCAGCAAAATCAGGTACTGCACAACTCGGTGTCGGGATAAAAAGAGTGAATTCCTTTTTTAATGTCTATGCCCCATTCGAAAATCCTGAGATAGTACTGACCATATTAATAGAAGAGCCTAGAAACCCCAATTTAGCTAATGCTATTGCAATAGAAGTGCTAGAATGGTACTTTGGTCAATCGGAATAAAATATGTTAAAATAACCTATCTGAAATATGCCACAATATTTAAGCCCGGAAGGGCTGGAAAAAATAAAGAGAGAGTTAGCGGAAAGAAAAGAAGTCCAGCGTCCAGATATCTCTAAAAAGATATTGGAAGCAAAAGAGCAGGGCGATATATCCGAAAACGCAGAATACTCCGAAGCGAAAGAATTACAGGCTTTCAATGAAGGACGAATTGAAGAGTTGGAAGTTGTTTTGAAAGAAGCTGTTGTTGTTGAGAAGAATAATAAGAGTACAACAGTAGAAATGGGTTCAACCGTGAAGACAGACTCTAAATTTGGCGTCCAAGATTTTACAATCGTTGGTGCATCGGAGTCGTCTCCAACTGACGGTTTCATTTCCAACGAATCTCCTTTGGGGCAGGCCTTTTTGGGCAAGAAAGTAGGAGAGGAATTTTTTGTTGAAACTCCTAGTGGAAAGATTAAATATAAAATACTCGAACTAAGCTAGTGGCTTTAGAAGAGATCCGAGAAAATAAAATAGAGCAGTTAGAGAATTTAAAGAAGGAGGGGATTAACCCTTATCCTATTAAGTCTTGGAGAAGCCATAGAATTTCCGAAGCTCTCGATAATTTTGATAAACTGGCCGAGAAAGGCGAACAAATTGTTTTGTTTGGGCGTATTATGGCTAAGAGGGAACACGGAGGTTCGATTTTCATTAATTTGTACGATGGGTCTGGAACCATTCAGGCATATCTCAAAAAAGATGAGATAGGAGAGAAAGAATTTGATCTATTTACCGCTAATATTTCTTCGGGAGATTTCTTGGAAGGCTTCGGGAAACTTTTCGTAACCAAAAAAGGGGAAAAGACTTTAGCTGTTGAGAAATACAGGATCTTGGCGAAATCTCTTTTGCCGATGCCGGAGAAGTGGCATGGGCTTCAGGATGTCGAAGAGAGATTCAGAAAAAGGTATCTCGATTTGTTATTCAATAAAGATGTAAAAGAGAAATTTATTACTCGGATAAAAATTACAGAAGCCCTAAGAGAGTATTTTCAAAAGACAGGTTTTCTGGAAGTTGAGACACCGATGCTTCAGCCTTTGGCTGGCGGAGCAACAGCAAACCCGTTCGTGACTCATATGGATGCTCTAGATATGGATCTATACATGAGGATTGCTCCTGAATTGTATCTCAAGAGATTGCTGGTTGGAGGATTTGAAAGAGTATTTGAAATGAACAGAAATTTTAGAAACGAAGGAATGTCGAGAGAGCATAACCCTGAGTTTACGATGCTTGAAGCATATGCTGCATATCAGGATCACGAGTGGTTAATGGATTTCATTGAAGATCTGGTCAAAGAAGTAGTTAAGAAAGTTTTGGGCAAAGATTCATTTACTTATGGAGATGACGAGATAAAGCTGGGTAAGTTTGAGAGAAAAGATTACGATCAGTTATTTAAGGATGAACTGAAACTCGATCTCTCTTTGAGCGATGATGACGGGCTGATTAAATTTGCCAAGGACAACAACGTAGTGATGGAGAAGGGTCTTTCACGAGCGAATGTTATCGATGAGATATACAAGAAATTAATCCGGCCGAAAATTATACAGCCAACCTTCCTTATTAACCATCCTGTTGAGATCTCTCCTTTGTCTAAGAAGTTGGAAGATAGAGAAGATCGTGTGGCAAGACTTCAATTAATAATCGCGGGGAGTGAAATAGTTAATGCATTCGCCGAATTAAATGATCCTATTGATCAGAAAGAAAGATTTGAGGCGCAAGAGAAAATGAGAGAGAAGGAGAAGACTCCTGAATCTCACAGATATGACAAAGATTATATCGAAGCAATGGAATACGGGATGCCTCCGGCAGGCGGCTTAGGATTAGGGGTAGATAGATTTGTAATGCTATTAACTAACTCACATTCAATAAGGGAAGTGATTCTATTTCCATTAATGAAATCAAAAGACTAACATGTTGGATATTAAATTAATTAGGGAAAACCCAGATGCAGTTAAGGAAGCGGCCAGAAAGAAAGGTGTCGATGTCGATATCGATGCTCTGCTGGCGTTGGACGAAAGACGTCGTCATGTATTACAAGAGCTTGAAGCAAAAAGAGCGGAACAGAACAAAGCATCTAAAGGAGGACCAAAAGGACCGACAGAATTAGAAGAACTAAAAAAACTGAAAGAACAAATAAAAATTTTAGAAGAAGAGATAAGGAAGGTTCAGGCCGATTATGGCCATATGATGCTTCTGGTTCCCCAGGTACCTGATGAATCTGTTCCGGAAGGGGAAACCGATGCGGATAATGTGGAGATAAGGAATTGGGGCAAAATTCCCGAGTTTGATTTCGAGCTAAAAGATCATATAGCCCTTATGGAAGACCTCGGTCTTGTTGATACAGAAAGAGGAGCCAAGGTTTCCGGTTTCAGGGGTTATTTCTTGAAAAACGGAGCAGTATTAATAACAAATGCTTTATGGAATTTTGTTTTAGGAAAGATGATAAAGAAAGGATACGAACCGTTAATTGCTCCAGCAATCGCAAAAGGATTTAATTTTGTCGGTACGGGCTGGCTGCCGCAAGGCAAGAATGAAATTTTTCAAATCGATGAAGACAAATACTTAATTGGTACTTCCGAAGTTTCGGTGATGGGTTTTCATAGTGACGAGGTAATTGACGAGGATGAATTACCCAAGAAGTATATTGCATTTTCTCCCTGTTTCCGGTCGGAAGCAGGATCATACGGGAAAGATACGAAAGGAATTTTACGTGTCCACGAATTTTATAAACTGGAACAAATCATTCTTTGCAAAAACGATCATGACGAATCGGTTAAGTGGCACGAAGAGATAACCAAGAATGCTGAAGAGATTGTTCAAGAGCTTGGTTTGCCACACAGGGTTGTTGTGAATTCGGCTGGCGATCTTGGCTTGGGTCAAGTTAAAAAATATGATATTGAAACATGGCTGCCTTCTCAAAAAAGATATAGAGAAACGCATTCTTCTTCATACTTCCATGATTTTCAGACCAGGCGTCTAAATATTAAATACCGGGACCAGGCAGGGAAGTTGCATTTCGCCCACTCACTTAACAACACTGCTCTAGCAACCCCCAGAATTATTGCCAATATTGCAGAAAACTATCAGACCAAAGATGGTCATATTGAGATTCCAAAAGCACTTCAAAAATATACTTTCGGAGTTAAAAAAATATGAATGGTTCATGGGTTGAGGTCTCGGAGTCAGCCCTAGTTCACAATGCAAGGCAATTCCAAAAACTTTTCCCCAAAGCGCAGATAATGGCAGTTGTTAAATCTGACGCATACGGGCATGGGCTGACAGAGACATCGAAAATTTTTGTTTCAGCAGGAGTTGATTGGTTTGGAGTGGATAGTATCGACGAAGCCCTTCAACTTAGACGGTCAGGAGTTAAACTTCCTGTTTTAGTTTTGGGGCATGTTTCTCGCAAACAAGTTCAACAGGCCATTGACCATGGTATTCGTTTTGTCTCTTACGATTTGAAAGCGATAAGTGGGAAATTTTATGGAAAACCAAAAATTCACGTAAAGATAGACACCGGAATGTCACGACAGGGGATTATGAAGAAAGATGTTGTTGGATATGTTGCTAAAGCTTCAGAGTCTGCCGAAGTCGAGGGTTTACTTACGCATTTTGCCGATGCGGATAATTATAAGGATAGGGGACATTTTAATGAACAATTACGCTTGTTTAAAAACAGCGTCAACGATCTGGAAAAAAGAGGATTTAGTATTCCTATAAAGCACGCATTTAATACGCCAGCTGCGCTGACCCATCCAAAAGAATACTTTGATATTTTAAGACTTGGTATCGGTTTATACGGATTGTGGCCATCATCGGAATTCAAAGAAAAATTTAAGGGGATTGGTTTGAAACCTGTTTTGAGTTGGAAGACCTCGGTAGTACAAGTTAAAAAAATACCAAAAGGCTCTTTTGTTGGATATGGGATAACGGAGAAAGTTAATAAGAATACTTCGATAGCGGTTTTGCCTGTTGGGTATTATGACGGATTTGATAGGAGGAACTCTTCCGTGGGAGAAGTTTTGATTCATGGAGGAACAGCCAGAGTATTGGGGAGAATATCCATGAACTTAACTATTGTGGATGTATCGGGTATTCCCGATGTGAAGGTTGGCGACGAGGTGACCTTAATAGGGGGTAAAATTAGTGCGGAAGATATTGCACAAAGGATCGGAACTATAAGCTATGAAGTTGTATGTAAAATAAATCCCATCATCCTGAGAAGATATACATAATATGCCGCTTATACTAAGTCCAAAGAGAAAAAGAAAAAAGAAACTGAAAGTAGACAGGAAAACTTATTTTGTTTTGGGCAGCGTCTTTGTCGCTTTGGCTGGATTAGCTTTTCTCTTTTTCGGATCCGGGGTATTTAGAGTTGAGAATATCGATGTTCAGGGAGCGAATACGGTAGAAGTTGAATCTTTGAATGAAGTCGTAAACTCATATTTGGATCAGGGAGAATTTGTTAAGAAAAGAAACAATATTTTTTTAGTTAGGCTGGGAGATTTAAGAGAAGATATTTTGGAACAAGTTCCGAAACTCAAGGAGGTTGAATTAGAAAGAAGATTGTTTAACAGTCTTTTGGTAAATATTACAGAGAAAGAACCTCGAGGGATATATTGCACAGACGACTGCTATTATTTTGATCAGCAAGGAATTGTCTACGAACCTGCGCCAGAGACGAAAGGATTTCTGATTTTAAATATTTCCGACCAGAGAGATATAGATGTTGAGGCAGGGGATTCGATTTTAAATGAAAAGTTTTTGAACGCGGTGTATGAGGCAAATAGTGCATTTACTGATATCCTGGGGCTGAGCATTGAGGGGTATACAATACCTTCTAATTCCTTTAATGAATTTAGGGCTCGAACAGAAGAAGGGTGGCTGGTATATATGACGACCGATGCTATTCAAAGGCAGATAGAGGATCTAGAACTATTTTTGAGTAATAAACTTAGTTTAGAGGAAAGAGTATTGCTTAATTACGTGGATATTAGATTGGAAGGTAGAATATACTACAAAACCCGATAAAAGGCCGATTTCTTAGGCGTTTTTTGGGAGCCTTGACACAAGGCTCTTTGTTATGCTATAATGTACATACACTGAGGTCAGGCCATTAGAGGCCAACTGCCGAGTGGAAAAAGCACCTCTAGTGGGGTGCTCTGGGCGATAAAGACAGAGCCAGATGAGCCAACGCTTTCGTAGCTAATAACTCACAGCAGCTGTTGCCCACTAAAAGCCAGGAGAACACCTGATGTTTTGCGGCCTCACCTCGTAGAGGGCAGAGCCGATCTAACAGAAATGGTATCCTGGCAAGGAATCATCCAGTTCATTTCATAAATTAAATAGGACCTCCGTATGCGAAGAAGCATATCTTTCGGGAGCTCTGCGAAACCTTAGTTAGTAACAGAGTCGGGGGTCGGCCTCATCGGCCCACTCCAAATCCGACACCTACCCCAGAGCCAACTCCTATAACCTGAACCATCCGTATAACCAACACCTGCTCCTCAAGAGTAGGTGTTTTATTTAATCCCCCTTTTTTAATTTTATATTTTAGTGGTAAAATATATGTAATGAGGAGGGAATTAGTTATCATTCTAATTATTCTTGCAGTGGCAGGTTTTTTCCGTTTGTATAATTTAGATTTGGCCCCTCCCGGACTTTATTCCGATGAGGCAGTCAATGCGAATGACGCTGTGGAAGCTTTAACTACCGGAGAATATAAAATATTCTATCCCGATAATAATGGGAGAGAAGGATTGTATGTGAATATATTAGCCGGGTTCTTTGGTGTTTTTGGTCCTAATATATGGGTTCTCAGATTAGTTTCAGCTTTGATCGGTATTTTAACTGTTCTATTCCTCTACCTCTTAACTAAGGAGTTATTTAACTGGCAGATAGCGTCTTTGGCCAGCTTTTTTCTTGCTATATCTTTTTGGCATGTAAACTTTTCACGGATTGGGTTTAGAGGAATTTTGGTCCCTCTGTTAACCGTTATGACTTTATATTTCTTATGGAGAGGATTTAAATATTTAAGCAATAGAGACTTTTTGCTAAGCGGTGTATTTCTGGGCTTAGGAATGTATACATATATTCCTTTTAGGTTAGTTCCTTTTGTAGTGATCATTATCCTTTTAGTATTTTGGCAAAAAGTAAAGAAAGATTATTCTTTGTCGAAATATGAAGATTTTAGAAATAAATATATTATTGGGTTCGCGTATATTTTGGTATTTTCAATTTTAGTTGCTGCCCCGATCTTGTTGTTTGCATATAATAATCCCGATATTTTTCTTTCAAGAACGGGTCAGGTTTCGATATTTGGTGCTGATAATCCCATAAAAGAATTGGGTCTTAGTATAGTGAAGACTTTTCAAATGTTCAATTTCTTTGGTGACTTTAACTGGCGTCATAACTTTTCTGGAGCATCACAGTTGTTTTGGGCGATTGGAATATTCTTTATCGCTGGATTTTTCCGGTCCATTTGGAAGTGTTTGAGAATGAAAAAAGAGCATGGGCATTATTCTACCGTACATACATTGCTGCTTAGCTGGTTCTTTATTTTGTTAATCCCTTCGTTTCTAAGTGCCGAGGGACTGCCTCATGCACTGAGGTCTATCGGGGTTATACCTGTTGCAATGATTTTTGCTGCGGAAGGAATTTGGTGGCTATATGACAAATTGAGAGATTGGTATGCGGCAGGAGATGTTGATCACACATCAGGACATCTATTTCATAAATTATCTAAGACAAGGGCTTCTGAAGGAAATACCCTAGCGTTTATAGTTCTAATGGTATTTCTATCGGTTGTCACCTGGCATCAATATGATCTTTATTTCAACAAATGGGCGAACCGTCCCGAAGTTGAAGGGCATTTTTCCAAGAATCTGGTTGATATCGGAAATGAATTAAATGAAGTACCCTTAGATGTTCCTAAGTATGTGGTGATGGATGTAGACGGTTGGGTTCCTGGGATGATCCCGCTTCAAACCGAACCGATAATGTTTATTACTCAGACGAATACTCTGGAACTTCAAAAAGAGAAGAATCTTTACTATATATTCCCGAATGAGACATACAAGATTCCAAGAGGCGCGATAGTGGTAAGAATGAGCGGAAACTAGAACGAGCGGGAAAGCCGCTCGTTTTTATTCCCAATCCCTTGATTTATATAAAAAATACTGTATAATATACATATACGTTTAACAAGGAGGAACTATGAATTGGATGTGGTGGATTATCCTATTTGCCCTAGTTCTATTCGTGTTTAAGGTTGTTTCTGGACTAAGATGGGGGTTGCGGTCCTTTAAAATTCTGCATGTTGATTTGGTAGATGCTTTGAAAAACGACTTTGCTGGGTTTCAAAAATATATTCATGATAAATATCATGAGCAACAAGCATTACTACAGTATCGGCTTATCAGGTTTGTGCAAGAAGAAAAAAGCAAGTTTAACGATACCGAATTATTTACCGCAATAGAGAAAGCAATTGAGGAGAGAGAATATAATTATCATTTTATCTCTGGCATTACGATACGAAAGTTAGTCAATCCGCCATTGCGGTTTGTTCAGAACAAAACAAGAATCATTATTTATCTAGACAAAGACCAGGAATACGAGCTTGATTTGCCTGATGATATTAGTGCTGATATTACTGAGCTTTATGAAGCAGTAAGTTTCTGGCAAATCTCATGGTGTGATTCGTGCCACTAATGACTGCTTTTGTCCTCACCCGCCAAAACACATAAGTTGAGGCTGTTTTCTTTTTATTCCCACAAGAATACTCCGAGCGTAAGCTCGGAGATGGAGTGTCCACCAGTCATCCTCTCGTCCGTGTGTTAAAGTAGGAGCATGAATCGCAGATACTACCG
>SDBT01012486.1_pt1 | contig 13645 bp, 27 predicted proteins | sample 2277101 | NCBI WGS metagenome assembly SDBT01 (sample SAMN10404973, study PRJNA504765) | marine sediment metagenome | isolation source: marine sediment core GS10_PC15, 103 cmbsf | place: Arctic Ocean: Southern Knipovich Ridge | collected 2010
TTTGTGCTCTCGCCGTCGATAGTGGAACCGTTTTCGGTGTTTTCAAGGTGTCTTTCGCTTATGAAGGGGTTTCTTGGCTTAATCCACATCGGAAGATTGTGGTACATATAAAAGATTTTCCAGAACAGCGTACTCTTATTGCCTCCGCGCCCGCCCTTGTGTCCCTGCCACACATATTCCTCTTTACGCGAGATAACCAGTAGTGTTGTATCGGGAACCAGCAGCCAGTCTATGAAGAAAGTGCCCAGGATAATCCATGTAGCGCCCATTTCGCGGGACTTGTCCACGAGAAGGTCGCCGCCTTCGCGGATTCCAACCACAAGCACGTCGATACATTCATCCTGCACAGGCCAGGTATTGAATGGAATGTGCTTATGCAGGCTCTGTTCCCGCTTCGGCTGGAACGTCCACAGGAGTGTTTTGAACGCTATCTGTGGTTTGGCCACACACAATGCCCTGTACGTCTCCTGCATCCCCTCGTCGGCTGACAGTCTCTGGTGAAGCGACCTTCGATACAACACGTTTTGCTTGAGTTCCATCGGGATTGCCGCCAAGAATTGCTCCGGCGAGTTGAGCGATTTTGTCTCCATCTGGTAATTCATAGGAATATCTTTTATTCTCGGTTATATCGGAAACAACCTGCTTTACATGCTTCCAGTGCTTATTGTCCCGGTTGGTCAGCCAGAACATCATCAGCATGGGCTTGGGCGGAGTTGTTCCCATGACAGTGGTAATCTCGGTGCCCTTGGAGGTTTGTTTAACGGTAACTTTTTTCCAGGGTTTGCCGCCGATTGCCTCCTCGAACATCTTTGACACCATGTACTTGGTGGCCCTGGTATCGCTGTGGGTGATGGCGGCCTTATAATCTTCGTCTTTTCTCAGGAACCGGTGCAGCGTATTCTCGTGGACGCCCAGTAGGTCGGCCATGTCCCGCTTGGAAAGCCCGGTTGCCGCGGCGTTTACGAGAAATTCGCTCAGTGGAATAACCCCGTTGCGGCACACACTGCTGCGGCCCTTCGTATTGGTTTTCTTTTTGACCGACATTTTATGTCCTGTAGGTAATTCCGACCAGCCCGGCCTCTACGCCAAAGAACCACAGTTTGCTGACATCGTCGATTGGCACCCGGACAGGCGTTGGTGCCGCTATGCTGACCAGATTGCCGGTGGCTGCTGGAAGAAAGGCGCCGAGAGAAACAGTCAGCGACGTGCCGATGGCAAAGTGGACGGCGTTTGAGACTTCGGCAGACGTTATGTAACATTCACGACACCCGGTTTCAGTTGTCGTTGCCTGGGTGGCCAAAGATAACAGGGTTACGCCCACGACCCCGCCGCCGTAGGATATACGGTCCTCGGTGTTTGAAAATCCAGTCATATCGAGCTCCCTTAAATAACATTACACATATTGTTATAGGGAGTCGGCGCAGCGGATATCAAGTGGAAATGAAAAAAAACGGCAGGCCGCCGCCCTCATGGGCAGACGCGGCCTGCCGCCATTGAAAGGATTTTTATTCTATATGCGCCCTACGTACTTCATCCTGAATCCGATGGGCGATTGTGTTGCTGAATTGCTCAAGGGCGGTTGCCAGGTTGTTCATAAAGTCCGCACCGGCCCCGGTGTCATCCAGGGGGATGTTCAGGACGGCTTCCTCGTGCCCATCGGAAACCTGTATACAAAAATCATTCTGCCCTTTAAGCATTTCTACCATTTTCCGCATCTTGTCGAACATATTAGCTAATTCCAATACTCTTTCTGAGTCCAGCATGTTTACTTTTTTTCTTTCAGCTTCTCATGGAGCTTCGTCAGAACGCCAGCCGTAAATCCCAGCAAGTCGTCTGCCGTCTTGTGTTCACAGTGCTCCAGCTTGTACCCTAAATGCAGCAGCCACGCCGCTTTATGAATCGTCCACAGTTGAGGGCACCCGAATATGCCGCCCATGCACTCCAAGGCGTTAGCAAACTTCACGCCATCAGCCCTCTGGCCTTCTGTCAGGCCCAGCCATAGCCCTTGGACCTCTTTGTCCAGTTCACCTTCAAACATATTCAGTTTCCAAAAAGGGGCGGCTGCGGGAGTCAAACCCGCTCTTACGCCATAACCAGCCGTCGTGCTATCATTACACCAAGTCCGCCATCAAGGTCGCCCCTTTTTTAGCGACACCCTTCTGACGCCCGCGTGGTTACTCACACGGTATTTCGCCTTTTCGCCATCGGTCTCCAATGAAGGGCCGACACAGCTTGACGTCGGATAACCAGGTGCCGCTATATATAATATACGGTGTATATAAATTTTGTCAATTTTTTTCTTGACGGAATCTGGAAATTTATTATATTGCAAATATTGAAAGGATACTGCAATGAAAATGAACCCGGAGCAGGCAAAAGCCATCATCGAGAAACTCATCGAGGAACACGGCCCGAATTGTAGGGAAACAGGGCACATGCTCGTTATCCGGGACGGGGAGCCCGCACTGGTGGATAAGGCCACGTGGCGGATGGACGATATTGAGGTCTGTAAAGTAGGCAAATCCGGCATGAGGCATGGTTTCACGACCGGATTGTGGAATGATATGGGGGAATTGTTGTCGGAAGCAGTTAATGCAATTTAGAAAGGGATGAAATGTTTGGAATAAAAGAACGCAGGATTTGGACGAACACCGAAATGGCCGACGAAATTGAGAAGCGGGTCAGGGATGTCCTGGAGAACATCCTGGGCACCCGAATCCGGGGTGGCGATGAACTTATCCAGGAACTCAAGGACCTGGTCGGGCCCAAGGTGGAGATTCCCAAGCTCAAGAAGCAACTCGCCGAGTTGAAACTGGAGCGGGACATCGAGGAGCGGGACATCAAACACCTGGTCAAGATGAAGGAAGAAAAGCTGGCCGTCGAGCACCAGAAGTCCGAATTGACGCTCAAGAATGAGTACAAGGACAAGGAAATGGCCTTGCAGACCGAGTATCACGACAAGGTCCTGAAACAGCTTGAGGTTGGCCGGGCGGACCTGAAAGAGGTCTACGCCAACATCATGCGATGCCTGCCGAACGTCAATATGCAAATGCGGACTGGAAACCCGGACCCTCCTGAAAAGGCGGAGTGATGTGGGCGTACAATAAATGTATCCCGATTTCCGTGCTAAAGAGGGAGTATCCGGGGCACCCGGACGAGGGGCTGGAGATTGCCAAGATGCAATTTGTCGCAGAATGCGGCGAAGTGCTGGGCAAAGCGGTCAATGTGTCTGTAGCAAAAGACCCGCGGCGGTATGGGTACATTTTGACGGCAAAGCTGATAACTGAACCACAGGAGGCAGATATGGCGACAGGCGTGGGCGGCCAGGTTGAATATCAGTATTCCGCCACGGAACTAATCCGGAGGGGCGACATGGTCGTATACAAAGAGAAAACGAAGCTGCCGGTAGTCGTCGGTTCATACTACCGCGACCTTAAAAGAGAAATTAACGAATGGTTGAAGATGTAAATGTTGATAACCTGTGGATAACTTCTGGACATACGTTGTCATAATATTGTTCACCTTGGCGTACCCGTTCATTCTCATCATCGGGGTGATATTTTTTATGTGGGTAGGAAATGTCCTTGGGGCTATGGCGGACTGGGCATTAACGGGTGATAAAACCTGGTGGAAGGATTTGTGGACATGAACCGTAGGGCATTCATAAAAATACTCAGTGCGTCGGCAATGGTGCCGGTAATCGGCCTGCCCGCAGTGGCGCCGGGCGCCCCGGCAGTGGAGTTCACCCGCGACGAGTTAGCCAAAATCGCCGAGGAATGCCTGGTCGAGCTTGAGGAAAAAGAACCGGGAAAGGACGTGTTCTATGTCTACCTGGACCAGTCCCATTACGTCTACTGCATGAATAAACGAAACATGGGGTTCATCACCTTCAAAGGCCATAAGTTTTATTACAACACGAGGTTGGAATGAATCGACGCGCATTTATGAGAATAATCGCTGGAGCGGCGGCCATCCCCTTAATCGGGCTGCCGAGGCCCACCGAAGCGGCTTATCGCCCAATTAACCTCATCCAGGAATGGATTGATGACCACCCGGAAGTTTGGGAAAACCGCGGAGACGGCTGGTATTATTACTACTGCGTGTACGACGACCCGGTGATAGCGGCTGAACTGGATGCCAAAATGAAGAGAGCAATGGATGGAATGGTTTTCAAACCACCTCTCACCAGTCCACAGACACTGACAGTCTCCATCAAGCCCCCTGCCCGCCCCACCAGTCCACGAACGGGTCCCCATAAACGAAACTGTCAGGCCAGGTTGACCCGTCTGGCCTTAACCGGATACGGGTCCACATGAGGGATTAGGCGGAGTTCCGTAAAAGCGTAGCCGCCACCGGAGCAGTTTTTTAAGGAGCAGGTCCCATGAAAGCCAGAAGCGTAACACACACGATAGAGTATGGCCGGAACTACTATAGAAAATCCGCAGATGGTACATGGGAAGTACTGGGGTTCGGGTCCTTCGGGCCAAACGAGAGAGGCCTTAGGCATGGATGGATAAATATACCAAAACAAAAAGTGCCCTTGGAAGCCCAAGATATGGCCTGTTTTTAAGAGGCCGGGTCCTTCGTCAATGTCGAGAGATAACATTGGGGAGGTAGGCCGGAGTCCCGCGACCTGAGGAGGCCTACCTACACCCCCCGCACGTCCGATAATAACACCCCCTGCCCTGCTATGCCGCCCTGCCCTTACGTTCCATAAGATGTCATATCGGCAATGTCCACAACTACCTTTTCAAATGCAGCGGGTCTGCTCTGATATGGTGTTAATGGTGGATTAAGGCGAACAGGCGGGGTTTATGAAAAGCGGGGCCGCTACTCAGTGGAGGGCTGTAGTGTGTGGCACATACGTTATCCAAAGCAGCGACCCCTTAAGAGGGAGGAGTTGTGAAATCTGTTTATTTTCTCCAAAATAAAACCATTATAAAGACCATTGCGGCTAATAGGCAGTCAGGGAAAGTCATAATCTACCCCTGAGCCGCACGAAAGCAGATTTACATTTAATAAACCAAAATTTTAGGATATTCTTCATAGTTTAGGTTTGTAGTGATTACAATCTCCTGCACCTGAACAGTCGTAGTCGTCTGCCGGTGTTTTTTCAGTAACCGGCTTAAAATAACAATCTTGAAAACCTGCACAGTTCACACAGTTTATTTTTTCCTCTTTTTCTTTACTCTCCGAGCCAATATCCCTATCCCCCCCTATAGTCCCCCCCTTCCCCTTATCGGTCGCATCCTTATCAGGTCCGGTGCAAGCTGGAAATACATCGCCACAGGTAGGTTTTCTTGTGCATTTATCACATTCGGTTAGGTGGTGCCCCTTATTGGTGGCAGCGTTAACCACTATGGCGGCATCTCTGTAAATCGCCTCCAGTGTCCCTGTGGGCCACTGTTTTTCGGAGTTGAAGTATTTATCCACACGGCGGCAGATATCCATCGCCTTATTGGTGGAGGTGATAATGGCTCTGGCTTTGCAGGGTAAACAAACACTCCGCACAACACCTTGCGGCAACATATCACAGCCGACAGAGCCGGGATATTCACAGTCGCGGTCTGCTAATTGTGTGCAGATATCCGCCGCCTTATTGGCTATTAAGATTGCCTGTTCCAGCCGTTCGACATATTTGGCCTGTAGGCAGTAGGCGTCAATTATACGATTAAGCTGTTCTTGTACATTATCCATTATGCCATCCTCTTAAAATACCATACATAACACACTTTTTCACCTGATTCGGCCATTCCACCCGGCATATTGGCAATATGACCGTCGATGTCCTGTCCGGGGTGGATTGTGCAAACCGCCACAAATTCCCAATTTTCCTTTGCCATACGGATTAAATCGGACTGGTCGGGCGGGAAATTGCTGCATAATATCTTGTACTCTGTCATCACTCACACTCCGATAAGGGCTTTGGCTCAAAATGTAAATCTCGCTCTATTGGCAGGGCTTGCAGGCCTGTCAGGCCGTCTTTGGCGTGTTGCAGGTCTGACAGCATCCAATACCCCAATTCCCGCTCCCAGCCACACACAAGGCCGTAAAACCGATAATCGTCCCCTTCCGGTCCGCCTTCCGTAGCATACCACGTCCATGAGCCTGTCGGGTCGAAAAACCTGACGACTGCTACCGGGTCCGGGTTTCCGTTGTTAGTATACAGCGGCGGGATTGCCTTCTTAATTGCTCTTGTCAGCAACATCATAGTCCACACTCCTATAAGCAAATGCCGTCAATCGTGCATATTCTCAAAAGCATTGCAGCCCTCGGCGTTATATTCGGCGTTATCCCCCTCGTCCCGTGTATTCTTTTGTTTATCATCAAAACAGTCATCCCAGTCCTTACAATCCCGGCAGTCGGTGGCGGTTTCGTCCCAACCTGTCGGCGTTGTGTCGGTGTCCGCATTTTCCCCTAATGCGTTCGTGGCGATACTGTGGATTTTCTGTAGCTTTGGCATAACCGGAGCCCTGCCCACTATTTCCAGTATATCCCGCAAAGCCTGCACTTGTTTATTACTCATAAGTTCCTCTTTTTTTGATAATGGCACCCCCAGCCGTGGCCGGGGGTGCCTGTTGGTGTCAGCGGCAAGGATTAGCAGTTCTTAAACTGCCGCACCAAAACGTCGACTGTGCCTTCTTTGCGGGCTTCGGCTAATGCCTTGCCGTTCTGCTCACGATACAGGTCTTTCGCCTCACCTGCCGAGTTACAGAAAACCCGCTGTTCCGGGCCCACCTGCTTTGTCTGTACATTGCCATTATCGTCATTCCATGACACGGCACCGATACAATCATAACATTCCATAAACTACCACCTTTCCGGAAAAATGGAAAATATAGCGAAAAACACGTTGTTTCCCGCGATTACACCTATATTAGCAAAATCTTTTATATTGTCAAGGATTTTTCTTGATAAATATAAAAAATAACGTAATATGTTACCGGACTGTTGCGGCGTGGGCTGCAAGCCAAAAAGTATACTTTTTTAGGAGTACGGTTTATGAAGGCAGGAATAATTGAGGTCCAGTACCTCTCAAACGAGGGTGGAGGGTTCGCCAAAAAAATCAAGGTGGCAGTAGGCACCACGGTCGGCGAGTTTTTCCGCAAAGTCGCGGGCTCAAAGAACGCAGACCGACACCTTATCCAAGTCAATCGTCAAGTGGCGTCAGTCGATGACGTGTTGACCGACGGTGCCGTTGTATCTGTTACCCCAACAGAGGTACGGGGCAGTTAGCGACCGGACCGCACCGTCAACAGGCGGTGCGGTCTTTTTTGGGAGTACGGGACAATGCTATACAGAGATTTATCAAAACAGAGGCATATCGGCTGGCGGGGCAAAATCGGCAAGGCTTACGATGACCTGTTCGACGACCCGAACAATACTACGGCGGGGTGGTTGAAATGGTGGGACAAAGGCCAGCCCAAAAATTCACCCGCCCATTACGCAAATAAATTATTAAAAGAAGCGGCGTTACTTGAAGCCGCGATGGGCGATGGGCGGGCGTTTTTAGACCATCATCTGATATGGAAACGTATATCAGATTATTCCTATTACGCGAACGCTATGAATCCGCCTCAAATTTACATAAAAAGCAAATTTGCACAACCGGGGACAGTGGAGATTAAATCGCTTATCGCTGCCGAGTTTGTGGCGGGCGTTTTTGTCAACCCAGAACACCCGAAAAAACTGCATATTATCACGACACCACGCTTCATTACCAAGCAAGGGAAAAAGCATCCATTTGGGCAGTTTCGTATAGCTGTCGATTTTTTAGACATGCCCGAAAACGGTCTGCACGGCATCAAGATTCATAAACATTCTTGTCGCGAAGTAATGGGCGTTATCCATCCTCACGCCTACGCAGCGGGCAGGTGCTGTCTCGGTGAGGTGGGAACACCTATTCGGAAACATTTTGCGGCGGGCATGTTATATGAGGCGGTTTCCTTAATTGTCTTATTGCTGAACACTCATAATAAGGGCGGCTATTCCGATGTTAGGTATTTCCAGAAAGATGGCGGCTTTGGTGTGTTTCCTGTTTGTGCATTTTGTGAACACAAAGGGGAGGAAGGATTCATTTCTTGCCGAAGTTGTAAAGCGAGACATTGCGGCGACTGTCGGAAAAAAGCAAAGAATCGGACGGGTGCGTACCTGTGCTGGTTTTGCGGCTGTACGTTACCAAAAGGGGCATCAAAAAAAGAAAACTCGGTGATTGTTGAAGAAGAAGACGAAGAAATTTTATTTTAAGGGAAAACGTATGTCAAGAAAAAACAAAAAAGGGAAACCGTGGCAGGGCGGCGTAGGATTTGCCCGGCACGCATATTACGGGGGCAACCACAAAGGGGTATATACGCCCATCCAGCGTATACGGCCAAAAATGCCCCATATAGCTTTCACCTGCACAAAGACGGCGTCTGAAAAATTAAAATTCTGGATTGACAGGTCGTCCGGAGAGTTTGGCGGATTCGGCATTACCGGCGATGCGGAGCAGCGGTTCTTGATAACCGATTTCGTGTTGGTGCCGCAACGTACCGGGACAGGCCATGCCGACTTAGACAACGGGGCCATTGCGGATTATTATTATGACATGGTGAAAAAAGGATTACAGCCCCACCAGTTCGGACGAATATGGTTTCACACTCATTTGGGGAGTAGTGGTTGGGTTCGTCCGTCCGGCGACGACGACAATACATTCGCAAAGGCATTTACGGATGGCGACTGGGCCATGATGCTGGTTCTCAATCAGGCATATTGCAATTATGCGGAATTATACACCGCAAAAGGCGAAAGCCACTATTTCCAGATTGTCTTTAAGTTCTGGGAAAAACCGTTGACCGCACAGAAGAAAAAATGGGCCGACGAATATGATGGTTGTGTCAAGAAAATAGGCCGGATTTACACGCCACCGGTCTATAACTCACCCGTAACACAACCACCCCAGAAAACCGGTTTAATATCCCGAATAAAAAGCGGGACCGAAAAACTCCATGATTATCTGTCGAGAATACAGCCCGATGGTATAGGGTTGTCAGACGATGAATTGGCCTATCTGCAAGCCACTGAAGCTGGCGGTCTAACACAGGCCGAAACAAACTATCTTGAAAACTTAGAGAGGAAAGGCTACTGGGATGAGTAATAGACAATTCAGGATGAGCGACATTATACCGGCAGAGCGACTGTCGGGCCTCAACGTCGCCGTTATCGGTGTCGGGGCAATCGGTCGAAACGTGTCCTTGCAGTTGGCTCAAATCGGGGCGAGGCGGTTTACGCTTATCGACCCGGACACCATCGAGGAATTAAATGTCGGGCCGCAGGGACATTGGCCTGCCGACATCGGCAAGCCGAAAATCGAAGCGGTTGCAAGGGACATTCTCCTTATCAACCCGGACGCCGAAGGCATCGCGACAATACAGGATATCTATAAGCCCGGCATGTTGACCGACGAAAAAATTATTTTCGCCTGTGTTGACAGCATGGAGGCAAGGCGGGGAATTTTTGAGAACGAGGCTGAGCATTTTAGTTTTTTCTGCGATGGGAGAATGGCCGCTGAAATATGCCGAATCTTGACCGCAGACAGCGGAGACAAGGAGTCTATGGACTGCTATGTTAATTCTCTGCATACTGACGAGGAAGCCTTAGACGAGGCCTGCACCGCAAAAAGCACTTGCTATTGTGCCTGTATCGCGGCGGGGCTGATGGTAGCTCAATTCTCTAAATATTTGCGGAGCATACCTTTATTCACTCCACAGATTATCTTAAATATCCTCACGGCGGAATTGGTGGCGGAACTGCCAAAGCCGAGAAAAGAGGTCGAAAAGGAATAACCGGGGCCCTTCGGGGCCTTTTTTTTATTTTTCAATTTTTTTATATTTCTCTTGACTCTTTTTGCATACACTGTATATTGTGTATACCATGACGAGCAAAGTAAAGAAAATAACGAGCATAATTGAGGTCTTGCGGAACGTTATTTTGAACACCGTGCCTGATTACGAGCAGGACGAGCGGGCAATGGGTTATCTTGAGGCACTGCAGGACTTAGAAGAAAAACTTGGTGGTTAATTGAAAGGGAATAGAATGGGAATAGAAAACACTTCCACGAGCGGACTGGCTGTCATGCAGGGGGGAAACTGTAAATGTCTTGAATGTGGGGATATTTTCGGTGAAATCACGCAGGTTACACGGCACATCGTCCACAAACACAGGGGAATGGGGATTAGGTGGGAGCACACGGACGAGCCCATAACCCGAACCAAATCGGACTGGCGAGCCCGGCTGGCCGCACGAGCGGCCAATAAGGACCTCGTGGGGCCGTTTAAGTGCAACTACTGTGATTTTATCACCACCAAGTCCGTTGGCGGCATTGGGGCCCATATCGGCCATAAACACAAAACCACAAAAGGCCCGTATCTGGCAGGCACTCATTTTGAGGCATTGGGCACCGGGACAGCTTCGCCGCCGAGAAAAAAAAACAGGCGTGGCCCGTACAAGAAGCGACAGACCAAATCCATCGGCTCACAGGTCAAACAGGCCCTGACGAGCGGCAAGCCAGCAATCACCCTTGAAATCCCATTGTCGGATGACATTACAATTTGCGTGCCGCTGGTATTGGGCCCGCCTGTTTTTATTGAAAGGAATAGTGATGGCTAAACGAAAAATCTCACGAGTTGGGCTGGACGCTTCTGGTAAAATTGACTGGGACGACTGGCGAAATTGCATTATCGCTTTTTGGGCCGAGCGACGGTTCCACGGCAAGTTTATTGCGGCACAGACGGGCCTCACGCTGGGACAGGTGTACGGACGGTGCCACAGGTATGGTATCCGTCTGCGGGACGCCAGAGACGGTGCAGGGGCCGACAGCGAGGCCTTGACGGCCCAATACAGCGTTGGTAATATCAACAGGGCCAACAAGCGGGTAATACTGACCAATTTCCCTGACCCGACCGAATATGAGGAATAAAACAAAAGGACGAGCGATGGAGCGTAGGAATTCCAAACAACTGCGACTGGACGCCGAAGTTGGCGAGTTGGCCGAACAGGTCCACCGCGATTACCAGTCTTACAACAGGACGAGCATGTCGTTTTGTGCGTTTGGCAATATGATAATGCGGGAAGGACTGGATATGGCTATACTTCAAATGAAAGTTAAAAAGAAATACAGAAACAGGAGGAAAATCAATGGCTGACATGAAATCCTATAACACATCAGGACTAAGGTGTTTTCGCCGCGCGTCCAAAAACCGCCTTATGACCCTCTGTGGGCTGCGGGATAGCGTAATGGTCAAGGCCTTGAACGCCACCACTAAGGACCCTGGGATTTGTAGGCTGTTCAGGGACCTTTTGGATGAATACCGGACACTGATTGAATCAGAGGAAGCACTTTTTAACGAGCTATACGACAGGGAAAGCATTATGCGACGAGAAGGAGAAGCTGATGGATGATTTCACGACAGACCTTGAGCCGGTAACGAGCAACGATATCGTAATGGTCGAGCATGATATGTCGCCCGCAGAACAGGCGAAATACATGACTGAGGTTGCCAAATACGCCCCGGCAATCAAGAAGGCCCAAGAGACACTTTTGGCCCTGAACACATATCCGGGCGACTGGAAGCTGTTTGATAAAAAAATGGCCCTTAATGCCGCAGGCGCCGAGCGTGTTGCTCGTTTTTTCCCCATTAAAATCAGCGATTTTGTGTGTGAGGGGCGAACGGACTTCGAGGACGAGCATGGTAAAGGATATCGCTATGTTTATTCCTGCAGGGCCCAACTCAAGGGTCGGACCATATACTCAACCGGCACGTACAGCACACGCGACCCTTTTTTGGGCAAACGCGACGGCAAGTGGCGGCCTATCGAGGATATCAACGAAAACGATATTCGCATGGCGGCTTACCGGCGTTGTCAGGGGAATGCGATTCGGGCCCTGCTCGGTATCAGGAACATTCCAGTTGACGAGTGGGAGCGGATTATGAAACAAACGGGACAGGATGGCTCCAAGGCCGCCGCTGACGGCGTGCCGTTTGCCAAGGGCGCCAAGGGCGGGACGAGCAAAGACGATACGGCCAAACAGAAGGGGTTGTCTGAGGTCGTGTATGAAATTGTCGATGCCGGGCTGATGGTCCACTACGAGGCGGGTAATGTCGAGATTATGGTCAACGATGCCGCCGATGCCGCCGACAGAGATTTGGTCGCCAAGGCCTGTTTGATAGCCCTGACGCAGTTCGAGGGCGACAAAGGCACCGTCAAAGGCGTAGTGTCGTATAAAATGCTTCGGGGCAAGAGGTTGAGTGTTACATTGTCCCGGACCAAAGAGGTATGGAAAACATTTCAGGAGGAAAACCGTGATTGAGATAGATTATCCCGGCCACCCCACATTTAAGACGGCAATGAGGCGGCTTGTAAAGAAGTATGGCGAAGAATATATTCTTGTGCCAACAGAACTGGCAGACCTCATGGCGGTGTCTTTACTAACCAACAGCAAGAGACTTGGTCGCAATGGCCCATTGCTCCCCGAAGAACAGGAAGCGATGAAAGCAAGCCTTGACGCAATCGGCAAGAATATTGCACGCAGCCTGATTGTCCTAAAGGGGTGGGACAAAAGCGGTGAGTATATACGTTCGCTGGAAAAAACCTTTATAGAAATGGGAAAACATGATTGACCTTGCCCCAGCAATAGATAAGAGGTATGGAAAACATTTCAGGAGGAAAACCGTGATTGAGGACGTGGACAAATACATTGACCCAAAAGAGCCTGACGACATTGATAAGGTTCGTGAATCCGTGATGGTCCAGTTTGGACCTGACTATTGCGTAATACCAAGCAGTTCCGCTTTTCGCATGTTATTAACATATTATTTGCTCGACACCAAGGGCGGCATATCCAGCGAGGGCGCAACAATGGTGGCCCTACTCCACGGCGGCATTATTAAAGATGCGGTCGTCGGGGCTGGGTTTAGCTGTGAGGATGCTACGCAGATTATAGCTGCTATCAAGAAGGACGCCTTCGATGATTAACTTAGCCCCGGCAATAGAAAAGGTAATGGCCGCAAAGAAACGAGCATACCCGTGCCATGTAAACCGCATATCCAGCATGGGGCACCCGTGCGAGCGGTATCTGTACCATTGCCGAGCTGACTGGGACAAGGCCAAGCCTATTCCTGACAGCCTGCAGGGCATATTTGACCAGGGCAAGACGCTGGAGCCGATACTTGTGGCGTATTTTAATACGCAGGTGGGCCCGAATTGTGAGCCGCCGCTGAGAATCGTAGGCCAACAGATAACGACCGCGGACAGCCTGCTGTCTGAATACGAAATATCCGGCTCGATTGACGGGTTTTTGCAGCAATACGACGATTGCACTGAACAATGGTCTACTTTTGCCGTGGTGGATATCAAAACCGCCGGACAAAATCCCTATCGTGGCTACTGTGATTTACGAAGCCTTTATGCCCACACATGGTCCACCGGCTACATCGCTCAGCTTATGTTGTACTCTTTTGCCCATAATCTGCAAGGGTGTGTTATTTTCTTTGTCGATAAAAGCAACATCTTTTTTAACTGGAAGCCGGTCGAGTTCGGTATCGACATGGGGCTTATTGAGAACCTGCTGCAAAAAGCCGCCCGCGTCAATGAGGCTGTCAAGGCA
>SDBT01012487.1_pt1 | contig 13644 bp, 10 predicted proteins | sample 2277101 | NCBI WGS metagenome assembly SDBT01 (sample SAMN10404973, study PRJNA504765) | marine sediment metagenome | isolation source: marine sediment core GS10_PC15, 103 cmbsf | place: Arctic Ocean: Southern Knipovich Ridge | collected 2010
GACTTCGACGACCAGATAGAGCCAGCCGACGATGGCACAGAGTACGGCGAATGCGGCGAGCATCATGCGGTCGCGCGGTCCGCGTTTGCGGTTTAGAAAGCTGACGGCGCCGAGGATGACCCAAGTCAGGCCTGACATCCAGTCTCGGGGGGACCAGGTGGAGGGGAAGCGGTGGTAGGGCATGCGCAAGCGATATATGAAGCGGAGGCGCTCGATCTGATCGGGTGTGGTGATCTGGTCTGGTCCGACGGCGGTGAAGATGCGGAAGATCATGGGGCTGGCGAGGGCGAACATGGCGGCTGGACCGACCAGGAACAACCACCACTGGCGAGGCCGATGGACGAGCATGGAGACGGTAAGGATGCAGAAGAAGAAGGCGGCACTGACCACGTGGATGTTGGCCAGGAGTCCTATCAGTCCCCAGGCCGGCAGCCAACGGTTTTCGAGGGCCCATCGCCAGGCGAGCAGCAGGAAGGGCAGGACGAAGTTGGTGTGGCTGAACGGATCGACCGAGCCGTGGAGGGAGATGAAGATTCCGGCTGGTGAGGGCTTGCTGAGGACCAGCATGAGCACCGCCAGGCGAGCGGCGGTGGTGGAGGCGAACAGTCGGTAGGCCAGGCCGAAAACGGCCCAGGCGGTAAAGACGCACCACAGGGCATCGACGGTAAGCAGGAGCCCCTTGAGGCTGACGTATTGGGCCAGGAAGGCGACGACGTACCAGAAGTAGCTGAGGAAGTGTGTGTAGGCGGGATATATGTAGTCGTGTTGGTAGGTGGTGGCGTCGTGGTAATAGTTGACGAGGGGTAACAGATGGGCGTGGTTGATGCCGCCGAAGTTGAAGTGGTAGGCGAAGCTGGCGGCGCCGGCGATGACGATAATCAGCCAACTGGAGCGCGAGATGGGGATGGGGTCGCGGTTGAGCGGGTCGGATGCGATGTGCGGCTTATCGAGCATAATTGAGCAAAGCTGTTAGCGTGTTGATGTTACCACGGCGATTGAGAGGGCTCAACTTTCGAGTTTTAGCGCTTCGAAAGTGGGTCGTCGGCGTGGCGGCAGACGAAGATCAGATCCCGGTCGGGCTGATACGCTCGGCGGTCGTAGTCGCCGAAGAGGTGTTCGACGACCAGGCTGGCGCGGGCCAGGAGGTGTGAGGCTTCGGGTCGAAAGATGCAGCGCATTGGGAACTGGACGCGGTTTTTTTGGATCGAGCCGTCTGCCTGGTGCAGTTGGAAGGCGAATTGGCAGTGTTGGATCTGGCGGTACTTGTCGTGGTCGAGTGTGCGGGAGCGGCGTATGAGCCTGGTGCCGTCGCCGCTGGTGACGTCGAAGTCGGTGACCCATTGGGAGGGGAACGGGCCGGTGAGCATGCGGTAGTTGGGGTCGAAGATGTCGAGGATGAATCGGCCGCCGGGCGCGAGGTGGTGGCGGACGCACTGGAGGCAGGATAGATGCTGGTCAGAGCTGAGCAGGTGCTGGAAGGCGCGGAAGGGGACGATGATCAGGGCGAATTGCCGGCGGAAGGAGAAATGGGCCATGTCGGCCAGTAGTAAACGCACTGGGCTGCGGCCGGTGTGTGGTTGGTGGGCGAGTTTTTTGCGGCAGATTTCGAGCATGGCGGTGGAGCTATCGAGCCCGACGATGTGGAGGCCTTGGTCGGCGATGGGGATAAGGATGCGGCCGGTGCCGCAGCCCAGCTCGAGGACGGGGCCGTCGGCGTCGGCGGCGTAGTCGAGGTAGAAAGGCACATCGTGGCGATGGACGTATGCGGGCGACAGATCGTAGAAGAGGGCTTGGTCGGCGTATAGGTCGTGCATGGTTGCCTTTCGCGGTGCCGAGGTGTGGGGGGAGGTTAGCCAGGCGGAAGTTGGGTGTCAACGGTGCGAGGCCGGCGGGGCGGTGTTATGATGCGGCGTGGCTGGGGGGCGAAAGGCGGGCGGGATGTTAAAGCGAGCTGCGGTGTTGGGATTGGTGCTGATGGGGACGGTGGTGTTTTCGTGCGCGGGCCATGCGGGTCAGGAGGCTAAGACTATGGGACTGCCACAGCCGTGTGTTAGCGGGGCGATGTCGCTTGAGGAGGCGATCAACAAGCGGCGGTCGGTGCGGGGCTTTGAGCGGGAGGATTTGAGCGGGCAGCAGTTGGGCCAGCTCTGTTGGGCGGCGCAGGGGATAACGGACCGCGGGCGTGGGTATCGGGCGGCGCCGTCGGCTGGGGCTCTGTATCCGCTGGAGCTGTACATGGTGACGGGCGACGGGCTGTATCAGTATGTGCCCGAGTCTCATTCGTTGCAGCGGCTGGGCGAGAAGGACCTGCGGGTCGAGCTTAGCCGGGCGGCGTTGGGCCAGTCGTCGATCGTGCAGGCGGGGGCGACGATGGTGATAACGGCTGTGGTGCAGCGGACGGCGGGCAAGTATGGGCGGCGGGCGGAGCGGTATTGCCTGTTGGAGGTGGGTCACGCGGCGCAGAACGTTTTGCTACAGGCGGTGGCGTTGGGGCTGGGGGCGGTGCCCATCGGTGCGTACGACGATGCGAAGGTGCATCGGTTGTTAGAGCTGCCGGAAGACAGGCAGGTGTGGTACATGATTCCGATCGGCAAGCCGGCGGGTTAGCGACATCTTGTCGGGACCCGTGGCGTCGGTGTGCTGTGTAAGAGGGAGTAACTGTGACGCTGATAGTGGATAGTGCTATCGCTTACGGTAACGTCTGTAACGTATCGGTGGATAACGTCGAAGACTGGAACGCTATCTACTCGCGGCATAGAAATCGCTCAGTTTGAGTCGAGAGCAATGGTAGGACTGGGGTGGGGTTGGCTCGTTGTTGGGTTCCTTGCTGGCAGGTATAATACTTAGTTTGGCAGGTGTCTGCGGAGTCCTGTGAATGTGCACTTTCGGTCGTCCGGTCAAGACTGGTTGGGCGGCGTGTGAACATGTAATTGGAGGGTGGCGGGAGGTGGGCGCATGCGAACGTCGGCCGTGAACCAGCGGACATCTCGGCGGAAGCGGTGGGCTTTCAGGGGCGCCTTGCTCTTATTCGTTTTCCTGGTTATCGCCATCCTGGTGGCAGCAGGCGAGCTTTTTGCTCGGGTTCAGCGATCCAGGATGCTGGATGGCCGCATATCGGCGCTGGAGGAACTCGTCCGGTCGAACGTTACGTATAACAAGGCGCTCTTCAAAGGATACGAAGGCCGGGAAGAAGAGGCCCGCATACACTTCGACACATTTTCGAAAGCTCCGCTCACATATCGGCCGTATATTGAGTTTCGCAGGCTGCCGAACTTTGCCAGCCCGACCTTCCATACCAATTCGCTTGCTTATCGAGGGCCGGAGTTTGAGATATGCAAGAGCGAGGGCGTTTTCCGGCTCTTGTTGTATGGCGGTTCGTTCGTTTGGGGTACCGGAGCCCTGAGCGACGATGAGACGATCTCAGGCCAGCTTGAGGAAATGCTTAACGACCGCCTCGGGGGCGCTAAGCGGTTCGAGGTGATCAACTGCGGAGAGTCAAACTATCACAGCACGCAAGAGGCGGTGTTCCTGCTGATCGAGGGGGTCTATTTGTCGGCGGATCTGGCAGTTTTTATTGACGGGGTCAATGAATGTGCTCGGGCGTACGAGAATCTGCCGGCAGGTTATCCAAACCCGTTCGAGCGATTCAATAAGTTGTTGACTGAACAAGTCAGGCGCCGTCACGAAGGCGTCTTCACCGTTGACACTGAGTTGGAATACCTTAGAAAACAGCGAGAAATTGTATGGAATGAGAAGTCGAGCGAGTTGCTGGAGCGATGGCGGGATTTGTGGGCGAACAGGCCGCAAGGGACCTTTTCGGGGCTCGCCGGAGATTTTACGACGCCGGAGGAATATGCAATTCGGCATTACTATAACATACGGAGCGTGCGGGCGCTGGGGCGGGAGTTCGGTTTCAAAACCGCCCACGTTATTCAACCGATTCCGCTTTTTTTCAAGCCGCTCCATCCGGACGAACGGGAAGCGATTGAGACGCTCAGGAAGTACGATCACTATTTCAGGATGCTGGCTTGGTGGGAAAAGTACTACGTGCAGTTTACCGATATGGTGCAGGGAATGTGTAAGGATGCCGGTATTCCCATCCTCGACCTGAGACGCATCTTTCAGGACAATCCAAAGCCTTTGTACGTCGACCAGTGTCACCTGACGGGCGAAGGCTATCACATGGTTGCAGAAGCGCTCTATGAATGGTTGGTGGCTCGTGGTCTTGTCGGGTCAGGCTAGATCCGGGCCAATTGCTCGCAGACAGATGTCCGCGTTACCGAGGGGTTGGCGCGTACGGTGCCGGCCGTCATATGTTCGTAGTACAAGCAGATTGCCAGACGGTGTTCATATCGGCTGCCGACGTATGCGCAGCAGGGTGAGGGTATGTCGCCGGTCGTGTATTTGGTGTAGTACAGGTCCTAATGGCCAGGTGTTGTTCGCAATGTCCTCCGCCAGCTCGGGGCAGTCGGGTGATAGTCGATCATCGTAGATAATCAGGGCGGCGTCGGTAGCCTGTGCGTAATGGATCATTGCCTTGCGGCACGGTTTAGAGTCCGAAGCCATGGGCCAGGGCGAGTATTTCGCACGGGCGTACCAGGCCGGTATAGCGTCTGGAGCAAGGATGTGTTGTCCCGGCCCGAGGTTGTCAAGTATCCATTGGCCCATGCGGCGCTCTGCCAAGCGGGATTGCTTGAGGTTGACGACGGCCCAAGGCACTTGCAGCAGGGTTATGGCCGCCGCCAGCAAGTAGGGCAGGACGACGAGCCTGGCCGATGGCTTGGCCCGACGCAGGTGTGACCAGATCAGACAGGCGAGCATGGCCAGACCCGCTCCGCCCCAGACTTGCCACAGGGCTGCGGCGCTGAGCAAATAGCGTTTGGATAGGCGATTGCCGAAAAACATCAAGAGGATGCTGAAGATCAACAGCAGGCCGGGGACGTATTGGAGTCGGCGGCGCCGGCCGCGCCAACGCACCACGGCATAAGAGCCCAGCAAGAGCGTGACCGGGCCGAAGGCCGCCACAAACGCTTCACATGTGCTGGCGAACGCCTTGAGCCCCCCACGACGCCAGAGGGCCACTTGTCCGTAGCGAAAGGTCCGGTCGGCAAAGGAATGCCACAGGCGCAGGGGGCCCGAGATCTGGCGGGTATCCATCACCCAGGTGCCGGTCTGGTGATGTACCCATAGGAGCCTCGGCAGGCAGAGGGCAATGGCTACGGCTAGCAAGAATCCGGCGTGTGCAAACCGTCGAGACGTCGAGCAGGTCGCCCCATCTGCCGGGAGCAGGACCATCATGACTAACACCACAGGGGCGTAGAAGATGCTCTCCGGCCGGGTCAGCGCCAGCAGGGCCAACAAAGCGCCGAGCATCGCAGCCCGCCACACTGACGGTGCCAGCAGGTACTCAACAAGCAGCACGGCCGCGGCCAGCAGTAGTGCGGCGGCCAGCGAGTCGAGTCCCACCTCGGCGCTGAAACGACATTGATATGGATTGAAAGCGATCAGTGCTGCTGCCAGCAATGCAGGCCAGTGTCCAAATAGTCGTCCGGCCAGAAACCAGACCAGTAGCACGGCGGCCAGTCCGGAGACTAGACTGACCAGCCTGCAAGCCAGTTCTGCATCGCCGATTATCATGGTGGTCAGTCCGCCGAGGACAGGGTATAGAGGCGGGATGCCCGTATGGAAGCCCTGATCGAGCTGCATTCGGCTGATGGCCAGGGCTTGGGGCAGATAATGACGGGCGGCGTCACGACCGACGGCGACGGCGTGAGTTATCAGCCGGCAGCGAACACCGGCAGCCAGGACGATGATTACTGCAAACGCCACAAGGTATGCCCGGCGCCCGTGTTGTGGCAGAACCGACGCGCCGTCACTCTCGACGGACAGCGCGGGGCGGATGATCGTTGAATCGTCCAGGGTCATGGAGATGACTTCCGCAGCCAGCGGAGGATAATAAGGCCAATACCGGCCACGAATATATCCGTTGCTGTCTGGAAGAGCCGTATTGTAAGGGCGACGATGCCTGCGGGCCCGCCGCCGATGACCGGTGCCAGGATGCCCAGAAGTATGCCCTCGCGTACACCGATGCCGCCCGGGGCAAAGAAAGCCAAGAAGCCTGCTATCAGGGCCAGTGCCTGTGCGGCTACGAAAAGCGGCGCCAAGTCTAGTGAAACACCGGTCAACGACCGTGCCGTGAGCAGCAACGCGATGCCGGAAAGTATCCAATTGCCGGCGGTGAGTATCAAGGGCAGCACAAGGTCACGAAGGCGGGGAAGTTCCTTGAGAGGCTGGCGCCGGAGCAGGCGGAGAAAGAAATTGGCTACGGGCCCGAAAACCTTCGGGTGCAGGCAGATCAGCCCAATTATTACCAGCATTGCGCACCCGACGCGCACCACCGTCGGCACGAGATATGCAAACCGCCCAAGTGCCAGGGTCATGGCAATGATGGCCCCGACAAGCAGCGATAATCCGCTTAACATCAGCACGATGCTGGTCGCCATCGGGACAGACAGGCCCTGTTTGCCGAGCAACCATACAGCCCCGGCGATGCTTGCTACCTTTCCGGGTAAATACTTGCCCAATGGGGGTACCCAGGTTATGGCTGCCATCGCCGGCCAGCCCGGCGGTTTCGAGAAGGATTTCAGGAGGGTTCGGTAAGCGCCGACCGCCAGCAGCTTCCCGGTTAATATGCACGCTATCGCCAGGGCCACAAGGATCGGATCAAGCCGGACATCCTCCCACGACAGGTTCCCCATGCGGTTTAACAGGGCCCGCCCGACGAAAAAGAGCACAACAGCCAACAGGGCACACTTGACTATCTTTACCAGGATAGTGGAGCTCTTGGTGCGCGGTGCGGTCCCAGCCTGGCTTTGAAGGTCGTTTTTGTTCTCAGGGCGGTGTGCTGTCATCATTGTCCTTGAAGCGGCTTGCTCGTGCAGGGCGTCGTGTGCCGCTTAGTGTGCCCGTTATGGACGGCGTCGCCGAGGGCCACCCGCTTGTTCTGGAGTTATCTGCGGGTCTGCTGCCAGCGTGTGCGGTCGCCTGACATTGTTCATAACCGAGATCCGGCGGCACCGCGACAGCTATTGTAAGAGGAGTTGCTGTCTTGTTCTACCGCATCCCGGAGGAAGCGACGATCGCGCCCCATTGGGAGTATATAAGTCGGCGGTCGTGTACTCCGGAAGGACTCCGACGGCAGCGTGGTACCAGCCCTTAGGGATGGTCCGGCTGTTCGGCCGGGGTCACAAATGCGATTAACCATTGGAACAGCACGCAACGCAACCTACAATGTGTCACCATGAACCGTTATGAGCAGCGCAGGCAGCGTCTTATAGCCAGTCTGGTCACCGGGCGGAGCGTTTTGGATATCGGCTGTGCGCAGCTGCCCAATCGCTACTTGCGGTGCGAGCGGCTGGTGGGACTCGACATAAGTGCAATGGAGGTCCGGCCGCCTTACACGGAACACGTTGTCGGCGATGCGAATGACATCAGCGCTGTATTGAAGGATCAGCGCTTCGATACCGTTTTGCTGGCGGAGTTTATCGAGCACGTTGAACGTCCGTACGATTTGCTCCGCGCGGCGGCCAGGCATATCGCACCGAACGGGCGCCTGGTTCTTTCTACTCCGAACCCGTTGGGGATCCCGGTTGTTCTGGCCGAGTACTTGTCGCTGCGACGGTTTTTCTACACCGACGAACACGTTTTTTACTTTACCCCCCGTTGGATGTGGCGCTTACTCGAACGCTGTGGTTACACGGTGGTAAAGACTGTCGGCTGTGGTGCATCTTTGTGCGGATTGTGGATGCCCATGCCGGTGACCTTGAGTTACACTGTCATCTACGTTGCCGAGCTTGCCTGAGACGGGGTACGTCTGCTTCTGCGCCGGGTGCCGATCTCGTTGATCACCCTGCACGTGAACTGCACTATGTCATCGCTTTGCTCAAGCAGCGTGCGACGTTTCCGCTGCCATTCCTGTCGAAGGTTCTGTCGCCTCAGGATCCGTTCTGCTATTTGGGCACCCTGGGCGAGGGTATCGGTGTTATGGACGAGCTGATATCGCTTTTCCAAGGCCAAAAGATAGCCGGTGCGTAGCGGATTGCAGAAAATTGCAGGGGTTCCGAGAACGGCTGCTTCGGCGGCCATGGTTCCGCCTTCGCCCATATACAGCGAAGCAAACGCCAAAAGATCATGCATGTGTTCGATCGGAACGGGGTTATGGTGGTCCCGCAAGGATGACGGCAGCGGTTGCTCGGAACTTATCAAGACGCGTCCGAAATGCGACAGGCGCTCGACCGTCTCAATCACTTCTTGTTCGCTCGGTCCCGACAGTCCTGCGTCATGAGCTGCGACCCACGCCACCAGCCTCAGGACTATATACGGTTGATCCGGTTGGACGCCGGCCTGTCGCAGCGGTCGGGGGTTGGGTTGGAAACGATTGGGGGCAAGGTATGCCAGGGCAGGGATGCCGCGGTAGCGAAGCTGCCTGCGCCCGTACTTCTTCAGGTAGCCCGTTCCGGTGCAGATGGCGGTCGCGAGAGGCAAGCTGAGGGCCGCCTGGAGCCTGGCATGTTCGGTGTCCTCGAAGATAATCCGCGGCACTCCGAGCAGAGCGCCGACGAATCCTATCGATATTCCCATGCGCGCCACCATCACGTCCGGCCTGAAGCTACGGGCCAGTAGCAGCAGACGCCAGTCTCTTTGGACCAACTCCTTGGCCATGCCCGCCAGCCCGGTGCCCATGCGGCTGATGCTGACGCACGGGATACCCAAGGCTGCTGACAGGCCAAGAGTCACATCCTTGTCCCTGGCCGTTGCCAGTACGTTGTGGCCTTGGTCGTGCAGTTCTTGCATAGCATATTTGAAGAAGTGCAGTTGAGCAGGGTGGGTGATGTCAAAAAGAACTCGCATAGCTCGAATAACTTCTGACCGCGTGGGTGTCGGTTGCGACTCGCGCCGCCTTCAAAGTCCAGGCATCTTCCTCAGCAGGGGGCGAATTGCCGATAGCTCGATCTTGACGAGCCTGCCATCCTGTAGTTCATACAATTCGTAGTAGCCGTCTGCCTCGCCGCCCGCGCTGTTGTCCATCTGAGTCCGTGGTTCCGGTAACCGAAAATGCCAGAGGCGCGGTCTGAACCCCGGCCTGCGCCGGAGATAGAATCTAATGTCGTTTTCTATGATCCAGTTAGTTAAGAGTTCGTCGTCCTGCTGTGAGCAAATTGGAAGTGGCACCGGGTCGATTTTCCTGTTCGTCAGCAGTTGGATCATTCGCTGGGTAAAGGTGCTCTTCCTGATCTTATCGCCGTAGTAATAGTATTCCTCGATTCCCACGCGGGCGCCTTCGTCGGACCGTTGGTTAATGTAGTCTGCCACCTCGATAAGCGCCTCGTATTCGCCTGCCAAACAGATCGAGGTGAAGTTCTTCGAGCGTGATACCCAGGCATTGACGCCAAGAGTTGCCGCGTTGCACACACCGACCGTGACCAGCAGCGCGATGGCCGCGGCGGTCGCCAATCTGCTGCTTGCGTCGCCGAATGTGGGTCGACGAAAGAGTCCTAACCCCTGCAACACCCCCAAGAGCAGCAAATGGGCGACGGGGGCCCAGTAGCGTCCCGTTGGGGCCCGCAGGAGGGCCAGTGTCCCGCAGTACAGGAGAACGCCGAGCCAGATCCATTCACGCTGTTTTGCCTGGTGCCAGAGCAGGACCAGGAACCCCAGTATTAGTAGCCAGCCCATCCCTGCTGTCGTGTATTCGATGATGGGGCTGCACCTGCCGATTTGCGCAGGGGGCCAGAGCAACCTGCTCATCGCGGTGCCGCAGGCACCCAGACGTTGCAGATATAGCATCTTGCTGCCGCCAAGAGCATATCGGATTCTTCTGGAGTCCGCGGCCAGCGACATGCTGGCGAGTTCTGGTTGCTCGACTCCCTGTCCTTCTCGTAGCTGCAGGCTCGCATAGGCCCGAAGGCCTGCACGCGTACCCACCAACGCGCCGACCATGATCGCGCCCGACAGTAGCACCACCAGCCAGCCCTGCTTTGGTTTGGGTCTGTTCTGCCCGGAAACCAGAGCGCTGGCAATGAGTGGCCAGGTAAGCACGCCCGGCCAACGCACGAAAACTATCAACACGCAAAGTGTCTGGAGCAGTACAATTCGCCATACGGTCGTCTTCCCTTCACTTATCTGCTGGGCGAGCAGCAGCGAACCTGCCAATAGAACGAAGAAGAGGCTTTCGCTGTAATGGTGAAAGACGTTCCGGTGCCAATAGAAAAGCAATCCCCCAAGTACCGTTATGACGAACGCGTGTCCAGCCGACGTGAATCGTCGCAATACCCAGTACCACAGCCCCGCAGCTATCAGGCACAGCGCCAACGGTATCAGGTTCAGTACCGCGAACTGGGGGAAGAACCGCATTGCTGCCGCCAGGACCAGGGGCCAACCCGGAGGGGCTATCATGACGGGCGACCCGTTCCATCTATACCCCTGGCCGGTCGCGAGGTTCCGCGCCACCGAAAGGTAGAAGGCGTCGTCGCCGCTGCCCGGACTAAAGTGCGCACTGTAGAGAGGGCTATAAAGGATCGACAAGATCAACACTGCGCCCAGGCAGAGCTTCCAGTCGCGATTCATCGCAGATGATGCCTCCGCCGCGGGTGCTGATGCCGTTGAGTGCTGATTTGCTGTTAACCACCTTGCGCTTGCTTGGGACACTTACTGGAGTGAAAGCGGATGACGCGGTATTACCCCATCACCGGCCTTTTTCGTCTCGGACTCATCGCTGGCGGAGATGGAGTTGCGCAATGCCGCCTTTGTCGCCGTGTAGAGGCGTAGTTTTGCATAGTAGAGCACCTTCTCCTGATTCAGACGGATTCTATCCAGCATGTCGGCCAGGATCCCGATGACCAAAGTCAGGGTGCTCATTATCATCAGAAAGCCCGAAGTTATGCCGGCCCACAGATGCGGCGAGAAACGTCCGACCAGCACGAAGTGCATGAGAAAGAACCCGCCCAACACCAACGCCACCAGAAGCTGGACCAGGGCGAATACGCCGAAGAACCTCAACGGCCTATAGTCGCGGTAGGCGCGGAAAATGATGATCAAGGTACGAATACCGTACCGTATAAGGCTGTTGGCAACGCGCGACTTGCCATGCTTGCGGGTACCCCTGACCCGGATGGGCACCTCCACTATCCGCCCGCCCTTCAGGGCGATGTCGAGCAAGGTTTCTTGGGTGTAGGTGAATCGACCGGTGAGGTTCAAATTCATGGCCGTCTTGGCCGAGTAGGCCCGGAATCCGCACGCGGCGTCATAAAGCCTTTGCCCCGTCAGCAGGCTGATCAGGCGTGACATGACGCGGTTGCCGATTCTGCGGCCTAGCGACTGGTGGTGCGGGGCCGAGTTAGGATGATATCGCGACGCGGTCGCGCAGTCGGCGTGCCCCTCGATGATGGGCTGAACCACTTTGCGGATATCGCCGGAGTTAAACTGCCCGTCGCCGTCGATGAAGACCAGAATGTCGGCGGCTTCGTCTATGACCAGATCGAGGGCCCGATGGAAAACCACGCCGACGCCGCGGGGGCTGTCATGGGTTATTACCTTGGCACCGGCCTGGCGGGCGAGCTGGGCGGTCTGATCGGTGGACCCGTCGTCTACCACGACGATGGCTGTCTGGTTGATGCCGGGAATGTTCCTGGGAACGCGATTGACCACGTGCCCCACGGTTGCCGCTTCGTTCAGGGCCGGAATCACTACCAGCAGCTTGAGTCCGTCCGGCTCGACTTGGCCGGCGTGTCGGGCGTCTTGGTCCGGCCGAGGCAGACCCTCTTTGGCACTGGAAGCAGAGCCCGCACCGATATTGGAAGTTGTCTTTATGGCCGCAGTCTGCATCCGTTTTTCCGCCCAGCGATTCCGCGCCGCATGGATGGACGACATTCTTACGGTTTGTGATACGCTTGTCAACTGCCGAGGCGGGGCGGCCCATAGTTGTAGCAAGCTACTGTCGCACTAGCGCTTATCGTCGGCGTGTCGGCGGCGGCCGGTCGAGCTTTCGTCAAATCACCGTTGGTTTGTGAGGTTGGCCGGCTGTAGCTCGATGGCGCCGGTTGGGCACAGCCGGGGGCATATGCCGCAACCGATGCAGCGCTTCGGGTCAACTACCGCCCGGCCATCGACCATTTCGATGGCGTCGCAGTGGCCCGGCAGCAGGCAGCGCCCGCAGCCGATGCACAGCTCTGGTTCGACGTGACTGGCGCCGTCGGTAAGGACCATCCGGTCCGGCGTGGTCAGGTGCTGTAGGGCCTGGCCGCGAATTTGCTGCCAGTCGGCGTGCCCGCGCCGGCGGAGATAGTCGGCCAGGTCTTCCTGCAACTCGCTCAGCATCCGCCAGCCGGACCACATGATGGCGGTGCATATGCCCACGCCGGATGCTCCCCACATCAAGGCACTGACCACATCCCGCCAGTCGCTGATACCGCCGGAGGCGATTATGGGAATCCGCATCTGCCGCGCCACCTGGGCCACCAGCATGAAGGTCGAGTAGCGACAGATGGGCCCGTTCGAGCCGCCCCAACTAATGCCCTCGACCAGGGGCATATCGGGTCGTCCGGTGTCCGGGTCGACCGGCGGCAGGCCCGTGCCCGGCAGGCCGACGATATGGATGGCGTCGGCGCCGGCCTGGGCGCATGCCGTCGCCACCTGTTGGCCCGCGGAGGGGTTGGGCATGTACTTGCAGATCAGCGGCAGATCGACGGTGCGTTTGACCAGTTCGGTGATACGGTAGCACTGTTCGGGATAGTCGCAGATTTGCACGCCGCCGTGTTCGCCCCGCCCCTGGGCGGCGCGCAGGGCGTCGACGTCCAGGTTCGGACAGCAGAAGTTCAGTTCCAGCCCGTCGACCTCCGCTTCGGCGAATCGTTCAGCCAGCATTCGCCAGTTGTCCGGCTCGTCGCCGCGGGCGCCGAGGTTGGCCAGCAGGATCAAGTTGGTTTGCTGCTTTGCCTGTCGGGCCAGCCGGCAGCCCTGTTCGAGATCGAGGCGATGGTCGATCGGCGAGATGATGGCCTGGCCGGGCAGCGAGTAGGAGCGCATTTGCCCGGCGAAGGGCACCTCCACGAAGGTCAATTTGAGAGCGGCCGCTGTCGCGCCGGCGGCCTGGGCCTGCTCCAGCAGCTCGACCTTACTGGTCAGCGGGCCGGAGGCGACGATGACCGGGCTGGGAATTTCCAGATCGGCGATACGCAGCATGGCTAGAGCTTAAGGCACGGGCGAGCAGCCCGCCAGTAGCGCCGACCTCCGGTCTGTACCCCTTCGCTGACCAGATCAGAACCGTCGGGCGATTTTATCCCACTGATAGCCCAGTCCCGTCCCTGTTATTGTAGCAGTGTGGATCTTGCCGTCGGTCAGGCGGAATATGCCCGGGTGGATTCGGCGCTCCGGCCCGCTGGTGGCTGGGAAAAACTGTCGGCTATTTGATTCGACGCCCCTGATGGGCTGAAGGTGTCCAGCCAGCGAAACCGAGTGCAACAGGGCGATACCGGGGTTGGTCAGGTCCTGCACCGAGTAGATCAGTCCGGCCTCGACTGCCTTGGCGGCCATGACCAGCTCGGCCGATTGGCACTTGCAGCTCTTCAGGGCGATGCCGTTGTAGCC
>SDBT01012488.1_pt1 | contig 13644 bp, 13 predicted proteins | sample 2277101 | NCBI WGS metagenome assembly SDBT01 (sample SAMN10404973, study PRJNA504765) | marine sediment metagenome | isolation source: marine sediment core GS10_PC15, 103 cmbsf | place: Arctic Ocean: Southern Knipovich Ridge | collected 2010
GGTTGTCGGAATAATACTGCCCCTGAACATGGAAATGTCCCTCAGACAAATTGTTAAAGGAAATGCGAGATGGTGGATATAAAGACGATATTGAAGAACGTCATAGACAACAATGCAAGCGATTTGCACATCAATGTGGGGATGCCCCCGATATTGCGCAGGAACACCGAGTTGATCGATCTGGATTTTTCTCCCGTGGCCAACGAAGACGTCAAGGAAATGGTTCTTTCCATGATTGGGCCAAACAGGTACAAAAAGTTCGAAGAAAACAAGGATCTTGATTTCTCGACAAATCTCGATGACGGCCATCGATTCCGAGTTAACGCTCACTATCAGCGGGATACTATTGCAATTTCATTCAGAGTTATTCCGAATCAGATTCCCGCCCTGGATGACTTGCACCTGCCGCCGATAGTCAAAGAGCTGACCGATTTACCGAGAGGTCTTGTGCTCGTGACCGGCCACACCGGTTCTGGAAAAAGTACGTCACTGGCGGCGATGGTGGACTTGATAAATAACAAGTATCGAAAACGCATAATTACGCTGGAAGACCCTATCGAGTATATGATAGAAAATAAAAACAGTATGGTAGAGCAGCGGGAAATCGGCTCAGACTGTCCTGAATTTGCGTCAGGGCTTAAACACGTGCTACGGCAGGACCCCGACATTATAATGGTCGGTGAGATGAGAGACCTGGAGACCACCGCCTCGACAGTTACGGCTGCTGAAACCGGACACCTTGTCTTCAGTACGCTGCACACAATCAACGCTTCGCAGACGATCGAACGTATTATCGATATCTATCCGGCGGCTCAGCAAAATCAGATTCGAACGATGCTGGCCAATACGCTGCAGGCGGTGCTCTCGCAAACACTGTTCAGACGGATCGATGAGCCGGGAATGGTTCCCTGTGCCGAAATAATGCTGTGTACATCCGCGGTGAGAAACTGCATTCGTGAGAATAGAATCTATGAGATTCCGAATATTATCGAGACCTCCCGCAGACTGGGTATGCAGAACCTGGACAACAGCATATCCGATATGTACTTCAAGGGTTACATAGACAGGGATGAGGCAATAATGCGGTCGAGCAATCCGGCGAAAATGGAAAAGACACTTGTACTGACGGGTGAGTTTGAAGTCGTTCAGCCACCTCAAGAGGCTGAAGAGGCTGCCGTTTTACAGCAATAACCAGCCCCTGCATTCGCAGGTGCGTAATGTGTCCCCGGAAAAAGACCCGACGGGACCGGGGCAGTAAATGCAGAAAGATGGGGCATGTGAATATGCTTGAAGAATCGTCACAAAATAACAAAGGTGCAACCGCAGTTGCAGAAAATCCGCAAAATGACAAAGCACCGTGGGAGCAGAGCAAAAGGCCTCGGGAATCTGCACCTAAACCAGGCCATTCCTACAGGAAGAAACAAAAAGGCGTCTGGCAACAAGTCAGCCAGTTCAGAGTGGAATTCGGGCCGAGCAGAAAAGACATCCTGAATTTTACGAATCAGCTTGCGGTTATGGTCCGTGCGGGGATCAGCCTTCAGGATTCGCTCGAATCGATAGCCGGACAAAACGAAAACCGGAAATTCAGGGCGGTCATTTTCGATTTAAAAAATCGAATCGAGGCCGGACAAAGTTTCTCCCAGGCGCTTGCCGAGCACCCTCAGACATTCAGCGATCTCTATATCAACATGGTGGCTGCGGCAGAGATTAGCGGCTCGCTCAGTGGAATGCTCCAAAAACTGGCGGAGTATCTGGATTCCGAGGCCGAAACTCGCTCACAGATCAAAGGAGCGATGGTCTATCCGGTCATCATAGCTGTCATGGCGGTTGTAGTGACCATATTCCTGCTGTGTTTTGTTCTGCCGAGGTTCACTGCGATCTTTGCGGGCAAGGAGCATCTGCTGCCGACTCCCACCAAAGTTTTAATGGCCAGCAGCGCAATTCTGCGCGGCTACTGGTTCATCATTTTCCCGGCGATTGGCGCCTGCTTCTGGGCGTTTTGGTATTTTGTTGGCACCAAAGACGGCCGGTTCTGGTGGGACAAGACAAAATTGTCCCTGCCTCTTATCAAATCGCTCTGCCAAAACCTTTATATCACAAGGAGCATGCACACGATGGGTGTGCTGATAAGAGCCGGTGTGCCGATCTTGAATACAATTTCGATAACAGCCCAAATTTCGGGAAACGTTCTTTATAAGAAAATGTGGCTCGGTGTTTATGAGGAGGTTCGCCAAGGCAAAAAAATCGCTTCCAGCCTGGCTCAGTATAATCTTATGCCGAGTAGTGTCGTGCAAATGCTCAGAAGCGGCGAAGATTCAGGAACGATGAGCGACGTACTGAGAGATATAGCAAGTTTCTACGCAAGGGAGCTTAAAACGACGATCAAAACAGTCACGTCGATGATAGAGCCGATCATGATTGTAATCATGGGTGCTTTGGTTGGCTTTATTGCGATGAGTATTATTCTGCCAATCTTCAGGATGTCCAGCCTCGTGATGGGCAAATAAATTTGTCGTTCCGACCCCGGCTCGGGGCACGAGTTACGATTAAGGACCAGCGAGATGCGAAATACGAAATACAAAAGCGGCTTTACACTTATCGAGGTGTTAATTGCAGTACTGTTGGTTGGTCTTGCAATCGCCTCTCTGGTGGCGGCTAACAGTGCATTCACGAAAGCGAATGGTGCCGGAACTAATTTGTCGACAGCCGAGTTTCTTATCGAACAAATAAGAGAGCTTACCATGTTGCTGCCGGTGATTGATCCGGAAACCGAGGATGCGACATTCGGCCCGGAAGCCGGAGAAACATTGGATGGCTACGACGATTTGGATGATTTCGATAGCAAGACCTTTTCACCTCCGATCGATGTCGATAGAAACGTTCTGAACAATTTCACCGCGTTTCATCAACTGGTTACGGTTGAAAATGTCAATACCTCGAATTTCGAACAGGTTGTAGCTGATCATGGCAGCTCTTTTGTTCGAGTAACTGTCAGCGTGTATCTGAACTCAAAGGAAATCAGCTCGACGAGCTGGCTCCGCGCCCGATACTAAACGGCCCGCAGCGTATTTCCTGATGCGGAAGGTGATTTTCGAGATACCAAATGAAAAACGCAAAATACAAAACCGGCTTTACCATTGTGGAATTGCTGATTGCTCTGGCGATATCCGCTATGCTGCTCGTTGCTGTAGCTTTTGCCTTCAACGCTTCGGCTGTAAACTACCAGGAAAACGAGGACATCTTCAGGACAATCAATAACGTCCGGCAGGCGTTATTCAGGATAACAAGTCAGCTTCGCACCGCGGATGGAGTCGTCTATGACGCGGTGAACAATGAATGTACCCTGTTTACCGCCGCCGGTGAAGACATCACTTATCAGTTCAGAATCGCCGAAAACAAGCTTTACCTTATAACCAACATCGACTTGAACGAGTATGTGCTTTGCGATAATGTTACTGCAATGACTTTCACCAAGACTCCCACTGACGATTTGTTAGACTGCAAAAGTGTTCAGATTTCCATGACGGTCGTGAGCGGCAATGTTCAGAAGACGATTTCCGCCGCCGCTGCGATCAGAAGAAATTTGAACTGATTACGATAAATTTCCTTGCCTTTTTTATTTTTCCCGGCCATAATACGCCCTAACGTCCTTTGGGGCGGTTAGCTCAGTTGGCTAGAGCGCCTGCTCGACACGCAGGAGGTCACAGGTTCAAGTCCCGTACCGCCCATTGTTATAAACTCCTCTAAGAACTTATCTTATGCTCGCTTCGTTTCTTCGCACTCTTTTTATTTTCTGATTTTGTGGCAGTTTGAACCTCTTTTGTGGCAGCAACCTTGTCATACAATTCCTTCGGAACCTGCAAATAGTGGCGGGCCGAGACCTCAATTCCATGCCCGATCCAAGTCGATACAGCATACTGTGGATAAACTTGAGCCCAGTCTGTTTCACAGTGACCTGCTACCCAATAGTAATTTGTATCGGGGGCCAGCGTAACGGATACTGATTCAACCGCTTGGAGAGTGACAACCTTGGGATTGGCTTTGATTGGGTTTGTTTTTTCGCTGCCTCCAACCATGTAAATCTCCATAAACCATTACTGACACTAACTTAACGCCATTTTACCTGTTTTGAAATTGGCTTTGTTTTTTCAAGTTAGCTTTTTCATTTGGCTCCCATCCGTCTTGTTTAGGATTTCGGGCTTAGTATTTCGGATTTCCGGCCGAAGGCCGGCGATTGGCTTTGTTTGGCTTTGATTGGGTTTGTTTTCACTAGGTGTCCAATCGCATATATTTATCATAACCACTTATCATAATTGACTTTGCGTTCATTTTGCCCCTTCGGAAATTGGCTTTGTTTTTTCAAATTAAGCTCAAATTTTCGTCGTTTTCCCCTGATATCACCCTGTTTTTCTAAAAAAACCGCCGGATTTACGCTCATTTTTGCCTTTTTCCTTTTGTTTTTCACTAATATTGGCTTTGTTTTTTCAAATGTACCCTTTCAACTCGTCTCGGATTTCGAGCTTAGTATTTCGGATTTCCGGCCAAAGCTCGGCGATTGGCTTTGATTGGGTTTGTTTTTCGCTACTCAAAACCGCCAAAAAACACCAATATGCCCATAAATCTTTGCTATAACTGAACTAACACCATTTTACCTATTTTAACATTGGCTTTGTTTTTTCAAATAAGATCAAAGGTGCAAAGGCACAGAGGCCACATCCCTATGGGACAGGGAGAAATAATCAATAACAAAGCCTTTTCCCTTTTTACTTCAATCATTTATCACTAATCATTAATCATTTAGTTAGGTATTATACGAACAATTATACAAAAAGTCCAAAGAATTTAAAATAATCTCCTTGATACGGCGTCCTTTGTGCGTAGTGCGTACTCCGTAAGGAGTCCCAAGGACTGCGTCGTGAGTATTGCGTATTGCGGATAGGATTTAGGGATTTCCGGCACTTTTTCCTTGTTTTCTTCTTAGTTCTTGCTTTTTTTTCTCAGAAATAAGCTTTTTCGTAGCAGTATTGGAGAAAAGTTCACTTTTTTCACTTTTTTTAAATTCAATAGCATAGGAATTTGTAATAATAGCAAATATGGGCAATGTGGCTAAAAGGTCCCGCCGAAGGCGGTTAATTTAACAGTAACATTTACCCATGAGATACGCTACATAAAATAGAAGGGTAGGTTAAGTCCTGAAAAACCTGAAATTGGGATTTTTTTATTGAAAATTCTGATGAAACAGTGTAGATTTTTAATCTATAAACAACGAAGTAAGGCAACTTGTGTCTGTGGCCGTTAGTAGTGGTTTCGATAGAATTCAGCGGCCGCACTCAATGATTGTTGAGTTTCGGGTGCATGTATGGATTGGGAATATGTATGATTCTCCTGGAATTAATTAGAATTACAAAACGCAGGACATAGGAGGACTAGAATGCAAACTATCTCAGTTTCAAAAGAAAGAATCTCAGAATTTCCTGCAACCACGAATGAAACAAAAGGGATTGATGTATTTGTTTCTGAGTTGGATCAGACCGAGAGCGAAGAAATTAGTGAGATTGTGGCCTTATCCCTAAAATACTCGCTTGATAACAAAGAATGCTTAGAGCGCCTAAGAATGGGAACAAATTGGACTGATAATTGTTGTTGGTGCTAAATCCTCAGCCTTAATGCTCTTTGTATATAACACAAGGTCCTGTTGGCCAGATCAAGGCTACAGGGGATATTTACATTTCTCTAAAGGACGTATAATGAGTGATAGAATTATAGATTTCTATGACAAGGACGGCACCCTCATAAGACTACAGCCACCATCCGAACTTTCTGTTTATGACATTCTTAAACTGAATGGAATCCCATCAAGTGCAGTCACAATAGAAAATATGGGAATGAACACAAACGTGCAATTCCTTTATAACACAATTTTCCGAACAACAGTATCATTACCAGAAGTAGCAGAATCTGTCAAGGAGGATGAATCCAATCCCGATTACTACGTTAAGGAGATGGTGGTTTTTCGTGAAGATGGGCACGTTGTGAAAAAAAGAATTCATTTTGACAAGAGATCATTCTTAAAAAATGTTTCTGAGAGAATTTTGACCAAAATTCATGAAGAGTCTCTAATTGAACAAGGTGATCGAATACTTGTTGGCTTTTCTGGAGGAACTGATTGTAGTGTAATGCTTGATATAATTTCATCCAATAGACATAAGCTACCCGATTTCGAATTAGTTGCTGCAACTGTTTCCAGTTTAGCGGGAACTAATAAAGCTGAGTGGATAACTGATTTTCTTAGAAAAAGAGGAATAAAACACATATGGGTGGATGACGATCAAATAATCGAACGGTTTCATCTCAAACATGATATATCCGAGACTGTAAGAAGTTTGCTGAACTCAAAAGATAGTGAGGTCACGATTAACGTAGTTCAGCATGTAATCAGAGTTATGCTAGAATACGTCGGGCGTATGGAAAAGTACAGCAAGATAATGTTGGGTTTAGAGAGAGAGGCCATGATAACGAGCATTCTTTCATTCTACCTTTCTGGAAAGCCAATAAACGGCCTTTTCAAGAAATCTGACTCTGAGTTCACGTATATTTTTCCGCTGATGGCGGTATTAAAGAAAGAAGAAGTAATGTACATGAAGGAAGTACTTGTTGACTACTCCGAAATACCTACGATTAACCGAGAGATGAGTCAAGTACATAATCTCCATAAGAGTGATTGGCGTGGTCTTCTAATGTTGCTTTCTGGATATCTATTGGACATAATTCCCGGAATTGACTACTACCTTGAACATTCTGCAAAGAAGATCATTAAGGATTTTTCTCCCTTGGTGTTCAAAGAGAAGTGTCAGAACTGTGACTCAAGCTTTTTCAGTTTCGAGGATAAGGAATTATCCTTTTGTGGTATTTGTGATCTTTTGTTTAGAAATGGATTATTGAAATGGAAGTAAAGTGTTTAGAGAGTGACCAATATCTAGAATCTTTCTTGAGTGAGCTTCGAAAAAAAACTGTATACTCAGGATATCAGTTGTATGATATTCTTTGTCGTAGGGAGTACACAGATGTATACAGTATAGTCAACATGCCTCTAAGTGAATCAATGTTAGTCTATAGAGAATTCGGAACAGTTACAATTATTATAACCGTCTCGGATGAGGAATGCCTGAAGACCTTTATAACCTTTCTCGAAAATCAAAATTTATCATCCTTTCTTCTTTTCATTGATAGTGAAATCGACAAAGAAACAGTAGCTGGAATAGTCTCATCAAGACTTGGGTATGATTTCTTTGGAATAGAATATATTATGGCCCGCAAGAGGCCAGGATTACATGAGCATAAGACGGATGACTCAATCATCAAATGTATTGAAGTTAATAAACATGGAGGGGGCCTGTGTAACACGGAAAAAATATCAAATAGATTAATGGTCCGAAGGGCATCTCGAAAAGACTTGTCAGGCATATTAGACATATATGGGCAATTCAATGAAAGAGTATACTCTGAAGGTGAACATCTTGAGTTAATCAAAAAAAATCTTGTTTATACTCTGAATAGTGGGAAGGATATACTTGGCGTTTGTACTCTCCATACTTATCTTCCTCAAGTTACAATCACGGGAGGGTTTCGTATACTGAAAGAATGTCAAGGGAAGCAGCTTGGATCTTTTCTATTGAACAATGTAACTCAAAAGATACTTCAGGACAGTGAATATGTTCTATTTTATGTACCAAAGACAAACACTTCGGTTCTCCATATCATGAGAAAAAATGGTTTTGAAAAGATTGGAACTAGAATGGCGTTCGCAATCAGATCAAATTTAATCCCTATATCTGATAGCTAAAACAGAAGACCCAATATTAAAAAATAAACTGGCAAAACTGTTTATTCCAAGGACAGCCACTTTATAATTGCTGAGGCGAAAGCACAGAAGATGTGAACTATCGCTAATAGCCAAGGATAATTCGATGTTATATCGAAACAATATAATCAGAAGTTAGATAGGGAGATATGGACATAGAAGAACAGTCGCAACTCAGCCCACTGTATAGCATTGTGCTTGAGCTTGACAAAAAGATTCGAGGCATTGCATACAACTACACATCCGAACAGGACTTCTTGAAAGTTGACTCAGTTGAGGAAATGCAGATCATCTACTGGGGTGAGATCATCCAGAGGATGCATGTCTGTGGGGCGACAAGCATTAAGAGAGTGAAAAAGTGGTATGATGCGATACAGGTTGCTTATGAGACTGAAAACTACTACGCATTCTGCTCAGCCCTCCGGGGACTTGTCGAGGCCTGCGGCGACACCTTCTACACTGTTAGCAAGATCATTGACCCCATCTGCTCGGAATTTGCCACCATTGAGCAAGCTCTCAATGGACACGCCAATAAGACACTCTTGTCCGAAACAATCGAAAATGAGCTCATACACTACATCTTCGCTAGGAAACTGACCAAAGCGGAGAAAAGTAAGTCTCCGCCAAGTCACGACGCGAAGCAAGTGCGTGCATATCTTGATGCGGTTCAGAACCAAGCTGTAGAGGATCTCTATGCAGAGCTCTGCCAAGTTTCCCACCCATCACAAGTGTCCCTTGTTCCGTTTCTTCTTTCAACTGCCGAGTACTCGCTTGTGCTTCACGAGTCTGATGTAGACGCTGAACTGAACAAGCATTTGCTACAACGCCATAAAACAGCCATCTTGGCGGTGTCCAGACTTGCTGTTCTTCCCGCGATGTGTGTGCTCAAGCTGATTAACGAATTCGATGTCCCACTGACCGAAAATCTTCGCACAGATGAGGGAGTGTTAGCTCCAGCTACGGAAAGCCCATTGTGGAAGAGAATGGCACAACAAATTGAAGCATCAAAGAAAGCCAACAAAGCCATGGACAGCGACGAATAGCAGTTCCTTTAGGGAATGATTAGTAAAAATCACCTACACCGACAAGAGGGTACGTATGGATTGAAAGATACTACTCCTGCCTTAAAAAGAGAACAAGAACTGCATTTAGTCGCTCTGCAACAGTCAAATGCCTGGAAAAGCTATTACCAGGGCCAAAAACATGCAGCATGGCCCTGCCGGAAAATCCAGTCGCACTCCGGCGTTCCGCTTGGGAATTTGGCCTTTGCTTTGGGGTGGTTGTGGGGATATACTATTGGCAGGTTCCGGCCGGGCCGGGGAAAAGGGCGTTTTTTCGGTTTTTCGATTAACAAAGCGCTGCCGGGGAACGACTTACTCCAATGGAGGTAAATATGGCTGAAGAATATCCGGTTACGGCAAAGGTTTATCCGACCGCCGAGCATGACAAGTTTAGCATTCTCAATATGCTGGAATACTTCGAAAAGCACGGCGCGTTAAGGGTCTCGGACCTTCATATCAAGGTCGGCACGCCGCCCGCCTATCGCGTCGACGGGAGCCTGGTGAAACTCAAAGGGCCGAGTGTGACGGCCGATATGGCAAAGCAGCTTATTTATCCGCTTATGAGCGACGACAATCTGGGAAAACTCCGGAAAGAGCGCAGCGTGGACTGCTCCTACCGGCTCGGCAATTTGCAGTTTAGAATAAACGTTTTCATGGAAAACGACGGTCTGGCCGGGGCGATTCGCGCGCTGTCGATGGACATCCCGCAAGTAGAGGACATCGGCTTTCCTAATGACGTCTGGCATGACATCATCAATCGCAAGCACGGCCTGGTTCTTATGACCGGAATCACGGGAGCGGGCAAATCTACAACTATTGCCTCGCTGATCGCTCGAATCTGCGAAAAAAGTGCCTACCGGATTATGAGCGTGGAAGACCCGATCGAGTATATCTTCCAGCAAAAATACTCGATGATCTCACAGCGTGAGGTCGGGCGTGACGTCAAATCCTTTCATCAGGGACTCAAAGAGATGCTTCGGCAGGACCCCGACATTATCTTTGTCGGCGAGATGCGCGATGCCGAGACGATATCGATGACGCTGATGGCCGCCGAGACCGGGCACCTTGTCTTCTCCACGCTGCATACGCGCGATGCGACCGGCACGATCACGCGAATTTTGGATTACTTCGACTCCGGCCGGCAGGCCGAAGTGCGAAACCAGCTCTCACTCGGACTGGCCTATATCATCTGCCAGAAACTCATACCCAAAAAAGACGGGAGCGGAAGAATTGTCGCGATGGAAATACTGAACAACAACTACGCCTGTGCGAACCTGATACGCACCGGCAAAATCGAGCAGATGTACTCGCAGTTGCAGACGAAAACTCGAAACAGGCCCGATGAAAAAATGATGACATTGGAAAGGCATCTGGCCATGCTCGTCAAGGACGATAAGATCGACCTGCTGGAGGCGAAAAAATGGGCCAACAACATCAAGAGTTTTACGGACGCTATGCAGATGTACTAAGCCCGCCGGTGTGATACGGACCGCGCGGAAAACGCTGAATGACATATACAATGCCATAAAAGATGACGATCCGATTCAACTGCCCTAATTGCAATGAGTTGATTGCATTTGCCGACGAACATCGCGGAAAACGGGCACATTGCACGACCTGCGACCAGCAATTTATCATCCCTTCCGGAGACAAAGGAAAAACGAAAAAGATTAAGTCGCCGAAGGAAAAAGGCGAGCCGCTGCCCGGCTTCTACCAGGCGGTGTTTGTTGACAGCCGGCAGCTTTTTACGAACCAGGAAAACGTCACCGGCCTGGTGTTCATTGCGGTGGCGGTATGCCTGAAGTTTTTCACAGCCGGCATGAATTACACCGTGACGATACCGGGGAAGGCTTTTGTTTTCGATTTTCCCATACCGATAGGACATGTTCTGCATATATCGGCATGGGGATTTCTATTCTGGTATTATATGGAGATGATCTACTCCACCGCTTTCGAGCAGGAAAAGCTGCCGGATGTGATTGTGGGAGGATTCAAGGGTTTACTCTGGCGCATTGCTAAATCCGTATATATATTTATTATTATGCTGCTGGTAGTGGAGCTGCCGTACCTGATTGCGGCTTTAATATCGAGTTGGATGGAGGCCGAATGGCCTGTGCTTCTGTACGCTCTAATGTTTGGCGGGTTGTTTCTTTTTCCTGCAGCTATACTTTCCGCTGCAGTCGGCAAGGACCTGATGTTGCTGAGGCCCGATTATTTTCTGATAACGATATCAAGGGCATTCAGTCCTTATCTGGTGACGGCCGTGCTGCTTGGCGCCGCTGCCGTGCTTCAGATGCGCGCGAGCCAGTATTCGGGCCAGTCTGCTGCCGTAACTACAGGTCATTTGCTGCTGAATCTTGCCGTGCAGGTTATCGCCCTGATTGCGATGCGCTCGATCGGATTGTTTTTCCGCCACTATAGCTGCCTGCTGCCATGGTGAAAGGTTCGGGAACTTTTATGACGATTCGCTTTAACTGCCCAAACTGTGATGAGTTGATAGCCTTTGCCGACAAATACAACGGCAAACAGGCGCGATGCACTTCCTGCGGGCAACGCTTCATCATTCCTTCCGAGGACAAGGAGACACCCAAAAAAGTTGAGCCACCGGCAGAAAAAGCCGAGCCGCTACCCGGTTTTTATCGCGCGGTATTTATTGATAGCTGGAAATTGTTTGTCAGGCCGCAGAATGCGACCGGGCTGGTTTTTGTTATCGCCGCGGTGTGCTTTAAGTTCTTTACCGGCCACACGGATTACTCCTTTACGATGGGTGCGTTTAGGGTTCAGGCTCCGGTCGGTCTGGTAGTAACGTTGTCCGCGTGGGGGTGTTTGTTCTGGTACTATATGGAAATCATCTGCTCGACGGCGAACGATACCGATGAGTTGCCGGAAGTCTATATGGGCGGACTGTTCGGCTTTATTTGGATCGTCATCAAGTCTTTAACCATTTTTGCGATCGGACTTGTGGCCGTCCTGCTGCCCTGCGCCATTTTAATTGCGATATCGAGAAGCACCGGCGTCATTTCGCACGTGTTGAGTCTTGCCGGGCTGTTCGCTTTTCCGATGGCCGTTCTGACCTTTTCTGCCGGAGGGGATGTTTTGCTGGTGTTCCGGCCGGATTATCTTTACAAGCCTATCGCGAGGGCTTTTTGGCCTTACCTTCTCGCAGGGGGTCTGTTCATACTGGCATGGAAGCTGCAATTGAGAACCATCGGGTACGGCAGGCTCATTGGCAGCGACAATCTCGTTATAGGATTACATCTGCTGGCAAATCTCGCCGTCCAGGCGCTGGCGATTATCGCTATGCGTTCGATAGGCCTGTTCTACCGGCACTATTGTTGCCATTTCCCCTGGTAGCGGCTCCTGGTTTCGGCGTGTGTATCAACCGCATTAATAATCGTAATATTTGACGCCCTTGCTGTCGGTGCCGGTCCAGTTCAGCGCGATCTCACCGGTTTCTTTTTTGTACAGCCATCCGCTGGATGTGCCATCCACCGCGGCGGAAAAAGCGGTCGCCACGGCCACGTAGGCTATAGTGGATAAATTGTTGAAGGAATTCTTCGGGATTTTCTTTAAATAAGGCCCGTAGAGGAATGGGGCGGATGGGACCGTGCTGGGCGAGGCCTGGCCGGCCACAGTCGTAGTTCCGATTAGTTGTAACTCCACCATTGCCACAGGGGCGCCGGCGCCATTTACGTATCCCGGCGTGATTCCGTTGTGCTGCAATTTGTACAGTTCGATCTGGGTTCGAATTGTCATAAGATTGGTTTTGGAAGCTGACTCCTTGGCGGTTGCAACATTACCCTGAAAAGTGGGTATAACAATCGCCGCCATGATGCCTAAGATTGTTATGACTATTATTAATTCAACGAGTGTAAAACCCTTTTTGTTCATTTTCCCGTCCTCAATAGATATAGATAGAGACTACAATATGTATGCACTATATCGACCATTATTAAGGCCAACTTTGGAAGAGATATCCGGTTTTACTGAACAGTATACTTATTGGACGTTTCTTTTCTTTTGAAAAAGTGTTCGAAATAATATCCGCGAGCAAGAACTATTGGAATCGGATCAAGGTGAACTGGATTTGAAATGATGTAAACGATGCCCCAATGGACCGATTCAAGCCCCCATCGGGGTGGCTTCCCAAGGCCACGCCCTATGGGCGTGGATCCTTACTATTTTCTGTTTGTTTCCAGGCAATTCCTTGTTGGTCCTATAGTAATTCCGGTCTGTTTGCAGAGTTGGATTATTAGGAAATTACAGTTTGCTTTAGCGGGATTATTCTGTATTGTATATATAGGTTAAGATCATTTTGCAGGGGAGGTGGAGCCATGGAAAAGCAGAAAAAAAATGTCATTGTTAGATTCTCGGTAATTGCGTGGTGTATTCCGGCGATTTTGCTGTGTGCTGCACCATGCGGGGCCCAGTTCGTTGACGTCGGTGAGACTGCCGATATCGACTACGCCATTGAGGGCGATTATCTGCTGGTGCTTGGGACGGCGAATCTATATCCGGGGGCCTATGTGGATTGGGGGATTTATGCTTCTACCGGCTGCACGGTCAACATTTACGGCGGTGAAATAGGCGACGGTTTTTTCGTATTGCTTTACACAGGCGAGCCGATCCCGGTCGTGACGGTCTATGGTACGGATTTCGCGCTGGACGGTGTGCCTCTGGGTCCTCTGGCCGATCAATTCTTCACTGATTCCTCCGGATTCG
>SDBT01012490.1_pt1 | contig 13643 bp, 22 predicted proteins | sample 2277101 | NCBI WGS metagenome assembly SDBT01 (sample SAMN10404973, study PRJNA504765) | marine sediment metagenome | isolation source: marine sediment core GS10_PC15, 103 cmbsf | place: Arctic Ocean: Southern Knipovich Ridge | collected 2010
CAATACAAAGATTTAATGTATATCAACAATATGAAAATCAAAAATCAAAACAATATGATGAAACAACAAAATTTTCATATAGAATAATATAAACTCTGGAATCATCAGATGAAATAATAAAATAAAAATATATAGTAATTAATTTTCTACAGTATATATATATAAAATGAATAGAAATATTAAATGTGAAATTTGTAAAAAATATTCTGGATTATTAACATGTGATTATTGTAATAAAAAAATATGCCGTAAATGTGATGAAAAATGGGATAAAAAAGTTAAATTATCAAAATTAAGTAATAGGTTTGGAACATGTCCGAAATGTATGATAAATCTACAAAAGTTAGTAGATCCATTTACAATGACAATAGAAAAATCAAACCAACTATGGGATAATACAATATTAATGGCTAAAATATTTAGAAAATAATTTTAAATGGTTAAAGAAATAACCATTTAAAATATTAATTACATAAAATCTAATTCATCTTTTTCATTTTCTTCATCATTGAATTTTAATCCAATATATGACCTTTTACCATTTCTTTTTTTAACTACATAATTTTTACATTTTGTCATAATTCTATTAAATTCAATTAATTTCATAGTACAATCATTTTCTTTACAAAATGAGTCCTTGAAAGTAGTTTTTAATATTGATACTGATATAAAATCTTTAAATGATTTTGTAATTTCACAATATTCATCTAAAAATTTAGCTACTATATCAATATCATTTAAATATTCATTTGTTGCTTCAATAATATTTTTTGTTGGGATTAAATTCATATCATTATACCAATTATTAGCACCAATACATAACCATGTAAAAACTTCATTAATATATGTTGTTTGTAATTCCTCAATAAAATTACAATCTCTTTTATATTCATTTTTTTCATTTGGATCAGGATTTTTAATAAATCTTGCATTAAATGGAATATATTTTAATCTATCTATCATTGCTTGATCATTACAATCAAATTGAGGTTTTAAATTACATAATAAAATAGGTTTGCAAATTGGATTAATTGTAGTTTGTTTACAATATAATTGTCTACAACTTATTGAATCTCCTCCAGTAATTGCTTTTAATGTACTTTGATTTAATTGCATTCCTTGTTCTAATTCAGATAATACGCAAACTCTTGAATCTTTTAAAGCCATTAAATGCGGAGATGCTCCAGCAGATGAATTAGATTTAATAAATATTTTTGGTGATGCTGATTGATAAAAATTTTTTAATATTTTTTTCATCAATTCTGTTAATGTACTTTTACCATTAGCTCCTTGACCCCAAAATACAAAAAAACATCTTTCTCTAATTTCTCCAGTTATACAATAACCTAGACATTTTTGTAAAAATAAATAATTATCAATATTATCACACATCAACTCTTTAAAAAATCTTGATGAATGTTTTAAATTATCATCTTTTAAAAATTCACAATCAATTTCAAAACTAAAATAATCTTTTTTAAATCTTGGTTCAATTTTTAAAGTTTTTAAATTAATAGTTTTATTATTTTTAATAGGTAATAAATATTTAATATTATTTAAATTATTTTCAAAATCTTCATCTAATAAATGTCTAGACATTGCATCAAATACAGATTTTACAAAATTAGAACTACCAACTTTTAACATAGCTTGGGGTATTTTTTTATAAATATTTTCATCTTCAGTATTTTTACTACTAAATTTATTTAATAATATATTACCAATCTCTTTTAATTTAATTTCAGCTTTTTCAGTTATTAACCAAGAAATATTATTTTTACTTGTTAATATCCATAATGCTTTATTATAATCATATACATAACCATCTCCATGATTATTAATTATTACAATTTCATTTTTAAATTCTTTTCCCATAATATCACCATAAAATTTATGTTGACAATTAACTAAATTATCCATATAATATTTTGAATAAGTATTACTTGTTAAATAATCATTACCAGTTTTAAAATATAATTTTTTTAACCATTCAGGTATTGATGGAAATTCTTTAAAATTCTTTGGATATATTATACCTTCGTATTTATTACCATTAATAATAGATGGATAAGTATTCATACAACCACCATCATTTTTTATATCAATATCTAATATAATTCCATCTAATTTAAAACATTTAGTACTTGTAATAAAATACTTATCATATTTAAAAAAATAATGGATTCCGTTTGGTGTTATTTCATATGGGGCAATTATTGGATCATATTTACATATCAAATTATTATATTGAATCATATCATCAAAATCAATACCAGTAACCATAGATACAGGACCCATTAAAATAGCTAAATTATCAGTATCTTTAATATACTTCATACAATTTTCTAATGTTGTGTCAGTCCAATTAGTTCTATATGGATTTTTTCCATTTGGATATATTTCAATTGGTATTAAATTTTGTTTTTTTAAAATTTCTGCTTGTTTTCTCATGTATATATATACTATATATAATAATATTTCTTTAAGTATTATTTTCGGTAAAATAATAAAAAAACTATATATTTATTTACAGTAAACCATATAAAAAAATAATACGTATATATAATATAGATAAATGGATAATAAAAAAAAATTAGGTAGACCCTTTAATATAAATACAAGATGGGATACGACAAAAATAAAGTATATATATGTAAATACTAGAACTAATGAATCACAAAGTTATGGTACATTAAGGGAAATGTCAGAGGATTTAAATATGAATTATAATACAATTCAAAATATATCAAAACCTACAAAGAATTTGAAGAAGTGGAAACATTTTAAAATATTAAAAGTAAATTAAAAAATATCAATATTTTTCCTAATACAATAAGCTTTAAAATCATTAAAAAATGATACACCTATGTTTTTTACAATGCTTTTATTAATTTTTTGTTTATCATCTTCACCATCGAAATTGTCATACAAATCAATTAAACAATTATAAATATTGTTAATATTTTTTAATCTGTAATTTGAATTATTTTTTATTAAATAATAAAAAAATTCCATATATTATTATAATATAAAATTATATAGTTTTATACTATAGAAAATGCAAGACAAAATTTTGATAATAGATAAGAATCATAAAATGCAATATTCATTTAATCCAATACATACAAATACAAAAGATAATAAAATATTTTATGTTACAAATCATGTTTCTGTTAAAAAAAGAGTTGGTAGACCGATAGATTGTAAATCAACATATAAACATCATAAGCATCAATATAAAATTAAATTAGGTGATTTTGAAAAAACATTTGCAACTTTAAAAGAAGCTGTCAAAGATCCATTTTTAATTGAAAAGAAAATTAATTATACAACATTAATAAATATATCAAGAAATATTCTAAAACATAAATGGAAACATTTAACAATTGAAAAAATAAATATAGATATATAATATAAATATGATTAGAGAAAAAGGAGAAGAATTTAGAATTACACAAGAAATGGTAAATAAAATAAAAAAAATTAAACAAGATAAATTATTAATAGAAGATATTCAATTTGCTTCCCCACCATTTGGAACAAATGAAAAAGCTTTGAGAAAAATTGCTAGTAAATTAGTAGGATCAAAAAATGTGGGTACAGTTAAAAAAACTTCTAATTTATTTAGAGGAAAATTAACTAACTTTATAAAGTTTGAGACAAAGGAAGGAAAAACAGGATCTTTAATTAGAGATACAGATATAATACAACTAATAAATGGATTACTTATATCTGTAGGAAAACAGACACCAAGATCACAAAGAATTGATCTAGAGTTTAACCCAGATTTAAAACAAGATATAATAATTCCAAAAGTTGAAATATTTGAATTAAGGGATAGGCCAGGAAATCCAGGTAATAAAAATATGATTAGAGAAAAAGGAGAAGAATTTACAATTACACAAGAAATGGTAAATAAAATAAAAAAAATTAAACAAGATAAATTATTAATTGAAGATATTGAATTTGGTTCTCCACCATTTGGAACAAATGAAAAAGCTTTGAGAAAAATTGCTAGTAAATTAGTAGGATCAAAAAACGTTGGTACAGTTAAAAAAACTTCTAATTTATTTAGAGGAAAATTAACTAATTTTATAAAGTTTGAGACAAAGGAAGGAAAAACAGGATCTTTAATTAGAGATACAGATATAATAAAAATAACAAATGGATTACTTATATCTGTAGGAAAACAGACACCAAGAGATGAAAGAATTGATCTAGAGTTCAACCCAGATTTAAAACAAGATATAATAATTCCAAAAGTTGAAACATTTGAATTAAGGGATAGGCCAGGAAATAAAAATGAAGTAAAAACAAATTTAATTTTTGCAAATCCAACATTTAATAAATCAACTGCAGAACGTACAGCAAGATTATTAGGTTTTCCAGTAGGAAGAATAAGACAATTACCAAATGCTATAGATATTGAAACATCAGAAAGATTTAATCCAATAAATTTTAAATTTAAAAAAGAAAGAAAAATAAATAGAAAAATTATAGAAAGAATATTAACTAATATTAGATAATGAGTGTCGTACAAAGTTTAATATTTGAACGACCCCAATGGACAATTGCAGGAGCTAAAGCATGGATAAAAATGAATCCACAATTTAAAGTTAAAAAAATTGATGTACCAGAAGATGGAAGAACATTAAGATTTAGACAAGAAGACCCAAAGAAATTTAAAAGATTTAGAATTAAACCATTTGGTAGAGGAATAAAAGCAGTTATAGGATTCAAAAAATAATATAAATAATTATATTATATATATATATAACATGTCAAATCAAGTTTTTAGTAATTCATTAGATAAATATCCACTTTCAATAGATGGTGATGTTAATATATATAGAATGACAAATAGTGTAGTAACTTCCTCAGGTACTAAATTACCACTACAATATGATACACTTGTTCAAGATCAAATAAGAGGCCTTAGTCATGATGGAGGTACATTTTTCGTTAATGAAGAAGCTGAGGGTATATATCATTTTGATATTTTTATAGCTTGGACGCAAAATGCAACTAATTTTCGTGAATTATGGCTTGCTAAAAATGCAGATCAAACAAAAAGAAGTTTTAATTTAACGAATGGTAATGCTAGTAGAATTGGATCAAATAATACATCAGGAACAGTAGAAATAAAAGTAACTGATGCAATTGTTATATTTGTAGAACAAAATGGCGGAGATTTAGAAGTATTAGGATCATCTGTTCAATCTGAAAATTTTACAAATTTAGTTCTAACAAAAATTAAATAAATATATATAATATATATAACAATGTCAAACCAAGTTTTTAAAAATGAAACTGAAAGATATCTCCCATTAAAACAAAATGAATATACAATGTTAATAGATGTACCAACTGTAAATGATCTTGATTTAAAAGTACAATTTGATACAGTTGTAAAAGATGAAATAGGATCAAATCTTCAATATACTGGTGGAGTATTTACAGTATTAGCTCCAGATGCTTTAGGTATGTATATGATAAATGCAAATATTGCATGGCAGGTTGATGGTCCTGGAGTAGGATTTAGAAGACTTTTTATTAAAAAAAATAGTGAAACAATAACAAGAGGAGAAGATAGAAGAAAAGCTATAGGTGGAACAAGTGATGATGTTAATTTAAGTTCTGTTACGGTTGTATTAGATAAAGTTGGTGATACATTAGAAATTATAGCCCGCCAAAATAGAGGTGGAGCTCTAAATATATTAGGATTGGGAGCAAACCCAAATACATTTAGTAATATGGAAATATATAAATTAAATTAATTAAAAAATATAATATAAATTATTTTTAAAAATATATATTATATAGATATAAACATGTCACAAGCAGATTTTATTACAGATAAAAGAATCGTTTTAGCAAGTCCAGGGTTTGCCCTTAACAACTTGTATTACAGCAACATGAATTCAACAGTTGAACCAGTAGAAACCACTTATAATATTGGTAGATTTAGTACTACATTGACTAATACTCAATTTCAAAGTCAGTCAACTGTGGTTATTGCCAAAGGATCACAATTAAGAAATATCTATTTGCATCTTGAGTTGCCAGCAATCGCTGCAGCAGATCAAACTATTTGTCGTCTTTGGGGTTATAGGGCTATAAAAAATATTTCATATCTTTTTGCCTCGGCAAATGTAAGTCAAATTACAGTCAACGGACAGAGTCATCTCCAGGCTATAATGATTGCTGCACCAACTGAGGAAAAAAGAAGTGAATTAGCACGTGTAGGAGGTGAGGAACACTTACTACCAACAGCAGGAACAATTCATGCATCAGTACTTTTAGATCTTCCATGGTCAACAAGTGCAATTGGTAAGAAAGGAATTGATACAAATATTATGGATAGTCCTATTACTATTGCAATTGAATTAGCCTCAGCTGCTGAAATGTATGGAGGAAATTTAGCATTAGCACCATCAGCTTTTTTAGATGCTACCGTCCGTACAGCACAGGGAAATCTTTTCAACAAAGCTAATAGTCTTAGAAATGTATTAATTGCACAACCAACAGAAAGATATAATTATCCATATGTTCATAAACAATCATTTATTAGATCAAATATTGTAGGTGTTGGACCTCAAACCGTTGATATGCTTAGTTTTATAAATGCAGATTTATTAGCTATGTCTATAGGTATTGTCAAAAGTTCATTTTTATCTTCATTAAATTCAACACAATCACCATCACCATTTAATTATAATGTTGGAATTACTGATTTTAGATTACTTCATAATGGTTTAATTATGTATGATTCTAAAGATATTGATTATAAATTATTTAATATGGCTGATGAGGCAGGAGCATCATTCTTTTTGAATTCAGTTATTGCAAATGGTGCAACTAGTCCATTTGTAAGTAATCCAGTTGATAGTTATATTGTAACTATTGATTTTTCAATGATGCCATCATATTCATTTACTGGAAATTTCTTTAATACATTTAGAATTGCTAATAATACTATGCAATTAACATTTAACTTACCGGATGGGGATCCATATACACTTTTTGCCACGTATTATTACAACGCCATTGCCAGTATTAACGGTGATGTAACTATATTTTTTGACTAATTAAGTTACCACTTAATACGTAAACAATTTGTAAAGATTTAAAATATTATTATTCAAAAATAATAATAATAATATATATATATATAAACATGTCATTTTTAATTCCAATTATTTCAGGGTTAGCGTCGCAATTATTGCCACCACTTATTAAATCAATTGGTGAGATTGCACAAGGTAAACCAGTTTTTGAAACTTTAGGAAAAGAATTTTTAGGTATAGAACCACCAGCACAAAAAGCTGTTCAAAAAGCTAAAGGTGTTGATATTGTTACACGTACTACACCAATTAAAAAACCAGGTATTATAGGAAAAATAGCACGTGGAGTTTTGCCATTTGCTAAAGCTATTGGACCTGTAATTTTAAAGCAATTAAAACCAAAAATGAAATTAGTTGAAAAAATAAGAGGTAGGCCTAGAATAGGTAGAGAAAGAGAACAAGTTTTTAGAACTGAAATTAGAGCAAGACCATCACTAAGAAGAATAGTATCACCATTAGCTCCAGCTGCTTCATTGGTTGCACAAAGATCAGTAAGAAGAAGACTAAGAAGAAAAAAAAGAAAACGTAAAAGAAAAAAGAAAAAGAAAAAGAAAAATCTTCCAGCAAAAAGAAGATTTAAAAGAGCCATTTAATTAAATATTTTTATGTTATTTAAATATATATAAAAATGTTAACTAATAAAAATAATTCAGTAAGAGTAATATTTGAAAAAGGAGCAAGTGCAGAACTTCAAGATTTAAAAAATCGAGAATTAGAACCACAAGCTTTAAAAATAAGGGCACAAAATAATGCAACTATTTTTTTAGATGTATCAGAAAGAGGAAGAAAAGATTTACCACCTGTGGATATTAGATTAAGTTCTAGAAATAATACTTTATTTTTAAAAGATGTTGTTAGAATGGCAGTAAGTGACTTTTTTTTAGTTTGGGTTACACCAAATATAAATATAAGAAATAATGTTATAAGATTTTTTTCATCTGTTACAGGTCAAATTCATATTTCAACAATCCCAGAAGGTTTTTATAATACAAGAGTTGCAATGATTGATGCATTAGTAATAGCTTTAAATAGTCCAACTGTTAACTCTGGCATTTTATTCGCTGGATCACCTGATACATTAAATCCTACATGTGCAACAATTACAGGAGATTTTACATTTAGATTTGACATAACAAGTTCAATGATTGTTAAGGGTGAACCATTATTTAATATTTCACAAGATCAAAGTTTAACATTAACTAAAAAAGTAGGGTCAATAAATGGACAATATACAAAACATGTATCAATATTTAGTCGCCAACTTAATCAATGGCGTAAAAATCCAAATACTTCAAATACTGGTGGTACTAATACTTTATTATTTAGATTAGGATTAGAAAATCAATTAGGAATACCAGGATTTCAAGAAGAAATTGTACAAAATTTAGTATGGTTTAATTTCAAACCTGATCAAACATTGAGTGATCTTGATTTTACTTTAAGAGATCAATTTGGTGAAATTCTTTATATTCCTTCTTGTGGTGGAGGATCTGAAGGATTTGACTGGGGTATTAATTTAATTACTGAAACTTAATTTTTAAATAATTTTAATAATAGAATTATTTAAACAATACTTGAATAACTAAAACTTGTTTTCTGGAAACCTTTTAAATTTGCATCAGCATTAAAATTTAATGATGTTACAGTTGGAAATATATTGAATATTCCACTTGTTTGAACTGTGCATCTTCCTACAAATGCTGTATTATCTTGAGTTTGTATAATAAATGTTACAGTTGTTAATGGTCTAAATTCTACTGGAATAGCTATATCACTAAAAATAAAATTGGATGTAGAATTACCGGCTGTTGATATAGTTGGTATTCTAACTACTATAGCACTACCCACTCTAATAAGTGCTACTGTTGTTAATCCTGTTGTTGGTATAGCTCCTGACCAAGTTGTACTTAGGGTTGTTTGTTGATAGGATGATAATACTGATTGATTTAATCCACTAAATAAAAGATTATTTATTTCTATTCTATTATTTCCACCATCAACTTTTAAATTAATTGTTCCTGAATTATCAAATTCCCAATTATTTTCTGAGGTATCATATCTTATTAATTTTCCAGCTTCTCCACTAATTATTAAATCTTGATCAGGTCCAGTTGTAACTTTTTCTAAAAATACATTTACATCTTGTGAAAGTTGCAATTTTGCATTTATACAAATAAGCCCATTTGAAATTTCAAGTTCTGGTTGAGGGGCTCCTGGTGTTTGAAATTTTAGAGTATCTAAAATTCTATCATATTCTAAGAAATCACCTCCATTAAATTGAATTTTTGGATTTCCAGAATCAATAAAAAATCTCCATGAATTATCACCTATATTTAATTCATTTAAAATTAATGTTGCAGATGCTACATTTTGATTTATTGTATCAGCTTTTAAAGTTGTTCCACCTAACATAACCATATCAGAATTTATAACTATATCTGCTGTTTTTGCTGTAATTGTTTCACAAATAATATTATCAACTGTTGTTGTATCAACTGTTAAATTTGATGCTGTTAATGTTGATCCAGAAACCATAAACATATCTCCTGATGGTGTTAAAATTGTTTGTTGTATTCCTGATAAATTTCCCTCATCATCTAAAAATACTGCTATAGTATTAGGACTAGGTAGTGGAAATGGTTTAGATACATCATCCCTATATAATCTATTTGAATTACTAAATACTTGATTTGACATTTTATATTATTAAGTAATATATTAATTTATTTGTTCTTGTAACATTTTAAAAAATGGGTCATCTTCATTTACTGATTTTATATTTTCTCTCATAAAATCTCTAACTATTCTTGTTGATGGACATTCATCTATAATAAATCTTAAATCTATTATTAATTCATCTTCATCCGTAAGACTTTCATCGTCACTAAAATCTGGATCCATTATTTTCCTTAAATCTCTTAAGACTAGATTATTCATTTTTTATCTTATATAATATCTATAGATATTATATAATAGATGAGCAAATTTAAAAAAATAACACTATTTGATACAGAAAAAAATCTTTTAAGGGGTAAAGGTATGACAACGTTAAATATACCAATTGAAGGTTTATCAAGAAGACAAATAGAAAGAAAGATTAAAGAAGCAAGAGCGGATCAAAGACAAAAGAATAAAGAATTTAAAGAGAATAATAAAAATGGAATTGTTGAAGTTTCAAATAAATTGATGATAAGAAATTTACCAAAAGTAAGATTTTTAAAGACTATTAGATTAATGTTAGATAGAAATACAGGTAATACAACTGTTATATTTGGTTCAAGTAAAGCAGGTAAAACTATGCTTCAAATGCATATTTTTGAAAAATTTTATAATAAACCTAAATTCATAAATACTTTATTTTCTAGTAATTCACAAATTGGATTATATAAAGGTAGAAAGAATTTATTAAAGGCTAAAAATTTTGGAAAAAAGGGTGAAGAATTTGTAAAACTTGAAAAATTTATAAATACAGAATGTAATAATCAATATGAATGGGTTAATTTTTTTGATGATATTATTGATATTAGATTTAATAGATTATTAAAAAATTTAATATTAACCTTTAGAAATTCAAAAATGTCACTTGTAACAGATCTTCAAGCACCCAAATTAATACCACCAGATATGAGAGGTAATTTAAATAATATAATTTGTATGAGTTTGAATACTGATGAATTAGCAGAACAAGTTATTAATATTTTTTTAAAAAGTGCATTTATTAAATTGGGTGTATTAACACCTATAGAAAGATTATTATTTTATAAAAAAGTTACATTAAATAGAGGATTTATTTATATTAATCCAGCTAGTCAACAAATTAGTTTTCATAGAATCCCATTGGAAACTTTAAAAAGAAAAAGAAAATAATTATAATTTAGTTAATTTTAATTATTTATAATGGATATGACAGGAATTGAACCCTATATCTTCCGAGTAAATTCTCGGCGTTCTCCTGAATCATCGAATAATAACATTTATTAGACTTATCCAGATCTGGAAATAAGAAAATAAAACTAATAAACAAATTATCTTTCATCAGTCCAATTTTTTATATTATATAATTCCAGTTATATAATATCGTCCCTTGACCGTTAAACTACATACCCAATTAATATATATTATTAATTGTTTAAGTTATTTAATAAATTAATCTGTATAACTTTCAGAATCTGAAAATGTTTCATCTGATTCAGTCCATGAATCAGTTTCACTAGATGAACTGTAATATTGTTTCTGGGGTTTGCGTCGAGATTTTGAAACTGGGTTTTTGGTTTGTTTCTTTCTTATTGGTTTTCTTTTTATTGGTTTTCTTTTTATTGGTTTTCTTTTTTGATGTTTTCTTCTTTCTTTTTTTGGTTTTTTTTTATGTTGATTCATTTCTAAAACAACATTTTCTAATATCCCATCACGTATTAATCTTCGATGTGTTGGACCTCCATAACCAATAAAACGCCCACTTTGGGGGTTTAAAATCATCTTTTTTGACATTATCTATATATAAACTATATATTTTATTTTTATCGACGTTTTCTTCTAGTTTTTCGTTTTTTCCCACGTTTTCGTCTCCTTTTACGAGCTAATGCAGCTCTTGCCTTAACTAGATTTTTTAATCTTGCTTTTTTAATTTGTTCCTTGCTTTTAGGCATTTCTATATAATAATATTATATTATTATTAATTATGTAAATGAAATAAGTGTAGGTCCTCTAACTTTTTTTCTTTTTTTAGTTACTCTTTTTTTAGGTTTTCTTTTTTTAGGTTTTCTTTTTATTCCAAGTGCTTTAGCTATTCTTTTATTTTTTCTTTCTTCTCTAGCCTTAATTAATTCATTTGCTTTTTTTCTCAATGATGGATTTGTTTTCATTCTATCATTTACTCTATTAATAACTCCACTTTTTCTGGTTCCTTGTGGCAGTCTTATACATTTGGATCTATTATTAAATCTTTGTAAATCCCTTAACTCTTTGACTGTTAAACTATTTAAAGACATTATAAGTATATTATAACTTTAGAATATATTCATTTATTTTTGTATATTTAAATCTATCTTTTATATAAACCTTTAATTTATATGATTTTGTTAATTTTTTATGTCTTGTTATAATTACTGTTATTGTATCTAACATATTTTGTAATAAATGTATAAAAAATTCATTTCTTATTATATTAAAAAATTCTTCATCACAACATTTATTTATTAATCTTATTTGACATTCCTTTACTGGTTCCATTTGTATTTTTTTAATAGTGTCAGTTCTTCGCATTTTATCATAATAGAAATAATAATAATCTTTTGTTACTGATATTTTCCACATTTATATATAATTTTTCTATATATTATATATATAGAATAAATATGTCTTTCTTAAATTTAACAGAATTAAGATCTAAAAATGATTATGATGTTTACATAAATGATGTAACAGTTCATCAATCAGATCCAGCTCATCCATCACATTTAACTGATAATATGAATAAATTACAACATCTAACTAAAATGATTATGAATCATTTCAATAATACTGATTTAGAAGAAGTTGACCCAAGTAAAATAGAAATATCACTATATATTAAGGATATTTCAGAAGCTAATAGATTATTATTAGAAATATCATTAATTAATAAAGGTTATACAGTTGAATATATAAATAATTTTGAATTTATTGTTATTTCAAGTTAATTATTGTATATTAGAATGAATAATAAATGTTAAACCATTTTGTTTTAATTTATCCCTTTCTTTAATAGCTCTTGTATGGTTTTTATATACTCCTTGTACACAAAATCCATTACCTATAGACATATTTATAGAATATACAACATAACAACTAACATAATTATTAATTTCCTTTTTATCTTCAATATTTTCTACTTTCTTAATTAAATATTTAATTGTATCATCTGTTAATAAATATTCCTTAATACGTTTATACTTAGCTTTAGTTATACTATATTGTCCGCAACTATCCCTATTTTCAACACAATAAAATGTAATACGATAATCATTATCATATTTAGGATAAAATTGATTTTTATAATTCTCTGCTGGGCAATCTTTTTTATGTTGTAATTTCCCATGATATATTTTTAGGATTGTTTTATCTAAATTGTTCATTTTTTATTTACTATATATATTTATGATAGAAAATTAATTACTATATATTTTTCTATCATTTTATAATTTTATAATTTCATCCGATGATTACAAGTTTTGATTTTTTATTTTTTCTTTTATTTCTCATATTTGATAAAGTAATTTTTAAACTATTTAATTTATATTCAACATATTCTTTTTCCCAATTTCCATTTACATATTTAATTATTTCAATTATTTTATTTAATATTTTTTGTTCAAATTCTATATCTTCCATTTTCTATATAATTACTTTAGAAAATTAATTTTTATATCATTTAATAATTTCAGCCGATGATTACAAGTGTTGATTTAAACGCACCCTATAATATTTTCTGATTTTCATTATTGACCCAAAAGTGCCCCATTTTCCAGAAATGCCCCATTT
>SDBT01012491.1_pt1 | contig 13643 bp, 13 predicted proteins | sample 2277101 | NCBI WGS metagenome assembly SDBT01 (sample SAMN10404973, study PRJNA504765) | marine sediment metagenome | isolation source: marine sediment core GS10_PC15, 103 cmbsf | place: Arctic Ocean: Southern Knipovich Ridge | collected 2010
GTGAAACACAACCACCCAACGATGCTGCAGAGTCCTGGATAGAACTCTACCGAACAGAAAACAGGGAATTATTTCAGACCTATAGAGGAGGAACCCGCATCTCCAGTATCAACTGGGCATCAACCGGAAATAAATTCTCTTACACTACCAGAGACAATTCCCGAGGCACGATCTGGATTGCCGATATCGACACCGGCCAATCCAAACCACTTCTAAGGAACATCAGGGACCTTGGACCCCACTCTTGGTCTCCAGATGAAACGTATCTCATTTATTCCATAAATGAACAGGGAGTCGAAGACCGCCCTGGAGTCAAAAGAATCATAAACATGTCCGATAGGCAGCCCGGATGGCGGGACAGAAGTTTTCTCTATAAAGTCATCCTAGCCTCAGGAACTCGACAGAAATTGACTTCCGGACAGCTCACAACAGTGCTTAACGGCATCAGTCCCGATGGACAAGCACTTCTCTTTACACGGACAGTCGAGGACTACTCAGAACGGCCCTACTCAAAAACAGAGATTTATGTCCTTGACCTTAAGACTCTTAAGCCCAGCCTGCTCTGGGAGGGACGTTGGTTTAACGGAGTCCAGTGGAGCCCTGATGGACAACGGCTTCTATTTCTCGGTGGACCGTCGCTTTTCGGTTCACAAGGAATCAATCTCCCCAGGGATACTGTTCCTAATGAATATGACACCCAGGCCTATCTTTTCGACCTGGCCACAAACAGTATCGAGCCCATCTCAAAAAATTTCGATCCGGCCATAAACCAGGCCCTGTGGAGTCAAACGGAAAACTGCATTTATTTTGTCACAACCGACCGCTCCTTCCGGCATCTATTCAGGTATAATCTCCTCACAAAAGAATTTGAATATATCGAGTGTGGTGTGGAAGTTCTCGGAACCTTTAGCCTGGCCAGAGAAAAACCGGTGGCTGTGTACACGGGTTCAAGCGCAGCGGTTCCTCCAAAATCATTTGTCATCGACTTGAAGACAAGAGAGTCCCGTCTTCTCCTCGATCCGGGAAAGGAAGATTTTTCCAACGTTTCGTTTGGAGATGTTAAGCGCTGGACATGCAAAAACAAAAACGGGGTGGAAATCGAGGGGCGAGTGTACTATCCGCCGGATTTTTCACCCAGTAAAAAATATCCCTGTATCGTCTACTATTACGGTGGCACAACCCCTGTTATTAGGAATTTTGGAGGCCGCTACCCCAAAAATGTCTGGGCAGCCCGTGGGTATATCATCTATGTCCTTCAGCCAAGTGGCGCCACAGGTTTCGGCCAGAAATTTTCCGCGGCTCATGTCAACGATTGGGGACTGACGGTAGCCGATGAGATAATCCACTGTGTCACCCAATTTCTCTCGGCGCATTCGTTTATTGACTCCAATAGATTAGGGTGCATAGGCGCATCTTACGGCGGATTCATGACCATGCTGCTTCAGACAAGAACAAATATTTTCACAGCTGCAGTAGCTCATGCCGGCATCAGCTCCATCTCCAGCTACTGGGGAGAAGGCTTCTGGGGCTACTCCTACAGCGCCTACGCCGCAGCCAACAGCTTTCCCTGGAACAGAAAGGACATCTACATCAGCCAGAGTGCGCTGTTTAATGCAGACAAGATCTCAACACCCTTGCTTCTCCTGCACGGCACCTCTGACACCAATGTCCCTCCAGGCGAAAGCACGCAGCTTTTCACAGCTCTCAAACTGCTCGGAAGGGAAGTGGAATACATTCAGATTTATGACCAAGACCATCATATCTTGACTTACAATAAAAGAATCCTCTGGACTAAGACCATTATTGCCTGGTTTGACCGCTGGTTGAAGAGAGAATCGGATTGGTGGTATCACCTATATCCGAGTAAATAAATGAGGATCATCTCCAAAAAAAAATTAATAAATGAGGATTTAGTCTGAATTATTCGTTAAAAATTGGAGGAATTTATGAAAAAAACTTATTATTTTTTTCTCGTTGTTCTTTTGTCTTTAGCTTTGGCCTCTAACCTTTCTGCCGAGAGGTCAACCCAGGAGACAGGCGTCGAAATAAAGACAGTTCAGCCTTTTGCCTACTGCTGCATCCACCATGTGGGACCTTTTACGGAAATCGAAAACGTCATCAGCCAGCTTTTCCCCATCATGCAGAGTCAGAATATTTTCCCGGACAGCGCCATGATCGGAGTGTACTACAGCGATCCCCAAGTGGTAGCTCCGGAAAACTTGGAATGGGAGATAGGATTTCCTTGCACTGCTCAAACGAGCCCTCTCAAACCTCTGGAAAAAAAGGTGTGGTCATTCGAGCAGGTGGCCTCAGCAATACACACAGGCCCTTATGAAAATACAGGCGAAACCTACACGAGAATCTTCGAATGGATGGAAACTAACGGTTATGAGCAAGTAGGACCCATTATGGAAAGATATATGAGTATGCCCTCTCCCGAGATCGATCCATCTACGCTAGAGGCCGAGATCTGGATCCCTGTGCAGAAAAAAGATACAATCCCGCGAGCGTTCAATGCTTGTCCGTTATCGGACAGAGGAAAAGGGATTGTCGGGGAAATTAATTCGAGGCACAATATTTTGATCAAAAGCAATCAGACGGAGAAGCCATAATCCTATACCGGCAGCGCCCTGCATCAGGCCTGTTTGTGCCTGGAGGAATTCTGGACGGGCACGGTGTTCGGCTTGGTGCAGGAATTCGAGATCAAAAAGATTGAACACAAAATTACCATAAAAAACAGAGCCTTAATTTTAAACGTTTTCATAAACCTCTTCTTCATCGTGGTTCTCTTAAGAGACATCCGGAATTTGAGAGACCGTTTTGACTGGATCGATGAGCAAACCGATGACAAGATTGGCCTGGTGATGGGCGGCAATTCCCACTCTGGGGGCCATCAAACCCTGCCCGGATTCGGCGGCTTTTTCCAGGTCTCCAACAACAAAGATCCTGTCACTCAGGCGCCAGGTTTTGATGCTGTTGCTGTCCCCATAACCGGCTAATCCCGATGCGCCTATAAAAAAGGTATTGGGCAAAAATTCCGCAGCCGTCTCTAACAGCATCTTCTTCTCTTCAGCACGATCGAAGCATTCCACTAAAATATCAACCGACTTAAATAGCTCTGGTACATTGTCCATGTTCAGATATTTTCGAATGACTTTGACCTGGACATAGGGATTGATTTTTTCCAGAATTATCTTTATCGCTTCGGTTTTAGGCGTGCCGATCTGGTCGATGGGGAACTGCTGGCGGTTCAGATTGCTTGGTTCGACAACATCGTAATCCACAAGGATGAGAGTCCCCAATCCCATCCGGGTAAGGGCAATAGCCACGGCCGATCCCAGTCCCCCAAGGCCGGCTACCCCAACTGTGGCCTTCTTTAATTTGTCATAGATGCCGGGAGTGTGGCGAGCTATCAGAAGAGCTTCCAGTTCACCAGCCGCAGGAATTTCTCCGCGTTTGATGAGAATCAACCGGTCTCCACCCTTTAATACAACATCTTCTTCTGCAGGAAAACCATTGACAATCAGCACATCCGCATCCGGCTTTATAGAATCCCGCACATGCCTCACTGTCGATGAATGGGGAACAGAAGACTCCCGCTCGTTGACTAAAATATTTATTTTTCTTTCCATCAAGAAATCCATCCTTGGATAAATCTAATGTGCTTATACCACAGGCGAAAATTTGGTTCAACTCCAGAATGTTGGATGTCTCTTTGCCCAAAAAAGCTGCATGAAATTTTTAAAGACTTTCTTTTTTTGAAATGCTAAAATACGATACTTAAAACATAATATTAATAAATCCAATCGAAAAAGAGAGCAGAAAGCAGTTCGAACGGCTGAATCCAGCACTCGTTGACTTTAACACATCTATGAAAATGGAGACATGATTTATGAGTCTAAACATGATTGTAACCGTCAAGCAGGTGCCGGATACACACAATGTCAATGAAGATGCCATGAAGCCTGATGGCACGGTCAACAGGTCCGCTCTCCCAGCTGTTTTCAATCCTGAGGATCTGAACGCTCTAGAAGAAGCCCTAAAGATCAAAGATTTGCATGGTGGCCACATCACGGTCATCACAATGGGCCCTCCCAAAGCCATCGAAGTCCTTAAAGACTGCCTGTATAGGGGCGCGGACAATGTTATTCTTCTTTCCGACCGACAATTCGCAGGGGCAGACACTCTGGCCACTTCCTATGCCTTAAAATGTGCTATTGAAAAGATAGGCGCTTACGATCTCATTTTGTGCGGTAGACAAGCCATTGATGGCGATACGGCCCAAGTCGGCCCTCAGATTGCAGAGAAATTAAAGATCGACCAGCTGACCTGCGTTTCGGAAATCTTTGATATTAATACAGAATCAATAACTGTGAAACGGTCACTGGATGGAGGATCTGAAACAGTAAAAAGCCGCCTGCCTGTTCTTCTCACAGTGACTTCAGAAGCAAATGATCCCCGCCCCCCATCAGCAAAAAAAGTCATGACCTATAAAAATATCGAGTGTCTCAGAGACGAATCTTATGATGAGACCTACATTCAGGACTCTACACCTGAAGTCCTCAGCCATATCAAAGAATGGAATGTGGCCTCAGTGAGAGCCAATCCAAAATATTGCGGGATAGAAGGATCTCCCACTCGTGTCAAAAAGATCAAAAATGTCGTTCTCACCACCACCAATACAAAGCAAATAGCAGATACGGAAGAAGATGTTGGACATCTTGTCCAAGAACTAATTAAAGAATACATTTTAGGATAGGAGCCCCGATGAGCCAAAAAAGCGTCATGGTTTTCATAGAATATAATGGCAGGGGTATAGCCGACGTTAGCCTGGAACTGATCTGTAAAGCAGCCGAGCTTGCGGGACAGCTTGGTGTTCCCATAGAGGGGATCACCGTAGGTTACAACCTGGGGAAAGAGCTTGATATATGCGCCCACTTTGGCTGCCGCACTGTCTTTGCGGTCGATGACAAAAGACTCTCTTCTCTCACGTCAACTCCCTATGCTAAAGCCATCGCCCATGTCATCAAAAAACATCAACCTCAGATCGTCCTCTTCGGCGCCACAACAACAGGAAGAGACCTTGCACCCAGAGTCGCCTCGGAGCTCCGATGCGGATTAACTGCCGACTGTACCTCACTGCAAATTGGAGAACACACTCTTAACGGCAAAACTTATACAAACACTCTCCTTCAGATCCGTCCCGCATTCGGTGGGAACATTATTGCCACCATTGCGTCACCGGAAAGCCGGCCGAGTATGGCCACAGTCCGTGAAGGGGTTATGAAGATGAACGTTCCGGACACAACAAAAAAAATCGAAATCATCCGAGAAAACTACATATTTTCCGACGATGATTTTATCACGGAAGTCATTGAAGTCATGAGTGAGCAGAAATCTGTTGACCTCAAGTCCTCCCAGATCGTAGTTTCAGCTGGAATGGGAGCGACGTCTCCTGAGGCATTTAATCTGGTCAAAGACTTGGCTCAAACCATTGGAGCAGAACTGGGAGCCTCCCGGGCCGCAGTGGATTCCGGCCTGCTGATTAAAGATCATCAGGTGGGCCAGACAGGAACGACCATAAGACCCAACCTCTATATCGCCTGCGGTATTTCAGGACAGATCCAGCACCGCGCCGGCATGTCAGAATCCAGACGAATCATTGCCATCAACAGTGATCCCGAAGCACCCATTTTTAAGATCGCCCATTATGGAATTGTGGGAAAAATCGAAAGCATTGTCCCCAAATTCATAAAGGCCTATAGAGCCAGAGCCTAGGAGAAATTTCATGTCCAACTTTTATAAAGACAACCCGGATATCCTATTCCATTTCCAGAATATGGATCTGTCTCGAGTTATAGATCTCAGAGAGGACAATTTCAGCGAAAAGGGGAAATTCCCTGAAGCACCGGTGAATCGAGAAGATGCCTTAGATAATTATTTGCGAATTTTGGATATCACCGGCGATATCTCGGGAGAATTTATCGCTCCCCGTGCCGCAGATGTAGATATCGAAGGCGCCCATTTCGAAAACGGAACGGTGACCTATGCCAAGGGAACGGTCGAGGCACTTGAAAGGCTCAAAAAAGCCGATCTTCTCGGTTTCACTATCCCACGCCGGTTTGGTGGAATTAACATGCCCAAAACTGTTTATTCGGCAGCTATAGAAATAATATCCCGCGGTGATGCCGCATTGACGAACCTGTTCGGACTTCAGGAGATTGCAGAAACGATCTATAAATACGGCTCTGAAGATCAGCACCGGCGCTTTCTTCCCCGCTTCTGTTCCGGGGAAGTCTCCGGATCTATGGCCCTTACCGAACCCGATGCCGGATCGGACCTCCAGGTCATTTCTCTCAAAGCTCGTCAGGGAGACAACGGCCAATGGCTACTCAATGGAGTCAAGCGTTTTATCACAAACGGTTGCGGCAATATATCACTGGTCATGGCCCGATCCGAAGAAGAGATCTCAGGAGGTCGCGGTATTTCTCTCTTCATCTATGAGAGAGATAAAAATATGCGCATCCGGCGCATCGAGAATAAACTCGGTATTCACGGCTCCCCTACATGCGAGCTTCAGTTCAACAATGCCGAAGCAGAGCTTCTAGGAAAACGAAAATTAGGGCTCATCCGGTACACCATGTCCCTCATGAATGGGGCCAGGTTGGGCATATCGGCCCAGGCCGTTGGGATTGCCGAAGCCGCTTTCCGGGAATCCGATAAATACGCTGAAGAAAGAATTCAGTTTAAGCGCCCTATCCGTGAATTCAGCGCCGTGTATGAAATGCTGACCGATATGAAAACGTCTATCGAAGCCGGACGTTCCCTCCTCTACGAAACATCTCGAATCGTTGATATCAAAGAAGGACTGGAAGAGGCCGCAAAAAAACACCCGGAAAACAAGAATGATATGAAAGCGGAAACCTCTTTATATACCAAATATGCAGCTCTCTTCACGCCTATAACCAAAGTCTATACGACCGAAATGGCAAATAAAATCTGCTATGACGCGATTCAGATCCACGGAGGGGTAGGATTCACTTCTGAGTTCAATGTGGAACGCCATTTCCGTGATGTCCGTATCACCAGCATCTATGAAGGCACGACCCAACTTCAGGTTGTCGCTGCCCTTGGAGGTATTGTCTCCGGACTCATCTTTGAAAGGCTTGATGAATACGAAAACAATGATTTTTCATCCGTGTCCGAACTCTATAAAAAAGCGCAGGAATTACGGAAGCATCTCGAAGATTCAGTCACATTTGTCAAAGACAAGAACAGCCATGAATTTCAGGAATTCCATGCCGGACGCCTTGTAGATCTAGCCATTGACACTATCCTCAGCTATCTCCTCTGCATGGACGCGCTCCATTCGGAACGTAAAAAGAAAGTCGCCAACCTCTTTATCCAAAAGGCCGCCATAAGAATCCAAGCCAACATGAATTTTATAAAGGCAGACAATGGGACCTACCAAGCTTCCTATCAAGATATCCTTAAAAGAACATAAATCAAAAACGAAATATCTCATTCAGACGGCCATATAATATCTTTGCCATCACCACCACCGGACTCACACGGAAATTCGGCGATTTAACGGCCGTTAATTCCCTCGATCTTAAAGTACCGCAGGGGAGTGTTGTTATCTTTCTCCTGGATGGGTGGAACATCACCCGCCGTGATGTGCTTTAACCTTAAAAAACTGCCTTTTATTTTTTCTTTTTTCCTGAGATATTGGCCTCGCCGTATTCCATAGACAGCATCCCTTCCAGGGCGTCTCCTTCTATAGTCGCACTAAAATCAATAACCATCATGCCTATATCCACAGTGAATTTAACCTTATTGTCTTCGAAAGAGAGGTTTTCCATATCGGCGTCTCCCGAACTTCCTGTGAAGGTTCCTTTCAGAGTATCTCCGTCCATGGAAAAAATAAACGTAAACGTGTACTCACCGCTCTCCGTTTCCACATCCCAGGTTCCTAGAAGAGCCTCATACTTTTCCGCTTGTGCAGAAAAGACACTTGCCGTAGAAAGGCAAAAGACAGCAATGAAAATAATTATCAGCGCTCTATTTTTCATTTTTCCTCCTGATGAATTTAAAGGCTCTAATGAAAATACCATAATATGAAAAGTTTTGAAATCATACGAAGAACATTGATTATTTTTTTTGACGTTACCGTTTTGTGTGTGATATGTTCATTCAATATTGTTAAAGAAAAGGTGAATCATGAATAGGAAGACAAAATGGCTGCTTATCCTGGTTGGTATTGTCACTCTTATAATTTTACGCACTAACACCGACTTTATAAGTATCAATGAAACAACGCAGGATTTTGCTCTCTGGTCCCTCTTTCCTGCGGTGATCGCACTGATCCTCTGTTTTGCCACCAGAGAGGTGATCCCCTCGCTCTTTGCAGGAATAGTCATTGGGGGTGTCATCAGCGGAAAATTTAATATTATCCAGGAATTTTTGATTCCGTCCATAGGAAGCGCAAAATATGGTGAAATTCTCCTGGTTTATCTCTGGTGTTTGGGAGGACTTATCGGCATTTGGGGAAAAACCGGCGGCGCTCAACACTTCGCCGAATGGGCAGGCGCTAAATTTGCAAAAGACCGCCGCACGACTAAATTTTTTGCCTATCTTATGGGCCTGCTGTTTCATCAAGGTGGAACGATCAGCACCATCCTGGCCGGCTCCACGGTCCGACCCTTAAGTGACAAAAAAAAGGTCAGCCATGAAGAACTCTCCTACATCATCGATTCCACCGCATCCCCCGTAGCGACAATCCTCCCCTTTAATGTCTGGCCCATTTACATCGGAGGTCTGGTGGTAGGGACATCGCCTATTTTTGCGGATCTGGATATCAGCAAAGCGTTTCTTTTCAAGGCCATCCCTTTCAATTTTTACGCCTGGTTCGCCCTTCTTTTTACTTTATTAGTATCATGGGAAAAGATGCCCTGGTATGGAAAACGGATGAAACAGGCAATGGAACGCGCAAAGACGACAGGAGCACTCAATCGTGATAAATCAGAGCCGCTGATTTCTAAAGAACTCTCAGAAATCAAGATACCGGAAGGATTTAAACCTTCGATTGCAGGTTTTCTTGTCCCTATTGGAGTGCTTCTTTCCGTCGCCATGATCCCTTATATCTTTTTCGGCAAGCTCCTTGTTTCTGAGGCCTTTGTGCTGGCCCTTTTATCGGCCATGGCCTTAGCCATGTATCAGGGCATGAAGCTGAAAACCGTTCTCGAGGGTTTTGTCAATGGGTGCAAAGGGGTGACGATAGGGGCCATAATCCTAGGTCTGGCCATCACGCTTGGAAATGTCTCAGGTGCATTGGGCACAGCTAATTTTATCATACGGTCAACCAGCTCGTTGATTGTTCCATTTTTACTGCCGGCTATTCTCTTGTTCGTGACCATGGTTATTTCATTCTCCATAGGAACATCGTGGGGAACTTACGCTGTTGTCTTTCCGATAGCGATGCCTCTGGCTTATTCGATCAACCCTGATCCGTTTTTCACTCTGCTCTGTTTCGCGGCTGTTACTGGAGGTTCAGTTTACGGGGACAACTGTTCCCCCATTTCAGACACAACCATCCTCTCATCTCTAGCAACGGGTACGGATTTGATGGACCATGTTCTGACCCAGCTGCCTCTGGCGACCTTAGCGGCAGTTTTGAGTGCCGTAGCTTACACTCTCATTGCTCTTTTTACTCTATAAATTAATTTATGGATCATTTCCATAAGAGTTGGCTGGTTTTTAAGGATTCTAGCGGAAACCGCACTCAAACAAATCGCGAAAATTATCAAGACAAAGGGAATTTTTTTCCAGGAATCATTTCTGAAATTTATAGCCGCTCCAGGGAATGGTTAATATGTGAACAGGATTGGAGGGATCGTTTTCAATTTTTTTCCTGATGTTGTGAACAAAAGTATCGATCGTTCGTGTAGTGGGAGAATTTTGTCACGGCTTATAACTTCCCCTTCCAATTTGATGAGCAGTTTTAACAGTCCATATTCCTTAGATGTAAATGAGATGTCGGTATCTCCTTTTTTTGCGGCTTGTTTCTTGAAATTGATCGTCACATCGCCAAACGCGTATTCTTCTATTTCGCTTTCCTTTGGAGAAGTCCTCCTAAGAATGGCGTTGACACGGGATGGTCACTCTACGTAATTTCCACCTTTCTATATTCCCTGACGATGTTTGGGTGTACTGGAATGAAAAATGAAGAAAAAGAGCAGCAACAAAAGAATAGGACAGATAATACAAAGTTCCAGGAATATAAGAAAACCAATTATTTCCTAAAACATAAACTCCCTCCGTTATACAGAGAGTGATATAAAAAGTGAGGGTGGCCCAGTAGTAGACCCGTGCTTTTTTGGAATGTGAACGGAGAACAAATACGAGCAGTCCTGTTGCTGCACAGAATAAACCAATTAAAAGATTTATCAACGGAACACCCCAAGATCAAATTAAAGATGTAAAATCTCTTCTTCATCTCTTTATAGTTCCCTTGTGCCAGCGAATATATCACATTACACTCAGAATAGGCAAAGCCTCTAAATATTTTTTCCAACAATTTCTTAACAAACTTTTGGCCTGTTCTGTGGTATAACTACACACAAATGGAGGAGAAAATGAGAATATTAAGTTTACTAGGGATCCTCTTAGTCGTAGTATTTATTTTTTCCAACTGTGCCCCGGGCCCAAACAGCTTTGAAAAAACTCCTGACAAAGAAGGAGAGACTGCCGGATTCTTTATGGGAATTTGGCACGGCCTCATTGCACCCATAACATTTATTATTTCTATTTTTTCAGATAACGTGAGTTTTTATGAAGCTCACAATAATGGAAACTGGTACAATTTCGGTTTTGTTCTGGGTGCCGGACTTTTTCTGAGCGGCGGCATCTTCGGTAAAGGAAAAAGCAAGAAAAAAAGAAGATGTTAACTTGTTAGGAGGTGGAATCTCTTGATCAAAGCACTGATTTTCGATATGGATGGGCTGATGATCGACAGTGAACGGCTGTATTTTCAGGCTGAGGGCGAAATAGTCAAAAAATTCGGCGCCGAGCTTAAGGAAGAAACACTCTGGAAGATGATGGGGACAAAACCCATAGAAGGCCTTGCTATATTTGTCGAAGATCTGAAGCTGCCTATAAGTGCTCAGGAAGCGTTGGAGATGAGAAACAAGATCATGCGGAAAAAACTGCAGACCGAACTCGAGGCCATGCCGGGCCTCTTCCATATCCTTGATACCTTTTTCAATCAATTTAAACTCGCTGTGTGCACGGGTGCCCAGAAGGAGTTTTTAGATATCGCGGTCGATTTGCTGGAAATCCGGGATAAATTCGATGTGCTTCAATCCTCTGACAGTATAGCCAGGGGAAAACCTGAGCCCGAAATTTACCTAAAAACCTGTGAAAAATTAGGAGTGACTCCACAGGATTGCATCGTCCTTGAAGATTCTGCCAACGGAGTGACAGCGGGGAAAAAAGCAGGTTGCACAGTCATTGCCGTCCCCTCGGAGTACACACAATCACAGGACTTTACGTCCGCCGATTTTATCGCTTCCGATCTCAGGGAGGCTGAACATCTTATCCAAACATTCGTTTAATCTATTTGACATTCGTTTTTAAGCTGATATAAACTTCAGCCCGATTCTCTTAAAAATTTTATACGGGATAATAATTAAAGAGATCTCGAGAAAATATGAAAAAAAGAGCCGGATTGACTTTGCCCCGTAATATCCTGATATATTCATCTCTAATACTCTTTTTTGCTGCGCACTGTTTCGGAGAAAAACTGAATCAACGGCATCTTTTTTTCTGTCTGGATTCCGTTCCCTACTCTGTTTTTCTTAAAGCAAAGGACCATGGGCTCTTTAAAAACTTCCAGACACCCTCGCATATGATATCGACGTTTCCTGCGCTTACCAATTATGCATGGTCGGTTATCCTCAATGCAGGAGAGGTTGAAGGATATCAGACAAGGTACTACGATCCCGTTATGAATAGACTGGAAGGCGGATTTAAGGATCTATTCAAATCCAAAGGTTTTCCCAATAAATTTGACTACATTCAAGAAAATGTAATAATTCAGCTCCAGGCCTACATCTTAGGTAGAAGCGCAATCGACAAAAAGATGAAAAGCCTGGGTGAAAAAGTTCTTTCCTCCAATACTCCAAGGCTGTTTTTTGCCTTTATCGGTATTTCCGATATTATCGCACACATGAAGGGCGAAGAGGGCCTCGATAAAATTCTTCTTGCCGTAGACGCTAACCTCATCCAAATTCAAGAAGAACATCTCAAGAAATTCAATGAGCCATTGGTAGTGACCATGCTGTCTGACCATGCCAGTACATTACAGAAAGGACAAGTAATAAACATTTACAGGACCTTAAAAGAAGCCGATTTTAATCCCGTCAAAAGCCTTAACAATCCAGACGATGTCATCTATCACTCATCGGGAATTCTGTCGGTGGCTCCATTTTTTATACAGGAACCCAGAAGAGTTGAACTGGCCTGCAGGCTTGCTGAACAGCCTTGGGCAGAACTGACGGCAACTTATAATAAAGATACGGGCCATTTTCTCATTCTCTCTCAAGCCGGTTCCATCGAAGTTGAATACAACCAGGATAACGACGCCTTTAAGATGAAAAACTTAAAGGGTGAGGACCCCATGGGATTAATCGGGTTGGGGCTGGCCATGGATGAATGGATTCCCCAATCTGAAATATTTCAGTCTTCCCTTGCGACCAATTTCCCGGATGGTTTGAAGCGCATCCAAATGTCACTTAATGGAAACACTGTAAAATACCCGGCATCAGTTCTTGTGAGTATAAAATACGGGTACGAAAGCAGCAGCAGCAGATTCATGAATTGGTTTTCAGGAATTAAAAAAAACAGGCACGGCACACACGGTGGTCTGGCAGCTCTGGATTCCGTAGGATTTATATCATCGACACAGCAGATTTTTCCGGAATGGGTGTCTTCTTACGACATCCGGCATCAGATCAAAGATCTTAATTTTGCACTCAGGTATGAGGACATGACTTTCCTGTGGAACGAAGATGGAGTTTGCAGAATGCGTTTGGGTCAGGAACTTCTGGATTTGCCGGGGACCGAATCCTTACAACTTTGCATAAAAACACTGGCTAACGAAAAATACACTCTCTCAAACACCCATGACGTTTTTTCTGTGAATCTAATTTCCCAAAACAAAGGGAACGACTCTTCAGATGTGAAGCGGTTCTTCGATGTGCCCCTTTCCACGACAATAAATCCCGGATACATATACAGAATTGAAGCCCATGTTCTGAATTCCAGAGGGGATATTATCGCCCTCACAAAGACGAAACCGTTCAAAATCAAACATGTAAGAGGATATTTAAGAATCCCCATCCAGAATCACTTTTCCCGCCCTAAGAAAAATTCAAAGAGAAACTGGGCGAATGCCAAGCAGATAGTCTCTCATTAGAAACCGGTTAGAAAAAAATAATTCACCAACTTAAAAAACTTCCCGCCCATATCGAGAATCGAAAACCTCATTTTATAAGACTCCCGCCATGAGGAGAGAACTTTTTGCATCCAATTTTCGTATATTTCATAAAGAGAGAGAGGAGAAGATAAATGTTTAAAAACTACTT
>SDBT01012492.1_pt1 | contig 13642 bp, 19 predicted proteins | sample 2277101 | NCBI WGS metagenome assembly SDBT01 (sample SAMN10404973, study PRJNA504765) | marine sediment metagenome | isolation source: marine sediment core GS10_PC15, 103 cmbsf | place: Arctic Ocean: Southern Knipovich Ridge | collected 2010
CTATTTCAACATTTCTGCTTTCTAGCTCTTTTACCATATCATTATGGATATACTGGTTTTCTGCCATTTGTTGATCCTTGGTTTGATTGTTCCTCTTTTCCATACTAATAATATACAACTCCAAACTATTTACATAAAGTGGATTATGTAACTAGATGCACGTAATCAACCCCGTTATCATCCAGCCGATTCGTGTCACGCCAATAGCGCATTGTTGTATTAATATTGGCATGATGCAGAAAATCTTGGACCTTCTGCAGTGGCGCTCCGTTCCTCATTGCTTCTGACGCTGAAAACACACGCATTGAATGGGGGCTGATTTTTACACCAACGAATGAGGAATATTTTTCAATAATCCTGTTTACCTGTTGGCGAGTCATTCCATTGCGTTGGCTTTTCCGTGGTGAATCACCGTTATGACTTCGAAAAAGATATTCACCCTCAATAACCGGGGCCAGCTGGATATATTCTTGAATGGCACGCCAAGTTACTTGATTGATTTTCGAAATTCCAGTTCTGCCACCTTTCAAACCTACCCTGAGGATCCGATATCCTTGATCTTCATAGAAATCATTCATTTTTATTGGCAAAACGCTCCCAACACGCAACCCATTGAATGCCATCAATAAAACTAGCGCCCTATCCCTAGTCCTTCGAATAGGATTTTTGTTTTTATCAATGTGCCTGATTAATTCCTGCATCTTCGTTTTAGACAGGCCAGGGGTTACACCCTCATTGGAAACCTTTGGACGTTTGATGAATTTCGATTTCACAGGATTATCTTTACGAATGTTTTCCCCATTGATTTGAACGTCCTTTATGAAGGAAAATAAAGTTGACACTGCCGATATTTTGCGGTTCACTGTGGCAGGGGAATATTTCTTTCTGAGACTATTGATGTACTGTATCAAATCATAGGTGTTAACATTTTTGAGGTCCTCGGAAGGTGATTCGATGCCTTTGAATTTGAAAAATTGATGGATATCACGGTTATAGGCTTCTTTCGTGTTTTCTGAATAAATGGAATTGACAAACTTGGCAATTGGGTTTTCTACTTTTCGTTTTTCTGGGTATTGTTGCTTTATCACTGTCAGGACATTCTGATTCGATTTCATATTTACTTCTCCTTGTTTTTGATACCCTTCAAAATCCAGCCTTTCAGTCTGAATCCGTATCCTTCAATGAATTCTGATTGATTGACACATTCAGTAATTCCTTTATCCAACAAATGTTCCCATTGATGATGTGGAATTACCGCCCCGGTTCTCAAAATCGCCATTACTTTTGATGAGTCATTTGTTTTTTCAGCCACCTTATCTAAAACCAGTTTTTCAATGTAGCTTGTTTTTGATAATCCGGATTCAATCCGTAGTGTGTCAAAATCATCAAATATTTTCCTCTGCATATGAATAAACAGCGGTTCCCTATCCTTTCTTTTTGATTCAACTTTTTTCACTGGTTTAGATTTTTTCATTTGACAAGGAGTATATACTGTTATATACACAAAGTCAATAAAATAGTGTTTCTGCGTCAAAATTGGTGTTTTTGATAGTTGACACCCAACGAAATTCATCAAGTCGCTTAATTATAAATACTCGTATGAAACAAGAGTAAAACCAAAACCATAGGAGGTTAAATCATGCGTTCACTCAACAAGAAGGATGTACCGCTAAATGTTCGAATCACTGGGGAATTGAAGAAAAAAATTCACAGGGAAAGTATGAAGCAAAAACAAACCTATTCCGAATTCGTCCGGAATATGCTATTAGAAAAAATGGAAATCAGAGGTGAATTATGAAAAAAGAAGATCTAGAAGAAATGGTAATCGAAATTGTCAGAAGTTTTCTAATTCGAAACCATATAATTGAACAACCGGCGCCCGCGAATGGTACGTCCACCACTGAAAAAACAGGTTGGAACAAATTTGAAAATACGAATGACGATGATGAAGAAAAAACCTATCTGCTTATGGACTCAAGAATCCTAACGCTTCACGGGTTGATTAAGAAAAAAAGCGGACATATCGGCAAAGTCCAAGGTGAAAAAATAATCAAACATCTAGCGAATTGTTTACGTACAAAGAAAGTGTCCAATGTTGAAATCCTAAAGGCACTGAATGACATAAACAAGAAATTCACCATTGCCGCAAAAGCGAATGTACTAGGATTCTGGGGAAACAAAATTAAGCCATTCCCATATAAAACTGAAACCTTCCACAATGATTTAGGCATATCAAACGATGAAATATCTGAAATCCAGTTAATCAATTTTGATAAGCAAAGAGAGTTGAACAGAATAGGCAATAAAATGTTCTCTGGGAATCGGGTTATCACATTATGAATACCGAAATTTTAAATATCATTCACAATGTCCAAAATGATAATGATTATGGCATTGCGATTATGAAAAAGGAAAATGATGTGATGAAATCCAAGGGCGGTTGTAGAAAAGAAAATATAGAAGACGTTCTTGGAAACATTGGGGATATGGAAAATTTATACTGGACGCTCAACAGTTTTTGGGTTCCAGAAGAAAAAAAACCCAGTGGTAATTTAGGTACATGCTGGGTTGAAAGAAGCAACAAAAAATTAAGATGGATGAACGCCCTATGGATCGACATTGACGCATATAAGACACCATATGCCCGCTTGTCTGCAGAAACCATTATTGAAATCATTGGAAATGAAGAAGATTTACCACCTTGGAATATTTGGACGAATTCCGGAAGGGGAATTTATTTGATTTGGCTTCTCAACATAAACCCCAATTCTGAAAGATTTGTTGGGGATATTGAAATCTACCGATGGAATTCAATCAAAAGAAAACTCTGTGAAATCCTGCGCAAATATGGGGCCGACTCAAACGGCAACGCCCCTTCTGGAATCCTGCGATTTCCTGAATCCATAAACACAAAATCCAATTCTGATGTTCAATACCATATTGTTGATGAATTTTACCGATATACTCTTGAACAATTAGCTAACCAACTTGGGGTTGTTTTTGAGAGAGAAGTTTTCAAACAAACCAAACGGATTCAAAAATCATTTCCTAAAAAAATAGTCACTGACAGAAAACCCAAAAAGGGAAAATCCGGATTTTCTCAATTCAGCCTGCAGACTGCCAGACTGAAGGACCTTTGGAAACTCAATCAACTCAGGAATGGAATTGAAGAAGGTAAAAGGGAACAATCATTATTTCTCTTTTCAAATTGTGTTCACCAAATTTATAGACTCACATGCAAGCCCATTGTTCAGGAAGATTTTTATGCAAGACTCCAGAGATTCAATAATCAGTTTCGCGCGCCATTGCCTGATTACGAAGTGAAAAAGTTTATCACCAAACGAAAAGAACCATATCCACACAGAAACAAAACTATCATTGAAAATTTAGGCATTAGCAGGGAAGAAATGGAACACATGACAAATCTAATTGATAAAAGGGAAAAATTATCAAGACGTAGCCGAAAAAGGAAACAAATCAGACGTAATGCAAAAGGGCAAACCAAGAGACAAATTGTATCAGAAAATAATTATCAAACTGCCTGTGATTTCTTCAGATCCTTTCCTGATGCTAGCTTGAGGTATTTGGAATCATTGACTGGGTTCTGTCGTGCAATCCTTGGCAAATACAAAAAAAGATGGACAATCGATTCTGCAAAATCTGATAGTGTCCACTGAAAGCGACCTTTGTACCAGGTAGGTGTATGTACCTGCATTAGGACCCTTCTTTTTCTTTCTTTTCATTCCAATTGTATAGACACCCCCCTTTTTCATGACACAATGATTAAACCACTGCTCACGTGCCATTTTTCCAGAATCCTTTGCCGGAGCTCGGCTGGTGGCCCTGACGGACTCGCCGGATCGGCAGGGACTAGTCATTAATGGAAATTCGAAATTTCATCAGAAATGAAGTCAATTCAATAGTTTTAACTGTACCCGGACACGCCAGGAGTCATTTTCTTTGATAATTCATGGAATGATATCACTTTTCAATCAAACGTGCCTGGAACCACTGGGATTTGGCTTAATTCAGTTCCCGATTAGTAAAATGAAATGTGTGGAAATATTACAAAATGTGTGGAAATCTACGTTTTTGGTTCAAATTTTGTGTCCGCTGGTGTTTCGCTTGAGGTCTGGCACCATTTCCAGTGGAAACTAGCGAGAGAAATCTATCTGGAATTTGAATCAACTTTTCTTAGACAACAATTCTCCTATATCTCCGTCAACTGTGCCGAATGCTAAACCTAGTTCACTTTCGGCAGTATCAATATTTTTCAATGCTTTGCTAAGTGAATTTTTCGCTTCTCTGTCAATTCCTCCGCCCTGTGGGCTATGATATTTTTCTATCATCGGTTTCAATTTTCGGGACATTTTTCCCAAATCTTCAATAGCAGATTCCAACGCTGAATGAATCAACCAAAGTTCTTTTTCATCTGACATTATTATTCCCTTTCAATGTCTGAAATTGAATTTCACTTTATCATACTTTTTCATATAATTCAAAGTATGGTTTATAGCTATGATTATCACTGAATCTACGAGTATTTTTTTTGAACTATAACGGATATAATCTTGTTCGTATTCTTGCAATTTCTCCCAAACTGCGTCATTAATGTGTTTTCCACCTTTGGGCGCATTGGATTGTTTTTTCCAAGTGTTCAATGCTGATTCTGTCATTTTGTCCTCATGTTGTTTATATAAACCAGTCCATTATGCCGGACACAATGAAAAAGTGTCCTTTAGCGTTCGGAAAAATCACTATTCAAAACAATGTTGATATTCATAAAGTTCTTTAAATTTGCCCATTTTATTATTCCCCTTTAAACTGTACTTCCAAAGCGGCTGCCAGATCTTGTAAAGAATCCAAATATGTGGCATATTGTTTTTCAATTTTCTTCATTTCTTCTTTAACAAAAGGATCATTAGAACCATGTCGTCTATTATATCTGGCTAATTCAGTTTCTAGATCTAAAGATTCTCTATCTAAATTTTCTATACCTCTAAATGCTTTTTTAATATCTAAAGCTTCACTTACTTCTTCTTTTTTTTCTTTCTTGGAATCCAAATACTTTTCAGCTGCGTCCATTGTTTCGGTTATATCGCTCATAATTATTTTCTCCTTTGGTAAAATTACTATTCAAAGCAAAGTTGATTCTTCATAAAGATTCATCAATGAATTTGCTCTTATTCGGAATTTTGTCCCGTGATTATGTCCGGTTCTTGCATCAAAATCAACCAGTACAAAAGACTTTTGAAAGTTGATTAGAAATTTTTCAAAGCTAAATTTTCGGAGCATATAAATTTTACTATAGCGAAAAAATTCTTTTCCATCTTGTTTTTTTCTTTCCGCTTGTGCGTAAAAACAATTTATCAGTTTTGTTCCTGCCTTACTACGCAAGTCGTCAAATCCCCAATATGGTTGTGGATTCAATTCACCTAAACCAATTCTTTCCTTAACCGATTGTAGCCAATCAAAATGTTTTTTATCAACGGAATTTGAGTCAAACGATATCATCACTTTTTGTGAATCTGTATCAACAACAACCATAAAACCCCTATCACTTCTAGATTCTCCGTGAATTGTTTGTCTGAAACTCATTTCATTTTGTGGATATTTTTTACCTGCCTCTTTGTGAGCCCATCCATATTTCAGAAGCAACATTTTTGGAACAAACTTTATGACTCTGGGCGAAGGTTCAATATGAAAAAGAGTTGTCAACGATTTAGTATCTTGTCTTTGTGCTTTAAGTTCCCATTCTGCCGCATTGGGTATTGGAAGGTTGTTTTCTTCAATACCAAGTAGGTCTTCAAGAGTATTTCCAACACCTCCGGCATTGCCGGGTCTGGCATTTTCAATCCACCCTTTTTCTTTTATTGATTTAAGTTTTTTTATTAGTTCTTCTTTTTTTATTGTTTCCATTTGATTTTGTTACATCGTTGGTTTTCTGTAAATCTACAGGAGGTTTCCAAAAATCAAGCAAGTATTCAAATGTTACGCCCATTGTGATGTAATTGCTAGGCCATCCAAATATGCCAATCCGGTTTACAAGATTAGTTCTATCCCATATAATGACATTTCTAAGTTCATATCCTCTTTTTCTAAGTTCGTTTATCAATGAAACATGAATTGTAATTCTCTGATTTTCCCACCACATATCAGGCACATTGATAACACAGTGTCCTTTTGGTTTCAATATTGGAAGTATACTTTCAAATATATCACCCATAACTACAGTGTATTCTTCAATAGACATTGTTCCTAAATCCCTTTTGTCTTGAGAATATTGTTCAACCTTCCCAAGTTGTTCGTTTTTTCTGTCCCGTCTGGATTTGTTTTTTCTTTTACGATTTAGCAGATTAGCATAAGGCGGCGAAGTCCAAATAAGTTTCACACTTTCTTTCTGAAAATATTTTGGAATATTCTTCGCATCGTCTTTAACCGCAATCTGTTTTGAATTCTCAAACATATTGGTTTCTACTAGCTTGTTTTCACAAACTTTGATGTATGCTTCGTGCAAATCAAAACCAACGGCATTTCTGCCCAAATCCTGAGAGGCCAATAACGTTGTTCCACTACCGACAAATGGGTCTAAAACCAATTCTCCTTTGTGAGAGAACAATTCTATAACCTTTTTTGATAATGACAACGGAAATGTCGCTGGGTGAACAGTTTTATCTCTTGTATCTCTCTTATCATAATTGAATTGCCAAACGCCTATTTGTGATTTCAACCAATCTTTTGCAGTCAAACAATTGATGTGGGTAGGTTTACAATCACAAATCCTTTCATTTCCAATATCAATTAACGAAGTCTTCTTTTTTATTCTTGGTTTTTTTGCCACTACATCAATCATTTATTTATCTCCATATCGTTCATCCAACTTTGGAATATCGCCATTGTCCATTGGTTTGATAATGTGATTTATCAACGGACAAAAATTCCTGTTCTTTCTCTGGTAACAAATCATATTCTCGATTTTTGATAAACTCACCATTGGAAATTTTCTTTCTTATTACTGAAATCCGTTTTTTATTCAGTTCATTCTTTTTCCGTTTTTCTTCTGTACGGTGTTTTTCGGCTTGAATGTCCGGACTAATCCAATTTTGTCTTATGGCTTGAACAATGCTACCAGCAAGATTAGAAACTTTTCCATCCGAGTTTCTCTTTTGAATGATTTGGATTTTTTCAATTAGATATTCTTTGGGAAATTCTCTTGCAAGTTTAGTCGCCATCGTTTCCGTGATTCCGTTTTTTGTCAATAATTTCAAAGCATCATCAATTTTTTCCTCTTGATGATGTTCTAGGTTATAAAGACTAGATAAGATGTTATCAGTTGGCGGTATACCTGAAATTGCTTTAAGGTACTCACCATTTTTATTTGTGGTACCCTGTTTTGATGTATGTGGTTTTGGGGTACCTTCAAACGATATAATACTTTTTCTTTCATTCGGTGCGATTGAATCTTTGCATATATCAATTTTGTGTGGTTCAACTATTTTATAAACAGTCCCGTTTCGTTCTCTGTCCACCACTTCAATGACACCAATGGTTAGTAATTTCTTCATTGTTGATACTAACCCGTTTTTACTCAATCCGCTCAATTCTTGAAGTTCAGTATATCCCAACGGGTAAGTATGATTTCTATTCTTACGTTGAATTCTTCCAGTTAGGTTTGCCCTTCTATCTCTTTCCGGTTCCAATCCAAATGATAATCGCCATAGAATCAGATACATTGATTGTTCAATGGGTTTAATCTTTGGAAACAAGTAATCAAAAACAGTATTTGAAACAGTGAAATAGTTTCCATTTGTTTTAGGGATATCATACTCCCACAAAGGCAGAGAATTCTTTCTATGAATCTGATTCCTGGACAATTCGGAATCTTTTTGTAGAATAATCATAGCTCTTTGAACAGTATTAATTGACTGATTACAGGCCCTCATCAATTTTTGATATCCAACTATAATTGGTTTGTTTGTATTTCCAACAATCCTAATCAATCTGGAATAAACAGACTTGGAAGCACATTCTGTTTTTAGTTTTGGAAAAAGTGAATCAGTGACAGAGTAGGGGAATTTTACAAATCCAAATTTTCTATCTGGGGTATCCGAAATAGATATATGGCTTTTTGGGGTACCTTGTGATGATATAGGCGGGTTGTTTCTTAATTTCGATTCTCTGCTTTTAATATCTGCAATAAACTTTGATTGTAATTTCTTTTTGGTAGTCTTGGTATTCTTGCCAAGCAAAGCACCGAATTGCTTTCCACCATCAGTATAAACACTGACAGCCTGTTTAATTTTTTCTCTTTTTGACTTTGACATTTTTCAACAGTGATAAAATTTCTTTCACAAGTTGACGGTATTCCAAACTGCCTTTTGATTTTGGTTCATAAACATGAACTGGTTTTCCTTCGCCCGTACTCTCACCTATCGCAACGTTCTTTCTAATTATGGTACTGAATACAGCTGAACCGAAATATCTTTTGATTTCTTCAATAAGTGTCTGGTGTAAATTTTGCTGTGGTATGGCTCTTGTGATAAGAACACCTAATAAATTTACATGGTGATTCATTTCTTCTTTCATATCGGCAATCATCTTGTTTAGAATCGTAATCCCCTGAATTGCGTAATGTTCGGGATCCATTGGGATTATTATGTCTGTAGAAGCCAGGATAGAATTCTGTGAAAGAACACCAGGATTTGGGGGGTTATCTATAATGACATATTCGTATTCACCATTTAAATTACCAATCGCTCTTTTCAGTTTCGTAATTCCACCGCCTGTAGTGGCTAATAATTCTCTTTCACCTTCTTGGAGTTTGATATTGCTTGGAAGCAAATCCAGGTTTGGATAATTGGTTTGTTGAATAACTGTTTTGACTGAAGCACCTTTACACAAAACATTGTAGATGGACATTTCTAATTCATATGGATTGAATCCGATTCCCCGTGTGGCGTTGGCTTGTCCGTCTATATCCACCAAAAGAGTTTTTGCTTTTTCCGCCAAAATGGAAGAGACATTTATTGCGGTAGTGGTTTTTCCAACACCGCCTTTATTGTTAATGATGGATATGACTCTCATTTTCTGTTTCTAACGGGAACGAAATAGGCTTTCAATTTTGTCATGTCGTCTTCTTCGTAATATCTCCAATGGTTTTTGTCGTCCAGTTTTGGTTTTGGAAATGTACCGTTTTCCTCGTAATTTCTTATAGTTTGGGCTGTTAATCCTAAATATTCAGCAACTTGATGTATTTTGAATCTCTTTTTTATCATTGGTTTTTGATAGTTTGTAATCAAAAGTATCAAATTTCATAGGAAATTAAAATAGTAACATTCAAATGTAAAGAGAAAACGGCGATTTGTACAACATCTTGTAGCTGTATCCTTTGGACACAACTACATTTTCGACAAGTATCATTCTACGGTACCCCAAAGCGATAATATCATTCTGGGGTACTTTGAATTGGCTATATCGTTTCAGGGTACTGTATAATGATAATGTCAGTCTGGGGTACACCAAAACGAGGATAATAAATACTTATGTACGAACCGGGGAATTTATGCGTCAAATGAAAAAATTATTATTACCTGCAGAGTTACTTAGATTCAAACTTAGTGAGCTGATAAAATTTGAAAATATATCTGATTCTGATGATACGTTTTCACGACTCGAATCATTGAAGGATGAAATCAAAAGAGAAATGAATCTGCAGAAGCGTTTCCAAATGAAATTGTAATTGCTGAATGAATTGAAAAAAGGGCACCATCTCAACAAAGAAATAATGCCCTCGTCGTAAAACAAACCATACCGCAGATTTATAATTTGAAATGAAATTATTCTAATCAGAATAATTTTCCAACCAATGGAATATTTTTCAATATACCCTTACTTTTTTGTCCAGAACTTGCACCAGGAGAAACATAATCTCCTTCCTCAACAGAGATTCCATTCCAGTCATCTCCGAGATATCCAAATTTTACTAACAGACTATTCTTGAACAAAAATCCATATGAATTTTCACCCTTCCAGTTGTTATGTATAATTCGGTTAGTTTTTTTTCTTGCAACCATCACTGGAGGAAATAGAGGTGCCAAAGTAATGTATTGTTCCGTTTGTTGTTTCTTTACTTGGTATACTAAGACCCTCAACTTGGTACCATCATTTAAAAGAATTCCGGATCTGACTTCAGTAGGGGAACCAAGTGTATAAAGAACTACATTCATCGGCATTCCTAATTTGACCTGTATAATGTCATTTACATCCAGAAACATATGTTTGGTGGAACAACTAATGAACAGAGAGGCAATCAACACGAAAAAGGATTTTCTAATTTTCACAATTTAGGCTCTATCTATTATGAAACCGCATTGAATACATTTCCAGACTTTCTTTTTCATAATCAGGATATACCCGATTAATCCACCGAGTAATGAAAAAATGCCCATGATAATTGAAAATCCCATTCCTAAACCGGCACCAATTGCCGCCCCCATTTCTTCAGCCTCACTCTGGGCATTTGCTGTTACTTCAGCCCCAGCTCCTACCGATGAAATGAACATAACTAGTGAAGCAATCACTCCGATTATTGAGGGAAAAGCGATAATCCAGCCAATTACGACAACGACAGTAGACATTTTTGAAATCTTTTTAGGTTCCATCGTTTTTGATTGATTGCATCCTTTGCAATCCAATTTTTGAACACTTGTCATTATGGTTATCTCCTTTGAATTTAAATGTTATAGACTAGACCTTGTATTATGATCCCATTGATAAAATGTATCCAATAATTCCGCCTGCCATTACCAAGAAAGCAAGAATTGCCGATATTACTGTTAGACATCCGCTTCCAGATTTTTCTTCAACTTCCATAAACCATTAGCACCCCTTTCATTTGAATAGTCCTTGATGGACTATTTTTCACTACCAGAATTGATTAAAGGGGTTTTATCGGATAGAAAAGAAAACACACCGATTCCCTTTTTCAGTGAACTATGAGCATCGCTGGATAACGAATACCCGCAGATTTGAAATCAGGAACCGGCGTTTGAATAAGCCGGGTCCTCCACGGGTATTTGGTGATAGTAAACATAGCGAGAGAACAATTTTTTGTTCTTCCGCAAATCGTTATCCAGCGATGAGGCAAAAATACTATGATTTGTTGTTGAATGACAAAAAAGGACAGACTAGGAAGCTCGAGGTTTGATGTTCTCTTAGTCACCAATGGTTTTGTATGGACAAAAAAACCTGAGAGGGTCCTAGGGTATACGCGCATAGTCGATTTTGCCATATGCCGGGATAGCGAAAATCCGATAGGGTGCCTTTTCTCATCTAGAAAGTTTTTTAGGGTTTTCACTCAAAAAAAATATTGAGAAAAATCACCCAATAGTCGTTTTAGCTTCTGACAAAAATTTCCCATGACAATTTCAAATGTATCCTTTAGCGTTTTTCATTGACTATATTTGGAATTATGCAGGATACAAAAGTTTTGGAAATTGCAATCAACAAAGTTAAGTCAAACGGCAGAATTCGAAAATCCATAGGAAGCCTGCAGACGCTAATTGAATCCATCGAGGAAACAGGAATTTTATTCCCCATCATCATAGACAAAAAGCGCAATTTGATTTGTGGAGCCAGAAGATTGCAAGCATTCATCAAAATGGGCAGGAAAAAAATTCCTTATCGAATCATGGATTTAGATTCATTTATTGCCGAAAAGGATGAGAACATTGTTCGTAAAAATTTCACCAAAATTGAGTGCCTATATATTTACAACGCTGTGATTGAGAGGGAAAAGGCGAAAGCAAAGAGCCGTCAAGGATCCAGAACAGACAAACATTCAGTAAAATTTACTGAAAGTATGGAACAATCTAGGGATTCGGCCGCCAAAGCAACAGGATTGTCATGGCGAACCCTAGATAAAATCCAAGAAATCGTTGACTATGGAAATGAATCACTCATTGAAAAGATGGATAGCGGCCCCGTGAATGACGTTCATAAAACAGTTTTATTGAAAAAGAAGTATAAATCCGAAATGTCAAAAATTAGGAAGTTTAAACAGGTCCCATTGCCCAAAACGGTGAAGCTTTATAACAAGGATTTCATAACGTCCGGGGCATTGGTGGAAGATTCGAGTATTTCGCTTTTGTTTTGTGATCCACCATATAACAAGGATGCTTTGCCACTATATGGTTTTTTAGCAAAATTTGGCAAACGTGTATTAAAAGAAAATGGCATTCTCATTGTGTATGCCGGAACCTTTCACATCGACGAAATTTTCAAGAGCATGACGAAATATCTTCATTATGAATGGTGTTTGGCACTGCTCACCGGACAAGCGGGGAAAATCTCAGTAATGACAAAAGGGATATTCCAAAACTGGAAACCACTTTTGATGTTTGCAAAAAAGAAGAATGTCAAAAAAAATTGGCTCATCGAGGACGTGATAAAATCCATCAAACCGGATAAGACGTTGCATATTTGGCGCCAGGGATCCCACGAAAGCAATTATTTAATTTCGCACATATGCCCTGTAGGTGAAACGGTTTGCGATCCAATGTTTGGAATGGCAACCACAGCCCTATCATGTCTTAAGAAGAACTGCAAATTTATTGGCTTCGAGAAGGATAAACGTACATTCAAAAAGGCAGAAAATCGAATCAAACATTTTATTGCTACCGGAAAGGATATTTAGTCCACGCCAGTTTTTCAGAATAACAAAAATGGGAACAGGTCAAAGTTTTGGGATGTGTGATTGCGGATACTTTTATGAAGAATTTGGACCTATGGAAAAAATATTTCTTCATAAACCACCTGAACACAATTGTAAACTTGAGTGGAAAACGACTTCCAAAAGAAAAACTAGACGAAAATCTCATTCACTCCTGCAAACAAACAAATCCCTTACCACCGGAAAGGATATTTAGTCCACCACACAAAGGAGAAAACCAGATGAAAAAACTTACACGTGAAGCAGTGGAATTACTTGAGAAATATGAAAAAACCCATCCCAAAGCTCAAAGCAGTGTTGTTTTTTTCGCAGCTATCATGTGGTTAATAGGTTGTACAGCTGGCCCAACCATGCCAGAATATCGAAAGCTGGAGGCCAGGGTAGACAGCTTGACTATATTGCAGGAAAGGATTGATTCTTTGGCTCAGGTAATAGACACCCTTTCACTAGTCGAGGGGCCCGAGGGGCCAAAAGGTGATTCTGGGGAGGCAGGTAAAAATGCGGGTCAAATCCACATAAAAATAGGTATCCTGTCAATCTCCATTTACAATTCCACTCTGGAGTCGTGGGAATTTAATTGGAACTCACCAACAACCACGGATCAATGGGCATATTCTTTCTATATTAGACCTCGTGACGGTGACAATTGGATGACCTATGGAAGTGCAAACAAGATATTTTGGGGGACAAACGGAGTTTGGTTTTTGGACTCTAGCATGTTTTACTCTGGATGGCAATTCAAGGTTGTTTTGATTGAACCAAATTGAAATAACAAAAGACACGATTGCCCATTGAAGAAAGAAAACCGCCAGCTATTCAATGATTATTTTGCTGAAGAGCCCTTTCTAGTAATTTGATTGCTTTGTCTGCTTTGGGAATATTTTTTGAAATCACATCAACGTAATTATCAAC
>SDBT01012495.1_pt1 | contig 13641 bp, 15 predicted proteins | sample 2277101 | NCBI WGS metagenome assembly SDBT01 (sample SAMN10404973, study PRJNA504765) | marine sediment metagenome | isolation source: marine sediment core GS10_PC15, 103 cmbsf | place: Arctic Ocean: Southern Knipovich Ridge | collected 2010
TGTATTGACGATGCGGCCCGACCATTAGCTGCCGCTCAATTATCGGCTCATCTTCGTCCTCTCCTTCCTTGTCAACAGTAAACAGCCGACCGATGAGATTCTGCGGAGGGCCAAGCGCTTGTAGCGATGCTGGACTAACCTCCGGGTGGTAGTAAGGCTCCTCCCCATCTTTATCGCGCTTCCGCTCTTGCGCCAAGATGATAAAGTGCATTGGGAGCATGTTGAATTTGTAGTAAAGCTCTCCGTTGAGATTCGCAATCTTGCCCCAGTCTTGCTGCGAGATGGCGCGGGGGTCTTGCGACAAGTCGCCCTCGCGGTCCTTCAAGACTTGCCGCTTCGCAAGCTCCTGCGTAGCCGTCGCCGTGTCAAGAGCTACCCAATCCCATAGCGCGTGGTCTTTCGCCAGCATCTTGTACGCGGCATCAAACTCCGTCCAGCGAAGAATGGGGAGGACCTTTATGTTCTCGGCACCTTCAAGTACCGACGTGCCTCCCTCTATCTGCGGGATGTCAATGACCAATCCCTTGCCTGGCAAGGTTGACAAGAGCGTTGTCTTGCCGACTCCGCCCGACCCGTAGATACACAGCGACAGCCGCTTGATTACTCCGGACGGCTTTCTTATTCGCTCCCGCAGCGTGGCAATACTAACTGATGAGGTCTGCGAGGAGCCCGGACTCGATTCGTTCGTCGTCCTCGCGGTCGGCCTTCGTTTTTCTCTGGGTTTTGTCGGTGGCATGATATGGAATCTCCTGCAGCTTGAAACGTTGTCTCTTGACATCCTCCACGTCCCCGCCAGTTATCTCAGCCTCGCACAGCTTCACAAACGGGCACCAATCGCAGTTAGCCGTGATGTTCTTGACAGGTACGAAGTCGGAACGAGCGTACCTAGTCCTGATGTCTTCTGCCGTCCGGATAACGTCACGGAGCAGGACTGTTTCTACTCCCAGTATTGGTAGCTCATACCGCGGGAACATCGTCTCTTGTTCTCGGAGCGCCAGATGCTCCAGGTATGCTTCGTAGTCGGCTTTGTCTAGACCATGCTCCGCTATCGCCAATTCGTACATCTCGACCGTACAACTCATGTGCTGCTTGGTTGATAGCGTCGGCTCTTTACGTCCCTTGAGGAGTATCGGAGAGCTTAACGGAGCGGTGTGTAAGTAGTTCCAGATTACCTGGTTAATCTCAACGTCGTACAGTTCCTCAATAGCCGCGTGGTAGATGGCCGTCTGCAAGTCTCGGAGCCGCCGCCCTTGTCGAGGAACTGAGGTGGTAGACTTGTGTTCCCAGATTACGATGTTGCCGTGTTCGTTGCGCGTCACCAGGTCTACGCGCCCTGGCAGTATTGGCCCCTTCTCCCATAGCGGTATCTCAATCTTCTCCTCCACCCACAGGATCTCGTGGTTGGTCGCGTCGTCAAGACCGCGTACCTTGTAGTACGTTTCCGCTAGCTGCAAGCCGAAGTCTAGAACTGCCGCTAGCTGCTGTCCAATCTCATTCTCCCCAGCGACAGACGCCGCCCATGCAAGTTGCTTGAGGTCTTCGCGTTGTTCCTCGGTCTTGTCCATCGCGGCTCTATGCGCCTTCTTGGGACGCTTGCCGTCTTTCAAATTCTGGTAGTAGTATTCCAGGTAGTTATGGAGTACGCGCCCAAGCGCTGGCGGGGCCGCGTCTATCTTGCTGCGGAGCCGTTCAACGTATCCGTAGTGATACCGTTGCTCACATTGTCTAGAGTCTTGGATTGCCGAGTAGGAAATTCGTTCGATAGGGTCACGACGGCTGCGACTTCTATTCATTTTTTAGCTCCAATCAATAATTGTTATTGGCATATTACATCGCCCCCGCCAGCCACGCAAGCCGTTATTCTTCTGCCCACGTAGGTCCGATGTTAGTCTCGACTTTCAAAGGAATTGGTAGCTCTATACCGAGCCTGTCAAGGGGCGGGTGTTCAAACGCTATCTTGATTATCTGCTTGAGAGCTTCCTCCTCCGAGAGCCTAAAGTGAATCTCGGCAGCGTCATGGAAGAAGCCGAACAACTCAAGCACCTCGTCCATGTGTTCGCCGTACTCCGCCCTTAGTAGTTCGTCTAGATAGACAGTACAGAATAGCGCGAGGTCGCTGGCCGTTCCTTGCACTGGCGTGTTGATTGCTTTCCGGAGCTTACCCGTTGGCGTCTCGTTGTCTAGATTACCCAAGTCTCGTATCCGCCCCAGCGGCGTTTCACAGTAGCCCTGCTCCACGAAGCGCCAGCAGGATTCGTGCCACGGCTTGAGCTTTGGGTATAGACGGAAGTACGCCCTGTGACCTAGCTTGGCTTCCTTCTCCGTCAAGACCAGCTTATACTCCCGTCGTGCCGCGTCGATGACGACCTGGAAGGAGCCGCCATAGAGCAAGCCGAAGTTGTACGCCTTCGCTCCGAAGCGCTCTTGACTAGTGACGCCATCGAGCCACCCAGCATCGTCTACTTGAAAACGCTGTAGTGACCACCCAGCGGCTAGCGCTTTTATCCAGCCAGCCGTAGCGCGGTGCAAGTCGGCGTCTTCGTTGAACAGGTTGAGCATGGTCGTTTCGTTTGCGAACCACGCGGCTATTCGCAGTTCTATTTGTGACAAGTCGGCGCTCGCTATGCCCCAACCCTTCCTAGCTCTTACCATTCGTCTGACAAGACGCTTGCGGGAGAACTGCTGAAACGTCGCGCCGATGTCCCCAGAGATTGACGTCCTACCGCTCCGCGCAGTCGCCAGCCGATAGACGCCATGCAGCCTAGCGTCCCCTTGCCACTCCATCATTTGATGCCACGGTATGAAGTAAGTCGTTTGTAGCTTCTTGGCGTGTGCCTTCCGTACCAGCTTTTGTATCACAGGCGGCGGGTTGTCTAGCTTCTCTAGTCCGTCGATAGCGACCGAAGGGCGGCCAGTCTTTTTCGTTAGCGGTAGGTCGATGCCGAGCCGCTCCTCAAGAATCGGACCCAGCTTTGTGTCGCTGCCAAGAATCACCTCGTAGTTTCCTGGTAGCTGTAGCTCGTCTCCAATCTCCTCAATCATCTTGGCATACTGCCGCTGCGTCTTCCGCATGACTTCCTCTAGGAGACGTTCGTCCATCGGAGCGCCATGCAGACCCGCTCTTGACAGGGTGACGGTAGCGGGTAGGAGTACATGCTTGTAGAGCTTCAGCACTTTCTGACGCCCAGCCTTGACAAGCATCTTATAGAGAGCCTTGCGGAGCATGAGCGTTCCAATGCAGTCCCGCGCATTGTAGAGGAGTAGCCGTCGCCAGCCGTCCGGGGTCGTTGGCACCTTCCCAATAACGTCGCTGGCTTCTTCGGCCCAATCCGGAGGGGCGTTCGCATGGAGCGTAGCGAGAGCCTTCAGCGACAGCGATGTATCAAGACGCAACAAACCAGCGAGGATTAGCGTGTCGTCTCTAACTTCCCCAACAGCGTGTCCCCGACCGAGTAACCACGTAACATCGGCTATAGCGCTGTGATAGACCGTCGGCTTAGTCGCTATGAGCCGCAGAGCCGCTGGGAGAGCCCCGTGGCCGCTCGGTAGGGACACGGCTAACGTCTTACCCGACACCTCGCCAGCAAGCCCTATAGCGGTTATCTCAGGGGTTCCGCTTGGCCGCTTCGACCAGGGCCACATTCCGTTGCTTTCCAGTACGCTCCACTCCAGGTCGCATGCAAGCACAGGAGCCCTGGAGAGCTTGCGTAAGACCCCTGAGACGGCGGCATCATCGTCCTGGTCTCCTAGCACTATCCGCACACTGTCGCTCTCTGTTGGGGACGTGAGGCGCCTAGCGATGCTGAGGTCTTTCTCTAGAGCTTCGCGTATGGCTTCGCGTCTGTGTGGCTGATGCGCCCCCGCTGCCGGATGATACGTTGGGATGACCTTGCATTTGTATCGGTACTCCGGGAGCAGGGGTAGCAGCTTCCCGCGGTTGTCCGCTATCTTAGATTGACCTGTCAAGGCCTTCAAAGCGGAGCCGCCAAGCGCTACGATAATCTTGGGCTTGACACGCGCCAGTTCCCGAACAAGATATATCCGACACGCTTTGACCTCGGCTGGCTTCGGCGCTCGGTTGCCTGGCGGTCGGCACCGGACGACGTTAGCGATAAACACGCCACGACGCCTGAGCCCTACCGCTTCCAGTCCGTTGTCTAGTACCCGTCCAGCATCCCCGACGAATGGCCGCGCCTGCGTTTCTTCTTTCGCTCCAGGCCCCTCGCCAACGAGCATGACGGAGGCAGAAAAAGAGCCCTCGCCCGGAACACAAATTCTCTTGTGAACCGACCGAGGGCCCTCGTTAAGTAGACAACGCCGCCAGTCCGAGTTATACACTAGTCCTGACACTTCTCGCAAGCGGCAGGACCGCCACGGTCGGAGATGCCGTCTGCTATTCCAGCCGACGTGATACGCCCGCCCTGGTCGATGTGGATATGTACCGTCCTGTACTCCTTCTCGCGCTTCGCTATCTTCCGAGCCGAAGCGATAACGGCCAGCACCTGCACTGGCTTGGAGTCGTCAAGAGCGTCCCCGCCGTCTTTACGGCTGCGCGTGTGATTCGTCGCGCCTTCCATTAGACGCTCCTCTCTACTCGCTCAGCTTGCCAGCCGAAGCCTTCCATCCGTTCTAGATTCTGCTCCACCCAAACCTCGGCGTGGTTAATGGAGCTTGGGCACCAGACTGTGAACGTGCCGCCCTGGGCATCGAGAATACCCGCGAACCGCAGGCCGTCTAGTAGCTCTGGCAGATGGTGACAAGTCTGCCCTACCGTCAAGCTGCCGACCTGGACTTTAACTCCTAGCATCGTCTTCTCCTCGCTCTAGTAGCTGCGCTATTGACAAGGTCTCCGGAAGTACGAACGGCTCCCCGTCGCATTCCTCGCACCTCTCAATGCACTCGTCAAACGACTCGCCCTCCACGAGGACGAATCCGGAGCCGCCACACCCTAGACAGATGCGACTCATGACACCTCCTTGAATGCCGCCCCAAACTCACGACGTAGAGCAGCCATGCCCTTCGCCTTGAATTTCTCCGATGCCCCGTCGATGACGGACACCAGGCGCCGCTCGGCTTTGATGTCACTCGCTCCGTTGTAGCGTAGCGCGTGGTCGCCGTAGCCAGTGATAGCGTTCGCCAGCGCATAGACCGTCTTCCCCACAACCACTGTCTCGGCTGCGTACATTCCCAAGAACGTCTCTATAGCGCGGCGTCGCTGCGGGCTCGTGTTGTCGTCAAGAGGGCCGAACAGGACCTGCTGTACGGCTTCCACGCTGGAAGTATCGCACTTGATACTGTTGGCTTTGTTCAGGAACTTCGCGGTCGCGATGGCGCCCTCTTGCGTAAGCTCCAGGATGCGTTCTGCTTCCGCCAGCTTTTGACGCATCGTTGAGATGTGGGTAATCTTGACGACTATACCGCCCCGCTGCCTAGCCGTTCCCTCTTGTGTAAAGAAGCTGTAGAGATTGAAGCAGGCTGGCCGCATGATAAACGGCACAGCCGCAATCGCTCCACCCTCGCCACCGCCGTGTCCAGCGCGAAGAATCAGGTAGTTGTTCATGGCTTCGCCGCCGACCTTGACACCTTCGCCAAGCTGAGCAACGAGCCAGATTTGCTTCCCGCCGTGCATCTCGCCAGCCGCAACGTATTTGATTTCCCCGTCCTTCCGTAGACCGTCCATGAAGTCGAGGGCTTCCACGTTCTGCCAGGTGTTGTACGTTGGCGAGACGTAGCCGAGAACAAGACCAGTGTCCGTGCGGTACACAGACCGCTTACCGTCAATGGGCTTGCCTGGCTTTGTAGGGTTGACAGGGTTAGGCCCCCACACACGCCCCATAGCGACGCCCCAATCAAGCCCCGCTACTGTCAGCGCTCGCTTAGAAGTCTTCGCGCTGGCGACCTTCTCAACAGCGCTAGCCGCGTCCAGCCAGGGTATCGTCGTGCGATACGGCAGTGGATTATTCTTCATGGTCATCTGGTGCCTCCTGTTCGTCATTATACGTTGTCCCCAATCGCGGCTCAATGATAGTGGCGTAAACGAACGTCACGAGCGCTACCACGAACACGATTGCTCCTGCGTTTTCTTTCAAGAAATCCATGGGGTTTCCTTCCCCCCACCCCTCGCCTCAGTTGTCTAGAGCCCTTACGCCGTTCGTGCATGCCCGACAAGGTCTACCAGTATCATCCGCTGGTCTTTCTTCGATAGATAGATGCCCTGGCTGCGGAGCTTGTCGAGGACGATGGGCCACGCTCCGAGTCCGTGGTAGAGCGCGGTCGCATCCGGCCACTTGCTTGACACGAGATTGTAGGTGCGTAAGAACAAGTCCTGCACCTGCTTCGTCTCTGGCCGTCCAACCCAGAAGTCCGTGATTACCGTGTCGTAATCTCTGACCGACTGCCACTGGAAGAAGTCGGCAACCTCCAAGTCGAAGAGGATGCCGGAGTCCTCAAGGAACGGCTTGAGTGTCGGCCAGACTAGCCGCACAACGTCACGGCTTTTCTCTACCACTGTGATGGTCTTGACACTCTGCGTGCCTGGCCCATAAGCTAAGTGCCGTAGTATCAAGCCAAGCCCTAAGCCCCCGACCAGGACGTTCCCATGGCTTCTCTCGGCAATGTTCCGCATAGCGTACCAGAACAGGATGTCGTCTGTCATCCAGTCCTGGTATCTTGACCCCCGCTTCTCCTGGAGTACGGTAATGCGGCCATCGTTCGGAAGCTCTGCGAAGTCCGCCCCGGCTATCTGCTTATATACCGGGTAGACGCCAGCTTCCTTCTTGAGGAATTTCACACGCCATTGCCCAGAGCGCCCCTCCGGAATGCCAGCGGGGCAGTCCCACCCCTCGTGTATTTTGACAAGACTTTGCTCTTGCATCATCGCTGCTCCTCCAGGTCTATCGTCATCGTATGTCGTGCTGTCGTCCTCGCTTGGAACGTGTGCCCGCAGTCTTGGCATGCGAGCGCCATAGTATAGCGTCCCTTCCAGCGCCCTCTGGCCTGTTTCTCGGCATCGAATGTTCGCACCGCTCTGCATGTACGGCACCAGGTTTTCGCGGCCCTGTCGGGGATGTCAAACGTTGTGGCTGCTTGCTTACGCATCGTCGTCCTCCATAGCCGAACGAGCCGCCCCTCGTCCGTGCCCTAGCTGCCGTCTTCGTCCGTTGTGATTTTGATGCCCTGGTCCCGGAGATGGTCTAGCACCCAGCGCTCTGCGTCAATAGCGGCCCAGTCGCCCATGCGTGAGTCGGCTGATTCGATGTAGATGTCACCGCGCTCCGTCGCATCGGCTTCGCCCATGTAGCCGTAGCCGAAGCCCTCCGGAGCGAAGCCGATTTCCCTGCGTGTCCGAACAGCCTCGTGCTCCCAGCACGAGAACCCCAAGCGACGAACCATTGACGGCTGCGCTAGAGCGAAGACCACGTTTGCGATGTTCAACGGCTGGTTGGATTCCTTCACGCGGACCCGAAGCTCCGAAGACTTCCCGAAGCCCCGCTCGCCTATCATCACCACGTCAAGCTGCACCGCTTTGCCGTGCGTCTCTAGCGCGTCCACAGGCGCCACGACGGCCGCGCCCTTGCGCGTCATTGTGGCGACTTCGACTGCCGCCGATGCGTAGATGTTGGCGACGACCTCGATGACCTTCGGCTCCTGCTCGACCTCGGCTTGTACGAACGTCATCATATCTTCTGGCTCTCCTGCCACGAACCTGCCAACGTCAACCATCTCACCCGATACCGCGAATTCGATTTCCGGCACCTCGGTGACCTTGATGATTTCGTCCGTTAGCACGCCCGCCAGCTTCTTCACCTTGTCAATACCGTCTTCCCATCCGCCAACGGCCAGCTTGACTGCCTCCGCGTATGAGTCCGTCCCGGCCCAATGGCTGTCCCGGTACATGTGACTCGGCATATCCGTACTAGTCGATACGACGTTGCCCTCAACGTCTCGCTCCTGTTGACAGAAGTCTAGGAACGAAGTCATGCTCTCAAACGTGCGCTTGTTCTTTGCCATCGTCATGCTCCTTCGCACTGGTGCGCGTCTATGTGTAGCGTCCTGACGGACTCGTGAGGGCTGCTTTGATTTTCTGTGCGTCGTCTGTTCCGATTGAACCCCAGATGACGCGCTCCTCAACCTCTTCGCGGTCGATGCCGGATGCGAGCATATCCGCGCCCGAGAATGCTTTGCGTGGCCCCACGATGATGCGGACCTTGGAAGCTATGACGGCCTCCGAGATTTGCTCAACGTAGTTCGTCCACTCGTCATTGTCCGCGAACGCCCTTGTCAATGCCCAGTCATACTCCCAATCCAGGAATATGAAACGGTCGATTGTGGCCGCGTCCAGCTTGGCGCGCCCAACGTACTCCGCGTCCGCCCCGCGTCCATACGTGTTCATTGCACAGACGAACACGCAATCCTCGTGCCTTGCGACCATGCCATCAGCGAAGCCAATCTCGTCCCCGATCCTCGTGGCGAGTATGGCGTTGACGACTGTCAAGACGTTCGCTCCGCATGCGTCCATTTCGTCGAACAGTATCACGCCACCAAACTCGAACGCCTCGCGAATGAGGGTCTTGACGTAATCGCCCGCGGCATTCATGTACCCGACCAATTTCGATTCGGGTGTCTGTGCCGAAAGCGACACAGAGTAGAACTGCAAGTCCAGCGCCTTCGCCAGCGCTGCGGCTGCTGTCGTCTTGCCGGAACCCGCTGGCCCCTTCATGGCGACGTTCTGCCGACGACCTGAGCGCTTGATACTGGCGTACTTGACAAGAGCGGGGAACGTAACATGCTGTGTCCCGACGTTCCGACCCTCGTTGTCCTCGCTGTCTGTGTGTACGACGATGTCCTTCGTGCTGTCCATGCTGTCAAGAGCGTCCTGCTGGTCTGCAATCTGCTCGCGCATTCCTTCTAGCTGCGAGTCGAACGCATCCTTCATCGTTCCCATCGCATCGCGAAGCTGCTCAGAAAAATCAGCGTCGCTATTGACGGCCTGCGGCTGCGGCTGTACTTCCGGCCTGCTGCCCTGACCGCCATGCATCTCAGGAGCGTAGTCTTCCCGGTGCCTTGCGACCACCGGGTGTATCGGCCAGCGGCCAACGTGCCGGTGCGTTGCGGGCTCTGCATTGTTGTCACACTCTCCGTGGAAGTAGCGTTTCTTTCCATAGCCCTCGTCACGAGCCACGTAGATTTGCTGCCCCACTTCGATTGTGCGTCCGCATGTGCGGCACTGGCTTTCATATCGTGCGCCGAATGTCGTGCGATCCAATGTCGTTCTCCTTGGTGCGTGGTCTACCATCATCAGGCTGGGACGACCAGTCCCCAACGACAATGACGCATGCGCGAGCGCGTCATTGTTTCGGCGTGTCGTTATGCGTTTTTCTTGTACTCAACGAAGGCCGCTTTCGCCATCGCCATCGTGGGATAGAAGGTGTTGCCGACCGCTTCGCCTGCGTCAACGTCGAAAACGTGGACGCGGGCCTCGTGCTTGGCGTTGCCGATGATAGCGTGTAGCTCCGCGCGTACTCCGAAGTCCTCGTAAAATTCGATTACTGTGTAGTCTGCCATCATTATCTCCTTGTCAACAGCAATGCCTCATCAGGTCGTGCGCTGCAATCACACAACGACGCTGCGAGCGACCCCCGCAGCGTTTCGGCTTTGTCAACATTGTCTATCTTGACTGCGGTCGGCGTGGAACCTTCCCGCTTGAGCAACCCCTACCCGCCGTCGAGTGCCTTCCCAGTCCGTTGTTCCAACTTCGGTACTAGCCGCCTGCTCTCCCAAAGCCGTTCGTGACCGTTCCGGCTTGTTGTCTCGTTCCGCTCTTGGCGGCCCTGCGACGGTTCACGTTCTTCGTTGTCTTCGGATTTCGTCGCTGGTCATTCACATCTCTGCGATGCTTAGAAGTCATTTGGTATTGCACTAACTTCAATCTCATAATAACGATACATCATAGTACGTGCCGACCCGAACCAGCTATTTTTGAGGTATTTTGCCCTAAATCTATGCAAAACTATGCAGGTCAGGAAATTAAAGGGGGGGTTGACTACCGAGGGAGGGTACTAGGTTGTCACCGCAGGGCGCGGCGTTTCATGATGCGCTTGGACATATCGCTCTTGTCACCCAACGCTTCCTGTATCTCCTCGTCAATAGAGTCGTGCGTTACGAGATGGTAGTAGGTGACTGGATGTTTCTGGCCGATGCGGTGGAGACGGTCACGGCTCTGGGCGTACTGCTCAAACGAGTACGAGGGAGAATAGAAAACTCCAACATGAGCAGCTGTCAAGTCTATCGCCAACGAAGCCACCGCGATGTGAGCAACCAGAACGGCCCGGTCGGCTACTCGAAAATTCTTGAGGACAGCCTCACGCTTCTTCCCGCGCTTGACCCGACCGTCGTATTGGAACGCCGAGGCGAGCTTAGACTTTTGTACCATGTCCCGCACCCTGTCAATATCTTTGGTGAAGCGACAGAAGACCACGACGCGGCCAACTTGAGGGATAGCATCTTCCAAGAAGTCGCGGAGGGTATCGAGCTTGGAGGAGCCGAACTCGATTTCCCTGCCATCGCTGACCTTGATAAAGCCACTTGTCACCTGTTGCAGCCGGAGTATATTGGTAAGGACGATGCGCGACACAGCCACCCCTGACGCAGCGCGTCCAGCGTAGTACCCGTCTATCTCCGAGATGGCGTGTTCCTCCATCCGGTCGTATACCTTCCGCTCCTTAGCCGACATCTTCACCCGTAAATTGACATCCGTCCGCGGGGGTAGGTCGAGCGCTTCGTCTTTGGTAATGCGGAACGCATGCTCCTGCAGCCGCTCCTCAATCTCGTCCTCGTTCCGGTATCCGGTAATCTCTCGGCCCCAATAGCCGCCCTTCGTAATGTAGCGCTCCTCAAAGTCTGCGTATCTAGTACCGAACACTCGTGGGTTAAGAGCTTTCATGACTCCGAACAAATCCTGGAACCCGTTAGGGGCTGGCGTTCCGGACAAGCCAAGGCGCATCCTTATACGCCTGGTAAGAGTATGCGCCATCCGAGTCCGCTTTGAGCCGCGTCCCTTCAGTCTATGTACCTCGTCATAGATGATGCCCTGGACTCCTGCATCGAACTGCCGACGTAAAGGGGGGCGCCAGTATGTCTCGTACCCGACCGCGACAAGAACTGGGCGACGTTCGCGCCGGAGGGCTTGCTTCATAAGCGCCGCTCGCTCCCTCACAGTCCCTTCCGTGGCGTCTACGAAGATGCAGCGCTTCCACACACGCCGAAGCTCATCACGCCACACTGAGACGGCGCTAAGGGGCACGACCACAACGAGCTTTGTCAACCCCATCCTTCTAGCGACCGCCAGCGCTACACGAGTCTTGCCCGTCCCCATCTCCATGCCAAGCAAGCCGACCCCTTTCAAGGTCAGCATCTTGTCGCGGGCGTCTCGCTGGTAGTCGTAGAGCTTCAACGTATCTTGACAGACGGAGCTACCCAGCACCTATACCCCTTGCAGGTGAATAGCGCTGGTTCGTGGTTCCTGTTGTAGCGCATGGACACGGGCCCCGGCAGCTTCAACACAGCGGCCAACCACTCCGCGTCGAAGTCAATATGGAAGTTGGGGACATCGACCGAGCCAGCCCTCGCGACGAACTCTCCTATCTGCTGGCCGCGAACATGCCAGGCCGCTTCGCCGTTTATGACGACGTACCTAACCACATGCTCCGAGTCGATAAACGAAGCCGCCTTCACCGCCGTCTCAATGGCCGGAGCCTTGAGTCGTACCCGATGCTTGAATTTCGTCTGTAGCGTTTTGACCGACGGGAACTTACCCGATAGAGTCAATAGACGAATCTTCACTCGCTTACTAGACAAGTACAGGTTCGTGCCACTCCACGTAAAGCGTACCGTTTTGAAGTAGGTCAGCGCTTCGTGCAAGTCGGCTGTCTTGGCTACAAACGCTTCCCCAGGCGCCATATTTATTTCGGGGAAGACGACTGTCCCTACCTGCGATTGTCCATCGGTGCCGACTAGCATGAGGTCGCCCTGAGCCGTCCCCAAAAACTGGATGCCAGTCAGTACCGGATTAGAGATGCCTCCCGATACTAGCTCTTTGAGGAACGTCAAGGCCTCCTCCAGCTTGGCGGCTTCCATGCGGAACGTATCGGCCCCATCCGCTGGCCGTATCGTGAGCTTCTCCTCCGAGTGCATCATGCGGAGCGCAGCCGCCTGAGAGCCCTCACAGTTGATGCGTAACGATGTACCTGACCGAGCAAGCACAACGTCCGATTCCTCCGGCAGAATCGCAGCTACGCGCCGTAGAAGGGCTCCTGAGATGGCTGTCTCCTCCACGTCTGCATGCTTGGTCGGGTAATGCCGTTCTGCATCGCTGAACATGCCAGCGTAGCGCGTGGTAATAACCCCATCCCTAACGCTGAGCGTCAAGACTTCCGTCCCAGTGTCTATCTCGGCCAGCGTCCAAATCTCCGTCACCACGTTCAGGTGCTTGACAATCATAGTAGTTTGGGCCTCCTTCTTGCTGTCGGCATGGCTTGTGCCTTCTCTTGACGTTGGAGCATAAGCGCTATAGCCACTTCACACTGTTCGTTCGCGTGGTCTTTGTTGAGCAGCCGTGCAGGGTCGTAGCCAAGAGCCCTGACAAGCGTTTCAAATGCAGCCGCTCTACTCCGCGAACGGGGGGTAAGCTGCATGTCCCGCGGATAGCTGTAGCCAGCGAATTGTCCAAACTTCATGCTACTCAGCCAGGTCGTGCTGTCAACAGAGTCGTAGGGGATTAGGTCTAGTACGTTGGTCTTACTGGTTCCGAGTCCATGAACGTAGACGCCCTTCGCGTGGGCTTCGTGGCAGAGGTAGCGGAGATGCGGGTGAGTCGATACCGTGCCTGACCCAATAGCCACATACGGATGGTTGTCAATCATCTGTAGGAACCGCTGCTCATTCTCCTCGACCGTCAAGCCGTCTACGGATGACTGATGCCATACGGGTATCATCTTGTCACCAGCTATCTTGTGTATGCCGACGCGCCCCGCGTCCGTAAGCTCCCTACCAGGGATGCGCTGGCCCTTGCTATTGACAACCCACAGCAAGTCCATATCCAGTTCAAACACGAAGTCAAGAGTATCTATGTGCGTCTCTAGGAACCGTAGGTACTTCTTCCGATGCCGCATGTAGTCAACCAGCTTGACCTCGTCGCGACTGCTGTCCTGAGCTACACGCTCCCGCAGCCGTCCAGAAGACCAGTAGGGCATCTTCTTTACGGCCAGCGAGTCTTTGACCTTGGAGGGTTGTGATACGGTCGTAATCCGAGAGCCCGACGCCACGCGAAGAAACGAGAACGCGCCAGAGTCCAGGTAGACCAGAGGGTTCCAGCCGTCAACCCCTAGCTTAGGGACGCATTCTTCCCCCCACCAGTCCCGCTTTGACTTCTTCACAACGTCAAAGGAAACCATAAGCGCATCGGCGCCCATCTTCTTGAGCGCGTCCATTCGCATCGGCTCTCTATTGACACCCGCGAAGACAATCAGACGCTTGTCCGGGAACCTCGCGCTTTGTCTATCACCAGCATGTAGTCGGCGCACGGCCCAGGATTGTCTCCCCATATCGCTTTGTCGTTTTCGTCAAGAGCGCAATGGAGAGAGA
>SDBT01012496.1_pt1 | contig 13641 bp, 17 predicted proteins | sample 2277101 | NCBI WGS metagenome assembly SDBT01 (sample SAMN10404973, study PRJNA504765) | marine sediment metagenome | isolation source: marine sediment core GS10_PC15, 103 cmbsf | place: Arctic Ocean: Southern Knipovich Ridge | collected 2010
TAAAACCCGCCGCTCCGAGTTAATAAGCGGTTTTTCCCTTAAGCCATGTACCTGAGAACACCCTACTGGAGAATCTGAAGCAATATCAGTTCTTAGCTACTCTTCCTTACTTTGAGGCTAAATGAGACAAATAAGACAGTATAAAAAGGAGTGCCTTAAATACCTCTAGCTAAGCGCTACAACTATATCCTATAGTTGCAGTTGTGTCGATTTATGTTATAATTCTGCGCACAACTGAATAATCGGGAAGCGCTTCGAGAGAAGCTTTCAGGAAAGGAGGGATGGCCATAATGGCTACCCAAACAACCTGGGGCCCGTTGAAGGCGTTGATAGAACGCTTCGACGAGCACAACTTCGGACGAGTGGAGGTTCAGCGACTCGTTGAGAATGCTGACGTTCTCGTCCAAATCGGCAACGGTACGCTCACTCGTGAGATAATCAGCCAGATTATCGAGCAGATAGCCAACCCGTTCGCCGAGGAGAAGACCGACCTTCGCTGGTTCTACCCGGACGGCTGGAAGCCAATCGGTTTGTTAGATCAACTGTCGGTCTTGCAAGGATTCTACCCCGGTCTCAATGGCTCGCGTGTCGTTGACATGGCCACGAGAATCACGGTTCCCAAGGACGCCGACGGACTATTCGTCGTTCCCAAGCCCAGTAGTGTCGCCACGAAGCTTGGTATCGATAACCCATTCGGTGAGGGCTACGGTCAGATGCTCGAAGCATCTGTTCTGGCTCACCTTACCAGTCAGCGGAAGTTTCACAACTACCGCGCTGGTGAGCTGACACCAGATCGGGTGCGGGTGAGGCAGTCGGCCGCCGACGCCATCCGCAAGCTCGAAGAGGAACAGCCGGAAGGAGATTTCCTGGTGTTCCCCGCCCAGACCGGCAAGAAGTGGGGCGGATACAGCCCACGCAACGCCCAATGGAACATCGAGCGCAAGAGTGAGAATGAGTTCCCGCTACCAGCCTGGTGCGTGGGTCACATCATCCTCACCAATCCGACTCGCCTTGACAGGTACGAGATCCTCTGGATCGACTGCCCGGAAGACGAGTACCGGTTCGGAGGCGACGTGGAGTTCCAGAGCTGTCTGTACTTCGGCTTCGACGACGGTTGGATCGATTTCGACGTCAGATGGCTCGTCAGTGCCAACGGCAGCTACGGTTCCGCGTCTGGCTTCTCCGGGTAGTATTCTTGGCACTTGAAGCTTGGAGCCTTGAGTTCCTTGTCTTCTTGTCCCTTGATGTTCGCCCGCGAAATTCGGACAATTCAGTTGGACAGCCCCGACTTGCTAACCAAGCAAGATCCGGGGCTTTTCCATTTTTTATAACTGTATGGTCTTTCCTCCGGTATTAATAAACTCGACTTTCATCGCTTCTTTCTCAAGTCTCTCTTTACATAAGTTTTCTTAGCCTGGTTTTAGTATACTATTTTCATGAAGAAGTGGGTTTTAAGATTTAGAGCAAAAGATAAAATTATATTTGACCAGATTGTCTCTGGCGAAAAGACTGTAGAAACAAGAGCGAATACGTCTAGATATTCTCCTATGAAGACAGGAGATTTTTTAGTTTTGATCTGTGGTAAAGAAAAACAAGAAAAAAGAATCAAGTCTGTAAGACGGTATAAAAGTATTGATGAGATGGCTAAAGTAATAGAAATCCAAAAAGTGATCCCAAATATAAGCTCAGTTGAAGAAGCAAAGAAGATTTATTTTAGTTTTCCGAAATATAAAGAGAAGATTGAAAAGTTTGGAATATTAGCTTTTGAGATATGAACTGGACGATCTTCCTCAAGCCATTTTTGGATAGTTTCTTTTTTCCTTCGGTACTCCTCACCTTGAGTACCATATAGTTCCTGGTTTAAATAGTAGTTAAATCCTTTTTCCCTTTCCTCTTTAGAAAGTTTTCTAAGTTCCTTGTCTTTGGAGCTATCTTTGTGGGATTTTCGCCAGAAATCAATAACCTTCAAACACGCTTTTACTGTGAACAAATCGTAGCGATCAGTGTAGTATTGGCTGTCTCTGAGGTAATTCATTTACTAAAAGTCTAGGACTGCGTTTTGATTTAGTATCTGGCGCCTTAAATATTTTCATTTTACAAATTTAATGTGCCAATATAATTATTTTTCGCAGGTATGTTTTCATCATCCAAAAAATCTACTGAATAGTCCATTTCGGAAACAAAGATGTGAACTTTTTTCTCTATACACTCGAAAATTATGTCTCCTGCAGAGTTCTGAGAAATAGTATTATAATCACCATAATAGTTTATATCCTCAGATGGCGCCTCACCAATAATGATAATTTTGGGATTCATCCTTTCCAAGATACTTTCCGGTATTTTACCGCTGTCCCTTCCGTGATGAGGTGCAAAGAGAATACTAACTTCTGGCCATTCAACAGATTCTTCAATATTTTCCATAAATTCTGTCTCTAGATCGCCCATCCATAATACAGTTGCACCGTCCTCTAAACGATATTTTATGATGGCGGAAGTATTGTTTGGATTCCCACCCTGCTCAGCTACTTTTAGAGCTTCTTTGTAATGTTCATTGTCAGTGTTGGGCCATAAGATATTAATTCCTGCTGAACCTCTTTCTTCAGAGTGTTGATTCATCCATCTCCTAGAACAACCTTTATTTATATAGAAAGCCTTTTCTGAATCCCGCAGCTTACAGTAGTGCTTGAAATCCTCGGTTTCTTCCTCCTTAATTACTGTATTTTTGATACAGTAAAAGTTTAATATATTTATCTCTCCATCTAAGTATTTCAAACCTTGAATATGATCTTGATCTGGGTGAGTAGATATAAATCTCAGCACTCCTTTTAAAGAACTTTCTTGTTTTATTTCTTTAACAACATACTCTTTGTCATCATCAGATAGACTGCAATCAATAATACTGAAGTTGTCAGAGTTATGTTTGATGTAGAACATATCCCCATCGCCAACAGAGATGGACTTTATTATACTCATTTTTGTTTACTGTTAATCTTTATCCTTTTGCCAACATAAGCTGTCTGTTTTTTGTAGGAAAATAGAAACATAGTTAGAAGCACCACAACTAGGACATATAAACTCCATTCATTCAACAGTGAAAATTTCACTGAAATTAGTTCGTATAGTTTGAGTAGTACGAGCAGAACCAACATAGAAGTAAAAGTCCTATACATGTTGTTTGCCTCTGAAAATATTTCAATCTTTGGGTCTTGCTTAGAAGCAGAAATGAAATCTTGGTACTTGGCAAATTTCAGAAAAGATATTTTTTTCAAGACCGGCTCTATTATTAGTGATCCAAACCTGCTAACTACTAAGCCAATGAAGTAGTACACAAAAGCTCCTATAACAAGGTCCTCTTGTATAAAGGAGTAAATTGTAAACTCGTTCAATAACACGACAAACAATACTCCGGGCAGAAGGTAATTAAAAAGATTATATGAATCAATTTTGTCTAAAATTTCCTTCATAGTTTAGCTTTTGTGTTTAGTTTCCTCCCATTCTTCAGCAGCTTCTTTCGTAGTTTTGTTACCAACTTGAACAATATGTCCTTTGGGCCATTTTAGTTGATGTTGGTCCTCACGTACTTCCAGATCTTTTGTTATGCCACTATGTTTGATTTTATTCCCTTCTTTAAAGTCATACTTAAATGTAGTTCTTGGTCTCATTCAATTCCACCTCCTCCTATTAATAAGTGTTATTGTTACGATGAAATTATAAAAAAGCTCCTTTTGATCTGTTTTACGGGTGGATCATGTGGGTTTTTGCTAATAATTTACATCTTTTTTTCTAATCCCAACTAAACTTATCTCTTTTTCTTTTACGAAATCTGGCTTTAACTATATTTAAATGATTCTCGATTGCACCAAACATACGTTTGAACTCCTCATCGGTATATTCATATAATTGAGTATTTGCGCAATTCGAGAGGATACGGAGCTTATTAATTACAGCATCTGTCCTTTTTGCCGCAACATTTCTAAATCTTTCTTGTTTTATATCACTTGAATACCTGCTCATATTTGTATATAGACTATATTTGTTTTGCTATATTAACACATATGCGCATTCCTTGCAACACTAACATGTCGTATATCAACGTATTACTACATTATTATAGCTATTTGTACTTCTTATAGTGGGAGTTCAGGGTTTTAAAAGTAGCTGGTCAATTTGCCTTTCAGGGAAGAAATAAAACCTGACATTTTGGCCCTTCCTTAATCAAAAAATTTCCAGGGCCGTGATATACTATACACATATGACTAGTGACCAAAGCGATAAAATAACTAAAGATTTAAGCCGGAAGTTGAAGGAAGCCAGAGAAAAATCTGGTCTTACTCAGGCGATAGTGGCCAACAAAAGCGGTATGGATGTAACCTATTACGCTCGTATTGAAAGAGGCGAAATCAACACCTCATACGCTAAATTGCGAAAGATTGCCAAAGTATTAAAGACAAAACTTTTATAAATCTTATTCTGTGGTTTCACAATAAACCTGCCTGAGCTTATCCCACAAAGCCAAGGCCGGTTCGAACTGTTGATACGTCGGGCAGCCACCCTATTTAGACTGATATAACAAGAAAAACGACCCATTTCTAGGTCGTTTCTCCTCCTAAGAAAACCTCATTTTAGAGATTTGCTTAGATTTCAGCGAGGGGTAGCTACCGAGTGTCGGTGAGTCTACTACCCCTCGCTCTCTCCCTATCCGGGCGTGTTTATCTGGTTCCCTGAGCAGGAAAGGCCAATGTGGCGCAGTGGTTCTTCGCTCTCAACCAGCGGGGGGTCAGGGCAAGAGGGATCTATCTTTAGGAAGATCAAATCCATCACCTCAGGGCCGCCGTCAATACACGATACCGAGGATGGTATTCCCTTAAAGCCCACTTCCGGGATCACCCCGTATTGGGAACCCTCGAACATGACGATGAACACTTCACCACCATTCGCGGATACTTCGTACTCGCTACCTGAGTCGAGATCGCGGATAACCGCCAACGTGCCGGCGTTGTCCGGTCCCACACGATTACGAGAATCAAAGGTTGTGTATGAAACAACCTCTACGACCCTCTCATCTTCGACTAGCTGCAGGATCTCCGAATTGCACTCTGGCAACCACCTCGATCCAGCATCCTGCACTTCCTGAGGAGTAGTATTTTCGGTACCTCCACCGCAGGCTACTAGCAGGACTACGAGTCCTGCTACCAGGATCAACACTAGCCTTCTCATGCCTTCCCCTTTCTCCCGCGCTGTGCGGGACTTTTCTACTTCTCATGGCTGTCAACCCAGCCACCAATAACTGACGGTTGGATTGCCAGTCACAAGAAGAGGGACTATACAACTGAGTAGGTTTTAAGGAGCAAAAAGAATAGAAAGATTATACCACAACTATAGGTTAGGCGCAAGCTGTCTTTCAGTCTTGGAACTTACCTTTCAATCTAAAGCCCCGTAGCTACCCTTTTTCTTCTGAATCTAATAAACAGCTTGTTATAGCAAACAATTGGTGAGTTTCCGTAACGACCCTGGGTTTTTCAATTCTGTAGGAAGTTTTGTGTTTCTTGCTGCAAAAGTTGCTGGTAAGGTATAACCTGAACCCAATCAAATGTTCGGAAATCATCCCTTCGTTTAACTCAGGACAAGCAACGATGGCCAGCCAACTTGGACACCCCACTTTTCAGCATCACGAATAGATTGATACTAGCACCACTAGTGCCCTCTTTAGTGGGTAGAGCGATTCCGGCTAAATATTTACCCCAAGAAGAACAAAGTTTTCTTGAACTTTCTTTTCCTGCTGACACGAGTAAATCTTCCTAAGTACAGGTTCTATATAAAGATGTCGGCAACAAACCCGGAAGAGCCATTTTCCGGAGAAACAATTCCTATCGAAGTAAAACGGGATCCAAAAAAGATGGAAAAACTTATTGAGGCATCAAGAAATAACTATCCAAGAGGGCATACTACAATTATGACGCGATCTATGATTAATAACCAGGGAGAAAACTTGTTACTTTTCTGGCTCCGTACTCCTAGTTTCGCTCTGACCGAAGCAATGATTTGTTGTATCAAGGCTTTTCAAAACCCTGTATGGGCAGAACAAGCTCGAAATAGACTCGCTCAGATCAAGATACTAACTAGAGCCAGTACCGCTTGAATTGATTGTTTTCAACATTTCCTGCAGTTTGCCTTCCCTATATCCATCCTTGTTTATTTTGTAACCTTGTCTTTCTAATCTACACGGGATAACTTCAGCGCTCAACTGTACTGTTGGTAATTTTAAAATATACTCCACGCTGTTTGCTTTATAATCAAAATCTGCTCCTAATCTTACCTCTTTTATTTCCAAACTATTCCCGAATCTATAAAAGTAGTGACCATCAATTTTGGTACAGCTTTTTAGCTTTATCAGTAACCTAGATTCATCCTCATATTCCCACTTCTTGTACTTTATTCTCGCTAGATCAAGAAACTTATTTTTGTTTTCATAATAGTTATCAGTTAATTCTATTTGTTCCCGTATTGGATCAATACGATAAACAACATCAATAACATCAGGACTGTCTATACTAAATCCTAATGCTATCCCTTTATGTTTGTCCGCATAGTGTGACCAAAGAAGTGGTTCCTCCCAAGTCCTAGAAAAACATAACAGACCATATATTTCTGAAATTTCCTTACGTATCTTCATGTAATGTTTCATTTTCTCTCCTTTTGCATATCGTAAATATGGCATTAATTCGAAAGGGTCATTGAGAGTATCTAAAGTGCTAACTCTAATCATTTTGCGCTCCAAATCTTGGATCGCATTTCTTGAAGAAAGAAAGTGATAATATATTTGCCCATTCATAACTTAATACTTATTTTTGATCAAATAAAAAACCGAAAAAAGAATCTGACGATATAGGTTTTTATAGCTCACCTCATTAAAAACGTCAGGCAACAAAAGGTTGTGGCTAGTCGCATTTCTTAACCGTAAGGAAATTGTAAACCAACTGTTGTGAATAATATCTTCATCTTTTGATAAGTTTGGTAAAAGATGTTGAATGATGTCTGATAGTGTGCTCCCAACAGCCCCAGTGTTATAAAGAGAAAGGTGTAAGTTTTTTTTAACAAAACTGTCGTTAAGTATTTTCCCCATCGGTTGAGCCGAAAGACTTGAATATATTTCTTTTAATAATGACTCCAGGATCAAACTTCCTTTATGAAGATGATTTAAAAATGGCTCTATTGAACCCTTGTTCTCGCTCCTGAATTTTAAAAATTCTATTTGTTTATTAGCTTCAAAGATAAATATATAGAGAGAGCAAGTCAGAGTGCGGTGAGACATTTCTTGAATTTTTGGTTCTACATATTTAGTTACTAGATAATCGGTCGTTATATGTTTTTTTATTGATTTAAAACACAAATTATAATTTTCTTCCTCTTCCTCAATATATTTTTTTACTTTCTTAGTGAATCTTTTAGCGGCGTCATTACCAGGTGAAGTGTTCAAAGAGAAGAAATTGTAAGCCGGTCTTTTTTTCCATCCAAAAGGGTCAATTCTGATATCTTCGGAGACCGCCGCATCAATGTAAAAAATACCTTGCCCATAATCACCAATATCGATAAATAGCCATCCAAGAATACAATAGGGAGTACCTTTATGGATCCTAACGAATTTATCAGGATAATGTTTTTTTACTAAATTGAATAGATCAAAATAGGCAGAAATTCTCCCTAGATGGTTTCTTTTGTCGTGAGGAATATTTTGGGAATCAACCGTAAAGTAGCCACCACCCCATTTTTCGAAGAAACGGTCTGCCTGAAGAGAAATACTCTTATCAATATTTGAGAACTCATCTAAAATTTCTTTTTTTCCTTCTTCCGTTGGGAACTTAGAAAGAAAATTGTCAAGAGGGTCCATATATATTAAAACCTTACTGGTCAGATTAAGACCAATTCTGCTCACTCTGGTGGGTTATGTTGGAACCTTTTACCAAAGAAAAACTACTATTACTAACCGCTGAATGATTCTTCAGTAGTTAGTCTAACTTCAACCTCATAATTACACTGCCTTTATCTATTTTAAAACCAAATTTTTCATAAAGTTGGGCTAGCTCTGATTTACAATGGATAAATATGCTCGGTGCCCCATTATTTTTCATTGCTTCAATGGTGGTCTTCATTAATTTGCTAGCCACACCCTGATTTTGAAAAGTCTTTTTTACTGCAATCCTATTGATATAACCTACCCGTTCATTAAAAGAGGCTAGTACAACCCCTATTACTGCTTTATCTTCTTCAGCCACAAAACAAAACTTTGAGTTTTTCTCTAGAAATTTTTGTAAGTAGTTTTTTGCCTGAATTGGCTCTTCTCCCAATACATCTTCCCATATACTTAAAGCCTCTTCAGAGTCACCAACTTTCATTTCTCTTATTTCCATAGAATAATTTTATCATTTACCGAACTAAGTAAAATAGACCCTCTAGGATCGTTTACCCACCAAATCTTTTTTCTGACTTGGGATATTAAGTTCTGTCTGTTAGAAGTTGAGGCTAAAAAGGGTGGCTCCGAGTCGTGGCCGATGTTCGAACCTTAATTGTAAATTCACCTGAATATATTTCAATACCTAAACTAGGACAAATTCCAACGAATTATATTTAACCAACAAAAAACTAGCCTTTCAGCTAGCTTCTTGTCCTAAATAAACCTCTTAGAGATTTACTTGGGTTTGGAGACGTAACTGGCTGTCACGTCTCGGTGTATCTCTCGTCCAACGCCTTCCGAGCTACAAGGCGAGTTGCTCGAAGGGAACGGCTTCTCCTATGATACGCTTCTCGCTCCCATCGTGCTTGCTCGACGCAGGGTAAGCCTTGGTAGGCCGCCCGTTCGGGAAGTCGGTGGTAAGCAGATCTCGTACCACATGGGTGTTGTGGAGATAGCCATCGAGAGGTTCCTCCCGAGGCATCCACACGAAGCCCGCCGTCAGGAACTTGCCATCTGGCCCTTCGAGGATAAAGCCCTCGACCACGTCAGGATCTTTGCCACGTGTCTCATCCGAGAACTCACGCTCCTGGATCCGCTTGGTACTCCCTTCGATGTGATAGGAAGGTGTGCCAACGAACTGCGTCTCGAAGATTGCCGTGATAACCACAGGCTTACCGACTAGGTCGCAGATGCAACCTTCGTTATCCCCGTGTTCTCGTGCCTCACAGGTGTGAGGGACGACTGTCCGACCGATGAGATCAGGCCTTTCCTCCCATTCCAAAGGACGGGGGAGGTCGATGTCGTTTCGCCAGTCCCGCTCTGTGCCCTGATTGGCAATGACTTGCTGCATCCCCTCGGCGAAAGGTTCAGCTACTTCACCCTCCACGTGAACCTGGGAACTGTTCCTCTCCAAGGCATTTTCCTGTCTGGTCATTCTAGACACTCTCCTTTCAATAGGACTCACCCTTATAGGTGGCAAGGTATTCTAAAACTTTTTAGGACACGTTGCCAACGACAAAGCTGGGAAATCATAGCAAAAATAGGTTGAAAAGTCAAATACTATGGGGTCTGGCTCCGAGTCGTGGACGATGTTCGAACCTTGGTTATAAATTCATCTGAATATATTTCAATACCACAGCTGAGACAATAATAATCAGCAATACTACATTAAATCCATTCCAATTATTTTTTATCCCGTTTTTTTGGAATAAACTCATCTAATCTTCGCTGCAAAGCTGCTCTTACCACTTCTGGGCTGTATTCTCTAGGTGATGGTGAGGCTGAGGGTGATGGTGAGGCTGAGGGTGATGGTGATGGTATTACACTAGAGACAGCTCCAGAAGCACTAGAATATGCTGTTCTTTTTTGGTCCCAATCGTCGACCATTTTATTTAACCTCTGGTCCTTTTCCTCTGCCTGTTCCGCATGTTTGGAAAGAATTTTCACAGTCTCGTCGGCATATTTTATTGTTTCGTCCGCCTCTTGTTTAAATGCTAAAAGAAGTTCTGAAGATTCCAAACGCACCCTCTTTATCTCCTCTAAGTCTTTTCTTGCTTGTTTTGTGATTGTATAGATATTCCAAATTATTAGACCAGCTACAACAGCAAATACAGTAGCGAATAGTGTTAGCAGGTTAATAAACAGTTCTATCCTTCCAGTTAACTGGCTTTCTGCAGAAACCTTGTTTAAATCAATTTCAACTTGGTCAAGCCTTTCTTCTAAGTTTATTTGAGTAGATGGATTAGAAGTAGAAGCCTTTTCTTGGGCTTGGAGAGGAGTGTCTAAAAAACCAACAACCACAAAGGCTAAAATAAAAATCGATAGTTTTAGAATTAAGTTGTGGTTCATTTTGCAAGGATTATATCACAGCTAATATTAGGCAGATGACTTCTCACTATTGTAGCTAGCGGCTTGTTTGGGGTAATGAAGAATTGAGGCTAAAAAGCGTGGCTCCGAGTCGTGGACGATGTTCGAACCTTAATTGTAAATTCACCAGAATATATTTCGATACCCAAACTAGAACAAATTCCAACGAATTATATTTAACCAAAGAAAAACGAGCCATTTCTAGCTCGCTTTTCCTCTTGAATCAACGAAAGTTCATCGGCTCAAGTGGTGCTGCTTAAAGTTATCCTTTTTAGGGGATAACAGGTTGCAGCTACCTAGTGCTTCTAACGGACACTACTCCGTGAGGCTCGCCTTTCCTTATAGGTTACTCGATTGTTTGCCCATCGTCGTCGCGGATGTGCAATTTGTTGTTAACGGCTGCCTGCAATGCCTCGAGCATCTCTCTGATACCCTCGTCTTCAGGGTAACGGTTTGTCTTACAGAAACCCGTCCTCTGAACGAATTGTCCTTCTCCCGTCGCCGTGGGCTCGAAGCATAGACTCTCGACCGGGTTACTCGAACGGACATTGATCAAAATCGAGGTCTCTGTCAGCCTATCAATCCGGAATTCGCCCCTATGACGATCGGCCACGACCTTTATTGCCTGAACTCCAGCCTTGACCTCATCAAAGGTCATAGGCCTTAGAGTGTGGAAGTAACGTGTGAATCCCACCGAACTCTTCTTTCCGTTTGATGGGGTTGTACTATCATACTAAGGAATTGATAATATCAGGAAAAAGCTGGAAAGTCAATACTATGGGTTGGTATTTGAAGCTAAAACTCGTGGCTCCGAATCGTGGACGACGCTCGAACCTTAATTGTAAATTCACCTGAATATATCTCTATACCAAAGTCAGAACAGATGCCTGCGAATTATATGTAACCAACAAAAAACTAGCCTTCCGTCTACTTTTTAATTTACTTTAAGTCTTGCTAATATGGGCAGATGGTCAGAATAATTGGTTTCGATTATTTCTGATGATACTATTCCAATATCTTTTGAAGTAAATATATAATCCAAACGCCAGTTTAACTTTGACGCTTCAAATCCTCTATAAGAAAATGGCTTTGTGGTCCAAGTGTTTTGTCCAAAAGCTGGACCAGCGTGTTTTAAATGTTTATTCAACTCCCGTACAGTAAACGAGTCAGGTTGAGAGTTAAGATCACCAGTGAAAATATAACTGGTCTTTTTAGTTTTCAAAATCTTTGCAAGAAGAGAAGCCTCTTTCTTCTTACGCAGTGTATCAATAAACCTGTCAGTATAAGACATATGGCTTGTTCCCACTTCTAAAAATTTGCCTTCCGCTTTTAAACCAACTTCTACATAAGCTCTATACTCGTCTTCATAACCACCTGACGAAACAGGCTTATTTATCCAAGAACTACGTCGAGTAGTTATGGGGAACCGACTGAAAATGCCGTTTGCGATCGTTATCTTTTTACCATCTGGAGATTTTATCGGTATTTCCTGATGATGATATCCATAACCCAGCTTATCAGCTATATACTTTGGAGTATCTGCGACCGTCTGGTTGGAAGACTCTATGGTAAGCTCTTGCAAGCAAACAATGTCTGCTTTGTAATGTTCTAAAAACTCGGCGATGTTTTCCACCTTTTCCTTATACCAAATATTCCACTGCAATATAGAAAGTTGCATAAATTAATCATAACAAAAAGGCGACTTAAAGAAATCAAGATGTTCGAGGCTAAAAACGGCTCCCGCTACTCGACGTACTTAGAACATTTGATTGGGGTATTTATAAACAAAAAACTAGCCTTTCAGCTAGTTACTTGTCCTAAGAAAACCTAATTTAAGAGATTTGCTTAAGTGACGGTCGTTTACTGTTCTCTTACGAGGACAGAAGGTGACCAAACACTAGTGGAACTTTCAGTCAGAGACTGAATGCTTACCACCATGCATTAGATATGCAGACGGACCCCAACGGCTAGGCAGTTCTTGTGCTTGCCGAGGATTTCGTTCCTCCTACCTCTCCATTCGGGGGACAGATCGTCGGGAAGTGACGATGCATCAGTACCAAACAATTCATAGAGTTCCTGGTTGTAGTGGTGCCATCTGCCATCAGGCGTCACCACCGCTGCAACTCCCTCAGGATCGGCAAATGTATCTGGTACTTCATTGACAGGTATGACGTTGCCTTTAAGCACATGACCTCTCGCATAAGAGGCATCGTCGACTCCGTCTTTCACTGATGGCTCTCCCCTGACACAGCCATCAAACGGTGGCCCTCCAATACACCAACCGTCCCAGGTTGGTTTTGGTCCCTCCACAGGCTCTTCGGGCCGTACCAGTGGCTCTTCGTATGGTGCCAGCAGCTTACCGACTCCATCCACTATATCCTCGGTTCCGCCTGGTACCAGTACGATTATGAAGTAACCGCTCATTTCCTTCCCTCCATATCTATTTGCTTTGCGTATACCCAAAGTACCCAAAAAGGCACCTGGTAACTGGCTTTAATATGTATCTACTTCAGGGCATACAAGCAATGACAGTTACGAATACAATTATCACCAGTTACAAGATGCCTTCATCTAATAACTATATTCTATTGTTAATGCGACAAATTATACCAGAAATAAGGTAAGAAGTCAATGCTATAGGATGTGGCTCCGAGTCGTGGGCGATGTTCGAACCTTAATTGTAAATTCACCAGAATATATTTCGATACCTAAACTAGAACTAATCCCCAGAAATTATATCTAACCAACAAAAAACTAGCCTTTCAGCTAGTTACTTGTCCTAAGAAAACCTAATTTAAGAGATTTGCTTAGGGTGGCACCAGGTGCGGGATTGTCCTTTTCAGCATATAGCCTATTCAGGCTCCGCACCTGAGCACGTTCGGTCAGGACTGATTAGGGTCGGCAGCAAAATCTTCTAAAAAAGTGATCTGGGTGGGATCGGGACAGGTTTCTCTCTTCTTCAGGAAAAAAAGAAACTAATTGTGTCGTCAGGAAATGACTATTTCTTCTTTTTCAAAAGGCGGTAGGCAACTGCTCCAACTATTACAATTACAGCAATTACAGCAATTACACCCAGAATTAATGTCCAGTTTGGACCTTCTGCAGAAGTGCTTTCAGCCGGCGTTTCCGTGCTGACAGAAACACCGTTTCCCGGCTCCTCGGTCGGCGGTTCTTTTAATGATACTTCTAAAGTAAATGAGGCTATCTTGAAAGTATCACATTTTGTCTGGATATAATATTTACCTGAATCTTTGTCTCTATGCGTTTGGGAAATCGTCAAAGACAATGGCTCGTCATAAAACCCCTCTTCTTCTACAGCCAAT
>SDBT01012497.1_pt1 | contig 13640 bp, 14 predicted proteins | sample 2277101 | NCBI WGS metagenome assembly SDBT01 (sample SAMN10404973, study PRJNA504765) | marine sediment metagenome | isolation source: marine sediment core GS10_PC15, 103 cmbsf | place: Arctic Ocean: Southern Knipovich Ridge | collected 2010
CTCTTGAGTATTAAGACTTCCCGTTTCAATATCCTCATCATAGCATCATTCTTATATTTACCATTAGCTAAAGATAGTATCATTTCATCACGTTCTACTTTACATATCTTTCCACCTTTAAGAATCAATACATGTTTCTGTAGATACCAATTGATAAATGTATCTTCACATAGATCGGTAAAAGCTCTTGCATAGTGTGAATCTTTGGATGTGATAATGGGTTTATCCTCATTTGAGTGGATTGCTTCCTCAAATGCATTCTCCATAGCCATTAATTCTAAATCCATCATATCAAGAACGGGTTTAGTCCAATTGCTTACTTGGTTAGATCTTCTCTTTCTTCTACTATTAGCATCTGTATTACGAGCGATTTCGGGGAAAATATCTCGAGCAGTTACCACTACTGAAAGTTTTGACCAATCCTTAGATATATTTTTGAGTTTAGATGCAAACCAATGAGAACAATGACCCATATTAGTTTCTATATGAGTATGAACACAGAATCTAGTTACTATTTTATTATCCATCTTACATATTAACTCTGCAAATCTGCTAGATATTCTGTCGTCATATTCTTTTGATAGCAATGATTCTTTGACAGCTCTATAATTAACTAGTTCTTGTGAATCAATTAGATGGGCCATCCTTTATTCACCAAAAATGATATATTAATATAAATATGTCTCTGATTATAAAGAATAATTACATGCAATGAGTAATAATTCAAATGTTCAAACATGGTACTTATGTAATGGATGTAATGAAACATTCTCTACAAAAAATAAAGCCAGGAAACACTACACAAAACATTTGTTAAATAAGGTATACAAATGTCGTGAATGTCATCAACGCTTCTTACGCAAAGAGGACAAAGATAGACACACATGTAAGCACGTGGATATGCAAAGATGGTACTTATGTGATGAATGTGATGAGATGTTTCTTACAAAGAGTAAACTCAAACGGCATCTTATGAAACATAAATTAAATAGAGTGTTCAAATGTCAGAAATGTTATCAAAACTTCTTAATAAAAAATGATAGAGATAATCACACATGTGAGTGCAAGGCGGAATAGATTATTAAAACTCGTTATGAGCGAAAATGATATCTTTATATGTTCTGTCACATGAAGTAAATAACCTAATGCAATCTTATCATGCAAAAACTCAATGCAAAGGACAGACCAAAAAGAAGAAAAGATGTCGGAACAGAACTACCTACGGAGAATTCTGCTATCTACATGGTGGAAAGAAGAGTGTAGATAGAAGAAGGAAATGTGAAGGTCTCAAAGCAGATGGTACAGCATGTGGATTAACACTATTGCCAGGTCATAGTAGTGAATTGAGATGTTCACTTCATATTGTAACAAGATATGATCTCTCTATCTATGTCGTAACTTTCACGATGAATAAGAAGGTTCATCACGGATTCTTTAACTCCTTCATATATCTTGAAAATTCCCTCTCTGCCATGCAAAATGCTTATCCAAATCTCAAGTTGAGGACGTCAAGAAACCTCGTTGGTTTGTACGGAACTATCGCTATCGGGCCTTACAAAGAGATATGTTATACTCAATATGATCTTAAAGAGAATGAATGTTGCAGTGTTAAAGTTGTCATTGATCTTATCAATGAGTTCATGGGTATTGGATATATCTACATCTATTCTTGTGGTACTAATAAGCAGAACTGTATCAAGAATATTACTCTCATATCGCCTGAATTATTCTATTGTCCAATTGAAAAGAAACAAAGAATATATCTGATACCATTCAACACTTTCATCTTATCAGAAGACTATTTGGTAGATAAGTGAAATCGACTTATTTTAAAACTTTATTTGAGATAGTCAAATGGATAAGTATGATAAATGGATGGGTTGTTTTGCAGGAAATATATCGTTTCTCATATCTAATTCACGCATCTTAGACTACTCTCAATTCATGATAGAGAGAGGTATTAGCACAGCAAACGAGATTGCCGAATTCCTTAGAGACAAGACATACTATCTACATGTAAAAGAATTCTCTAACAGTGTTGGTCAATTTTACAAGCTAGCTCAAGAGGAAAGTTCTAAATCAGGTTTTCAGACTATACTAGCGAAAAACGGAGAAAATTATATCATGTTAACTATCATCTCATTACTCTTGGATATAGGTTATTTATCAAGTGAATGTTTTGATACAGGAGTCTTCATAGCTGTCGGAAAAGCACCAGTAATGATAAACAGATTTATGAATGATATACCTCCTGATTGTGTCGCTGTAGCAAAATACACTAGGAACATGTTCATATTAACATATGTTCATAAATTGATCAAATACAAAGAATACAATACTCTTTGTTTATCTCAAGAAGGGTTAGTTCATAGGACCATAAGATTTTAAAAGTTCAGTTCTCTTAAGATTTAAAAAGTTCAGATGAAACAATATGTCAAGAAAGTATGAACGTATATCTAGATTAGGTATGGGAGCATTCGCAAATGTGTACAAGTGTTATGATAGAAAATCACGTACATATAAAGCTATTAAGGTGGTAAAAGGTAATGATGGAGAGGGATTAAATTCTCTCATGGAATACTTCATGGTTAAACATATCAATCATAGATATCTAATCTATGCATCAGAGTCATATATTACGGATAATACTCTATATATGGTTCAAGAGATGGGAGTTAATGATCTATTCGATTGGAGGAGAAAGAATGTTCCTACAAATAAACAGATAAGAGAATGGATCTTCCAACTTGTCGATGCTCTCCTCTGTTTATGGTCTCTTGATGTAACACATACTGATTTGAAAACTAATAACATTCTCTTAATGAAAGATGGTAAAATAAGATTATGTGACTTTGGTCTATCTAAGCTTATTAGTAAAGAACAAGTCTTGAGTTGCTCTCCTGAACATCGACCTCCAGAGGTTTGGAGGTATGGAGATGTATCAACATCAATAGATATATGGGGTTTAGGATGTACTATCTTTGAGATTATATATGGAAGAACATTATTTGAGGATGCACCAAAGGAGACATCATTGGAGAATATATCTCAGTGGGATAAAGTTCGAAGAGATTTAATTGATCATAAAGAAGTAAAATCATTCAAAAGATTACCTAGTTCATTCTCAGTTGATGTTCCTATAGATTCATTTATTCTTTTTCTAGTGAATCCCGATCTCGATACAAGACCTTCAGGCATAGAAATATTAACACATCCATTTATGAAAGGATTTACATCATCTACGTGGTCCGTTAAGAATATGAGATTACATGATGTGCCTCTGTGGATTAGAGATAATCGTAAACATTACACTCGAAGTAAAGATATCTATAATTTGTCTGTTAAGATATTTTCACAACTTCAGAATCAGAGAATTGAACTATCAATACGAGTGGGAGAAAGAGAGTTATTTGAAACGTGCATCTTCATTAGTTATAAACTCCTTCGATCTACATCTAAACACCCCTCATATAAATTTATCACACTTATGAAAGATCTTATTAGATATGAAGAGGTTATTCTTAAAGAATGCGAATTCACTATCTTCTCACTACCTCACGAGTTTTAAAATCATTAGATATAGACGCGATATCTTTGAAATCCTATCACTTCACAACTGACCTTTTTTCCATTCCATACAGCATTTTTTGCATGCTGTAAAGGGGTTCGATTTTGTTTCATGTCTATATAGATCAATTTCGATGATGTCTTTATTATTAATTAAAATATAATGACTCCATTCGACGCAATCTTCTTGATTAACATTGAGTGGACTCCCGTTCCAAATAAATTTACCATCTTTGATACAAACAATGACTTGAGGACTAACCAGATCCATACAGCCTTGTTTAACAAAAAAAACAATTAATAACATAAATCAATTTTGATCATAACAATCTAGAGAGTAAGGAATATTGATACTTTTAAAATATGACTGGTGATGTATTTATGTCGTCATATTCATCACCAAACAGCTCTTTAACTATCGCCTAAATTCCAGCACAAATAAGCTCATCTCTAGTAAACTGTTGATAGAACTCTTCTGCAGTTCCTTTGTTTTCACGTTTAACACCAAATATCCTTTCAATCTTTTCAATTATACAATCTCTATGTTTTTGACGAATGCCTCTCAGTTCCATGAGTGAATTATAAAACACATACAGCTCTTTTGGTGCAGCTTTATCATCATCATAACAAGGGTATTCTTCAAATAGTATATCAAGCCATGCGTAGCCACCTTCATAATATGACACTAACACTCTTTGTTCATGAGGAGACTCCATTGTTTGTTTTGTTTTCGCAGAGGACTTTCAAGATAAATCAATTTAGATTATTATAGCATGTGAATCATTCCTAAGCTTTACTTACCTATTTCAGTTTGTTATTTGTAAATCTCGAGAACATACTTTTAAAATTAGTCAGGTTAGTGAATAGGGGGAGAAACAATTTCTAAATAATATCGAACACATCCCCCACAGCATGGATTATAAGGAAAACAGTGATTAGATGTTATTATATTGTTCCTGCGACATTCTTTACAACGACTCTGTAAACCATCTTGATACATCTTATGTGATCCAAATTTGGAGACATCTTTATCCTCTTTGCACTTAGAACATTGTTTTGTGCCTGATACTACCCTCTCATATTTTCTTCGGATTTTGAAACATTCTCTACAACGACTCTGTAAACCATCTTGATTAATCTTATATAGTCCAAATTTAGAGACATCTTTATCCTTTTTGCATTTAGAACATTGTTTTGTGCCTGATATTACCCTCTCATATTTTCTTCGGTTTTTGAGACATTCTTTACAACGACTCTGTAAACCATTTCGATGTCCTCTATCTGTATTAAATGCAGAGACGTCTTTACTTTCTTTGCATCCACAGCATTGTTTTGTGCCTGATATTACCCTTTTGTATATTGGTCGTTTAGTTTTCTCACATTCTTTACAGCGTCCCCGTAAACCATCTTGATGTCCTTTATGTGTACAAAACTCAGAAACATCTTTACTTTCTTTGCATTCACAGCATTGTTTTGTGCCTGATATTACCCTTTTGTATCTTGGTCGTTTAGCTCTATCACATTCTTTACAACGACTTTGTAAACCATCTTTATGTCCTTTATTTATACTAAACATAGAGACTTCTTTATTTTCTTTACACTTATAGCATTGTTTTATACCTGATACTACTCTTTTGTGCATAACTATTTTAGTCCAATTTAATTATGTGTAATATGATAGATCAATTTTAATTGGATATAGTATTAGTTTGTCTGATGAATAAGTTTGACAGATTAGATGGTGTTGTTGATGTATTAGAGCTTATAATCTTCATTAATTTCTGAGATTCGGAGTATATAAATCTTTCACATACCTCTTGGTTACAAGTATCAAACGCATCATTAAGATCATTAACTACAAATTCTTGAGATGAAGTAGCATCTTGATTAGTTATCACAGCGAAATCTGCTCCTAGTGATAAACATTCCGTTATTTCCATGCGAGTAGAGATGGCTCTGACCCAAAGATATAGTGCTATTACAAATGCTATAGCGATTACAACACATATTATTATCCATGTCAGTAAAAGAGGTGTCATTCTCTTTTAATGCAAGAGAAGAATCAGTTAGCTTTTATTATCTGTATTGAGAATCAAATATGGAAGGAGCTCCAATACCGCGCATATTATTCCACGCTCCATCTACAGGCTCTCCAATTCTTTGTTCTATATTCTTCATAAATACATCTCTTGGAATTCTACCAGTACCAGGATAACATTCTCTGAACCACTTGGAGAAATCTTTGTACATTTCTCTAGATGTATATCTATCATCATCAGCAAGATTCATTTCTACATTCTCTACTAGAAACATACTATATGTATTGGTTGTCTCCCAATAATCCTTAGTGTAATCTTTAACTATCTGAGGTTGTATTTCGATACCCTCACTCAAGTATAATGGGAAATCATGAACACATAACCAAATGTAAGCTCGAGCTAGATCAGGTATCTTAGCATCGAAGAACGGATCAATATCATAGACATTCTCTCCATATTTCTCTTTCTCTTCATCAGTCAAGATTCTTCCTGCTCTCTTGAACAACGAGAGGAAAAGAACAAAAACCATTCTCTGTATAATAGCTTGATCTGCATCAAGAAATTTAGGTGGTTTATTACAGATTTCAATGACCTGAAAGGTTGCTTTGATAGAACCTCCATTAGAATAGAGTTTTCTTGTATATTGAGAATCACCCCCTGACATCTCTTTGACTATACCACCATTCATAGTTTCATTATTGTCAGGTTCTTGACAGATAAGCAATTTAGCACACTTACCTTGAGACATCTCTGGAGATGGACCACTCTTTCGTTTCTGAGTGAACATAGTGATTGGAACATTAAAGACATATGTTTCTAATCCATATGCTGTTTCAATGATTTTCTTATATATACTCTTCGATCCATCTGTATCACCAGTAAAGATGATAAACTTCTTGTATGGGTTACCAGATCTAATCCATCCTGCTGCTATCTTTCTAGTATACATTCTTAATTCTTCATCTGGGAAGACCTCTTTCAAATAGTTTAGTAACCGAACTACAGAACCGCTTTCTATAGTTTGATCAATCCATACTATATCAACCTTCTTAGAAACGAAATCCTCAGGAGTGCCTTCTCTGAAGAATGCTCCAGTTTCATAGGCTTCTATGACTCCGTTTGATAGACCCATGAGATTGACATTATCATTCATAAGATTAGCAACATCTCTTCTGTGAAAATAAGTAGAACTTTCTCTAATAACAGTATTAGTCCATCCAGGCGAACCTAGATGTTTGTGATCAAGTAATTTTACTATGGTGCATATTTTGGCAGTTATCGTATCTATGAAATCTTTATCTTGAATTATATTAGGATCATTAGCTTGATATTTAAGTAAAGTCTTCTCATTTTCAAGTTTCTGAATTAAATCTTTTCGTATATCCTTTTTGATAGCAGCATATCCATCTGTTTTGAACCATGTCCCAAATTCGAAACAATACCACTCTTTGTGTTCATAACTAGAACATATATATTTCAGCCAGAAGCACTTGTAAATTAGCTCAGCTATATCAGTTTGTCTAATCTCTCCATTTGTAAGAGTCTTATTAAGTTCTGATCCAAACCAGTTGTTCCTCCATATGTTGTATTCTCGCGGATTATCTTTAGAAGCAAACCACGCTAATGTTTTCTCAGTGAGAGGATTCCCTTCGAATTTGCTGTAGTAATCTGATTCATCGAAGTCTTTTTCATCACCTTCTCCTGAGTGCTTCTGAGTGAATTGTTTCCATAAAGACAGACCGATGTTGGTACCTTTTGTCACAGAATAGAGACATCTTCCTATCGACATCCAATATGCGAGATTAGTAGCTCTATGTCGACTTAGCATGTTAAGGAACTCCTTAGACATCTCAAGAGTAGTAGGAAAGTAGTTATAGTTAACAGACTCTTCCTCATCTCTGTCAACAGGATAGGTGTCTCCAGGAGGATTGAAGTTGGATGATAGAATGAAAGGAAGGTAGAATAAACCATCTATACTTAAATCTTTCAATCTTTCTATATCCATATGTTCTACATCAGAATGATATTCTACTTTTGTATAGTTTATCAGATTAGCCATCGGAATCCGAACACATCTATCGTCTTCTCTGTCATAACATCCTGTTAAGGTCCTTTTTGATGATCCATATAGAGCTAAAGGCTCATAGTGACTTCTGATGATATTAGTCCAAGATTCACAAGGTTGTTTATTCATGTTATCCATAGTACTCTTCTCTTTAAGAGTTTTGATTAGAAGAGGTATAAAGAATTTAGTCACTAGATCTCTCTCTATCCTAACATAGGGGAAATGAAAATGTAGTTTAAGTTTAGATATTCCTTCTCCCAATTTTTCTATCGATTCCTCGAAAGTACATCCGAACAATCTCTGATCTATAGGAGTGGAGAAGTTAAGATGATTAATAATGATATCCTGATGGACAGTAAATAACGTCTCTACAAATCTATCACTATAAGCAGGTTCATGATTTTGATTTACGAAAATGAAGTCAAAGTCTGTTATAAGAGGCACGATATCATCGAAAATCTCCTTGATACTCAAAGGATGATTATCATCCTCGAGATAGTGATACCAAAAGCTTTTCCTGTTCGATTCTGGTAATAGGGTGTAAGAATCATCGCACCCTAACTGATGTGTTTTGACATCAGATAGCACAAAGAAAGACCTCCAATCTTCCATTTTATTTTTCTGCATCAGACATAATAAATCATTTTTTATGTTACAGTGTTACTTTTAAGGATCATTATCAGAAATATGAGTAAATTCATCATTATATGGAGGAATTATTCCATTGAGATAAGGTGAGACATCGTCATCCCCATAGAAAGTAGTTGTAGTATTATCAATAAGATTAACCATCTTAACACATGTGCCTAATTCTGAAGGAACTATCTTAGGATAAAGAATACCTGGTTGATTAGTGATTTCTATCTCCCTTCCCTTGCTAAAAGAGTATACTTTCTTAGCTCCTCCAATGGTTTCAGGTATAAGACTCTCGTCATACTCAGTTATAACTGAGTATATTTTATTAGCAATCTCATAATAGATAATTTGATGTTGGCCTATTCGGATGGGATCAGGTATTTCTTTCTTGGCAGGACAGAATGAATTCACCCACTCTATGAACATTTTGTAAAATCCTGACATGACAATTAAGAAAAGCATGTTTAATAAATTTAATTAGTAACGAATGTTAAGTCAGTTTTAAATCATCTTCGACCTGATGAAGATACTTAACCTCTCGATAATCATATCAACATCACATATTGATGATATTCTACTCTTTAATCTAGTTAGAGTCTCATCTTTGTTATCCATGTTGAATAGTATGTTAATCTTAGTCATGATATCTTCCATGATTGGGATAGCACATATACCATCACGAGATGTAATCTTATCAGTTATATCTTCATATGTGCACATATGAAGATCAGCTTTGAAAGCTTTCCTTATTCTCCATATTTCTTTAGCTTTATCCTCATTGCCTAATATCTTCATCTCTAATTGTTCTGATATAAACTTCTGAGTATCTAGTATCAATACTTGAAAAAATGGAAATATATTAGAGAACAACTCGACATTATTCAACAGATCTTGGAGATTCTTAAGATGAATTATTTCAGTAGGTTTATATTTATCAAACCTTATCTTTGAAGGAGTTTTGAAGGCTTCTTCAAGCTGATACCCAGAAGGATCAATGACTATGATGGTATTGAACCGAGAAATATTAAGATGTCTATACTTAATAGAGAACTTAGAAGATACATAACACTTCATAATACATTTGTATGCGCTTTGAGAGTTATTATGATAATATGGATACAATTTACACTTCACTAGACCAAAGTAGTCACTTCCGAATAGATACGGCATCGAAGTGTTATTAGCTACTATAGGAAGACAATCTCCTATGAGTATTGCTTCTAGAGGAGTCAATCCAAATCCTTCTCCAGATGATGCATGAATGAATATGTCAATCTCTGAATAGATTAATCTTAATTCTTCATCAGATAATACTTTTGTAATGAATCTAACTGTTGACATATCAATATCCTTGCATTTCATCTTAATGTAATTTTTCAATGATTCAATGTCATATGATTTACACCAATGAGTTGAGAATTTCTCATTAGAAGCAGGTGTAGTCTTAATCAATAATCCTACCTTCTTACCCTGATTATAAATATTAATGAAGGCTTCTACAACAAGATTAAGTCTTTTCCTACTATGATTAGCATTTACTGTTCCCACTATTATCCTATCGTAGTTTACTTGTTCCACTTGTTCCACTTGTTCCACTTTCGGAAGAATGATATGAGGAATAACTGTAACATCTTTAGCTCCTTGATCAATCATTATTTTTTTGCTGTGCTCTGACATAGTAAGAATAGAACTGCATTCTAATATAATCTTATTAATGATCGAGAACTCTGAATCGATAGGAAAATATGGAATGAATCGAACAGGTAGATCTCTAACAGATTTCAACTGTTTAACTAATGGTCCTCCATCATAAAGTGATATAACTAACTTTGGCTTTAAATATCTGATTAAAGCAGGTATAGTAAATTGACCCACTAAGAAATCTTGGAACCATATCTTATCAACATCCGTGAATCCCAAAGATTTCCTAGTCAATGCTGGTAAGGTGAAACTATTTGATCCGAAAATCTTTGCCTCTTCAGATGTATATGTTTTTCCTAAACACATAACTTTAATCCTAAGATCTGTATCATTCTTGACAAGATTAGATAAGATGAGTTTTGATACATAACTAAAGCTGGCTGCATACCCTAGGGGTGATATCCACAGAAGATCTGTCTCCTTATTAACACATGTAGTGGGATAGATTAAACGAGTATTCATTTATACATATTTACACAATGTTTATGCATCTTTTAAAACACTTGTATTCTACATAGTTCAAACTTTTCATCATACACGATTAACAATCAATACATTAGAGTGAATCTCCATTTTCGGACATTCAAGATCAGCTAACTGAGATGATAATTCAGACACCTCAGTTAGAATCTTATCAACTTCCACTCCTTTCTCTGTGATGATGTCTTTAATTTCCTTGATCTTGATATCTCTATTCTTCTTCTCGATATCTTCCTTAGAATAATACGTTAGTTCGAATGTGCCAGACGTGTTGAGTCCGAATGTTCCTACTATAGTGTTAGACAGAACATTACCAATAATAGTTAGTGATGTTGTGTACATAGATGCTATGTATCCAGTCTCGGCTGTAAGTTTCAACATCTTCAATTTATTGTTGTAAGTACCCACCATCGTATATTCAAGTCCACTGAAGATAGCATTTGCTTTGACTACACTTTCTAGTTTAATAGGTAGATCGATTTCTAATACACCACTCTTTTCATCATTAGATGTCCAAGTACCTTGATAAGAATACATTGTTTTTTCTGTAAATGTAAAATTTTTTGAAAGTTGGGAAAGATGATGTTAAGAAGAATATGCATAAAGGATAAAATGAAGAAATGTATCATAGCTGTAAAGAACACAATAAACATAACTGAGATTTTAATTTAAAAACTACCTCCAACATCAGGAGTGATATAGTTCATCAAACTTTCATCATTCATGTCTGAATACATCACCACGTAGGGAATGTACTCAAACATTTCATCAATATTCACTGATACTACATCAGTATATTTTCTTTCATTTCCAGTGTAATCAGCATATGAGAGATGTTTAGCTCTAATCTCTCCTTTACTTGGTACACCTGGTAATTCAGGATAAGAGAAATAGCGTGTAGCAACAGCTGCAGCTATCACACCTAACTCTTTTGTTAATACGGTTTGAGCTAATAAGAACTTTTCATAGTTATTCTCAAGCATATCCATAATGAATTCAGAGGCAATACCATTATCTTCGATGTAGAATTCTGTTAATGGATCAATTTTCACCTCGAGAATCTCACTGAATTTCTCCTTCTTGAGATGATTAAGATACATCAGGGATTCGTAACCTCTATCATACGCTTCTTCAATTAACTCCTTATATGTCATTCCATTCACCCATTTTTTGCCGAGATTTATCATATTGGATTGAAAGAAAATTCTAGCAGTATCTCGCCACGTTTTTCCAAGGATGGGATCATCAACTCCGTACTGAGAAATGAGTCTATTCTTCCAGAATGATTCTCTTTGACATACAGTGTCGAATCTTTTATCAATTCTGCATAAGATGGCTATCTCGTCAGTATTCAGATCAGAAAGTATTTCCTGGATTTCGGTACTCGATAGATCTTTCTTCAATCTCACTATCCTGAGGATCTCATTGACTGAAACCATTTTAAAACATGAGATATAATATTCTTTATGTCAATTTTAACCGAACTTGGGTTTGTATGTGGATAGATGAGATTAAATGAGATATAGATAGAAGAATTTTAAATTTTGGCTTAAGATTGACCACTCTCTCCTAAAATATGGATGACTTTCTGTAGTATTGAAGAGTGTAAGACGAAAGCGAAATACGGTGTTAAGCGATTCTCGGCATCAAGATGCACCAACCATAAACTAGAGGGTATGGTTACCAGCTCAACATGTTATTGTAAGCATAATAAGAGAAGATACCGTTGTAATGATTGTAAACATCTATGTAGACATGATGTAGAACGTATCAAATGTGAGTTATGCATAGTTATTCCAGTTTGTAGCTCCGAAGGATGTAAAGTGAAATCAGCGTATGGAATTAAACAATACATAGTGTCAAGATGTAAGGAACATAAATTGGATGATATGGTTACTAGATCTCAAAGATATTGTATTCACGATATAACGAAAACTGTGTGTAAATCATGTGGAGGTGGAAGTATTTGTTTCCATGGTAGAATACGTGGTAAATGTATACCATGTGAAGGCAATAGTGTATGTATCCATGGTAAGCTTAAATACGACTGTAAAAAGTGTAATGGAATAAGAACATGTAGTCATAGTGTAGACAAGACATATTGTAAGCTATGTAAAGGATCGGCAATATGTGTCCATGATAAATCTAGAAAGGAATGTTTTATATGTTATCCTGAATCAAGTTATTTCTGTGTGAGACGATATACTGATTATAAGCGTTGTTCCACCGCAGCAAATTCCAAATATGATCGACATTGTGTGAAATGTTTCACTGAATTGTTCCCTGATGATGAACGTTCGAAGAAAGTCAATACTCCTACTAAAGAGTACAAGGTTAAAGATTACTTGAACAATAAATTTCCTGATGTGTTCATTCATAATAAGTCATTAATGTTATCAATCAAAGCTAACAATAAATATGATAGACGTATCGATTTTCAAACAGAAATCGATTCTTATGTTTTATGTGTTGAGGTAGATGAAAATCAACACAGACGCTACGAACCTCATGAAGAGAAGGAAAGAACTAAGCAAATTCAGGAAGATGCTGGTAGGAATGTCATATTCATTAGATTCAATCCAGATAATTACACAGAAAATGGAAAGATGAAGAATACTCTGCTTGAGGAACGTTATCCTGTTCTGAAAGCTAAGATAGATGAGATTATTGAGAATATTAGATACGGTAATGGTTACTCTGATCCAATCACAGAGTTCAAACTCTTCTACAATGATGTCGATATTCCGATTAAAGAAAGATCAGGTCCACAATGTGAAGGTATAACTAGAAAGAGTACTCGTTGCAAGAATAGGCCTATCAAAAATACTAAATTTTGTTATTCTCATACTAAATTTATTCTTGATGTAATTCAAGATAATGAAGAGGGATCAAAACCTAAATGTGTAGGTATAACTAAGAAGAAAACTAGATGCAGGAATAAGCCTATTAAGGGCACTAAGAGCTGTCGTTATCATTAAGTATCATACAACTTTTATAAAACTAGTTTCACATATTGTATATTCTTTAATCTCTTCCAGAGATCACATACCAGGTAGTGCTGCAGTTAGCCAATTCCGTATTTTCTCCACATCGAAGTACAATCTTGTCTTCATCACAATCACTATGGATATTATTTCCTCGAGCAGGCTTAA
>SDBT01012499.1_pt1 | contig 13639 bp, 13 predicted proteins | sample 2277101 | NCBI WGS metagenome assembly SDBT01 (sample SAMN10404973, study PRJNA504765) | marine sediment metagenome | isolation source: marine sediment core GS10_PC15, 103 cmbsf | place: Arctic Ocean: Southern Knipovich Ridge | collected 2010
ATCCGGGCTAGACGACCGAGCGGACCGCCTCGTCGACTCCCGCTGCGAACTCGTTGACCAAGTCGGCCAGTGCGGCGCCATCGTCCGGGGGAGTCCAGGCGAGCCTGAGCCGATTGGGGTGCAGGCCGAGTAGGGCGCTGAGCTCCTCGGCCTGGCCGAAGGCTGCTGCCGCGCGCTCGTTACCACGCTCGTAGTGGCAAAGCTTCTGTGCGCAACCCAGCACCAGCACGCCGGCCGCTCCCATTTCGAAGGCGTTGAAGATCAAGCCGGCCTGCAGACGGCCGCTGCAATCAAGCCGGATGACTCGCACGTTGGCTGGATAGGATCGCTTCTGGGCGCCGGCGAGCTCGGTTGCGGCGTAGCCACTCCACTCACAGGCAAACACCAGGATGCGAGGCTCACGATCACCGTTGATGGCCGCGGCACCCAAGCCGCCGGGCTCTGGCAACACCGAGCCGGGCTTGGGGTCGTGGTAGTCGAGCGCCACTCGCATCTGTGCGTCGAGCTGGCTATCACTCCATCCGCTCAGCGTAGTGGCCTCGACCGGGCATATCGATACACAGTTGCCACATCCCGTGCACAGAAGCGGGTCGATCGTCGATAGGCTCACACCTTCAGGCCGCTCAACCATCGTAATGGCATGGAACGGGCAGAGCCTGGAGCAGTCGCTGCAACCGTTGCACCTCTCAGCATCGACCTGAGCCAGGGGGCCGCGCAGCGTCACAGTTTCCCTGCTCAGGTGCCGCAGTGCGCGCGAGGCAGCGCTGAAGGCCTGGAACTGTGCCCTGTTCGCGTCGCACTGGTGATGTGCCGATCCGCAAACGTAGAAACCGCGCTCCAGGTACCGCTCCGGCCGCAGCCGCACTCTGAGGTCGGCGAGATGGCCGGACACGTCTTGTGGCAGTCGCATCATTCCGGCCAGAGCTTGGGTCTCCTCGTCAGGGGCGCCCGTTGCCAGGATGATGGCACCGAACGGGCCATCGGTGTTTCCGACCGGCTGTTCTCCCGTGCCGTTTTGCACGCTGATCAGGTAAGAGCCCAGCGCGCCGTCCACGTTGCTGATGTGGCTGTTGAGTCTTACGTCCACACCGGAGTGTGCCTCGACGGCGGCCCGCAGCTCACTCGCCAGCTCGGAATCTTCTTTGGTGGCCGTGCCTCCGAGGGCGTCATTGCGCTCGACCAGGGTCACAGGGATGCCGGCATAGGCGAGCTCGAGCGCCGCGGTCATGCCGGCCACGCCGCCACCGATCACGAGCGCCGCCGGTGCGATATCCGCTTGCGAAGGGATCCGCGGCGTCAGGGCCGTAAGGTGGGCCACCTCCATGGCGATCTGATCTCGGGCGCGAACGTTGGCGCCATCTTGATCCGCGCGATGCGGCCAAGCACACCCCTCTCGGACGTTGACCATGCTGCACAGCTCGGGGTTCACACCCTCTTGCTGGACGGTCTCTTTGAAGATGCCCCGGTGTGTTCTCGGGCTGCAGCCCGCGACGACGACCCGGTCCAACTTCTGCTCCCGGATCTTCTCCTGCATGAGCTTGCGCCCGTCCGCTGAGCACCAGTAAGGAGCGTGCCCGGCAAAGACGACTTCCTCGCCTTCGACAGCGGACTCTGACAGGGAATCAACATCGAGGATGCCGGCTATCTGCTCGCCGCATTCGCAGATGAACACTCCAACGCGTGGCTCACTCGGTGCCTGAGGTGCACTGAAGGGCTGGTAAACCGGGAGTTTGATCGACTGCGGGCTAGCCATGGACCGTTTGCTCCTCGGCGCCGACATCCATCCACTCGTCGGCGTGATACTCACAGAGCCGGCAGGCCCCGCGAGCGAACTCGGACGGCCAGACGTGAACCGTGCGGTTGCGGTCGGTTATGAGCTTCAGTGTGATCGCGTCGGTCGGGCACACTTGCACGCAGGTGGCGCACTCGATGCAGTCGGCCGACGAGATGCTGAAGGGTGGGGCCACCATCCGGTCGGATCCCCGGTTTGCCATGCTGATGGCACCGATGCCGACGATCTCTTTACAGGCGCGAACACAGCGGGAACAGAGCACGCAGGAATCAGTTGGCAAGGTGTAGGGCGTGCTATCGACGCCGACGCTTGCCGCCAACTCCTGGATGAAGGGCGTGTGCCCGGCACGCGCCAAAAGAAGCTGAGCTGCCACCTTGCGGAGCTGGCCGATCTGGTCGGTTTCCGTGTGCACCACCGCACCGTCTTCCACAGGGTAGGTGCACGAGGCCACGACCCTGGGCCCGCGTGGTGTCTCCAATTCCACGACGCACATGCGGCAACCACCGTACGGCTTGAGCGCTTCGTGGTAGCAGAGCGTCGGGATGTGGATGCCGTTCTCGCGCGCCGCCTCCAGCAGCGTACGACCGGCTTCTACTTCGAGTTCCTTGCCGTCGATTGTCAGCGCGATCATCTAGTACACCCTTATGCCGTCGAACTTGCACACCTGCATGCACATGCCGCAGCGTGTGCACACGTCGGTGTCGATATGGTGGACTTCGAGCTTCTCCCCGCTGATGGCGTCGACCGGGCAGTTGCGCGCGCAAACCATGCAGCCCGTGCAGACCTCTTCGTCGATTTCGTAAGTGATGAGCCCGCGGCAGATCCCGGCCGGGCAGCGCTTCTCGATAACGTGCGCCTCGTACTCGTCGCGGAAGTATCGCAACGTCGACAGCACCGGGTTCGGGGCAGTCTGACCGAGGCCGCACAATGACGAGACCTTCACCATCGGTGCCAGTTCCTCGAGCCTGGCGATGTCCTCCGGCTCGCCCTCGCCGTCACAAATGCGGGTCAAGATGTCGAGCAGTACCCGGGTTCCCCAGCGACAGGGGAGGCACTGGCCACACGACTCCTCTTGCACGAAGTTCATGAAGTAGCGGGCCAGATCGACCATGCAGGTGTCTTCGTCGGTAACCACCAGACCGCCCGAGCCCATGATCGCGCCCAGCTTGCTGAGCGAGTCGTAGTCGATCTCGGCGTCCAGGTGGTCGGTGGGGATGCAACCTCCCGAGGGGCCACCGATTTGCACCGCCTTGAACTCCTTTTCGCCCGGCACGCCACCGCCGACGTCGAAGATCAGCTCGCGCAGGGTGATGCCCATCGGCACCTCGACGAGGCCGGTGTTGTTGATCTTTCCGACCATCGAGAAGATCGCCGTGCCCTTGCTTTTCTCGGTGCCGACCTCGGCGAACCACTCGGGTCCGTTGGCGATGATCAGCGGGATGCTTGCCCAGCTCTTGACGTTGTTGATGTTGGTCGGCTTGCCCCACAGACCACTCTGCGCCGGGAACGGCGGCCGCGGTCGCGGCTCTCCCGGACGTCCCTCGATGGAAGCCATCAGTGCCGTTTCCTCGCCGCAGACGAAGGCGCCCGCGCCGAGGCGGATGTGAATATCCAGATTGAAGCCGGAGCCCAGGATATTCTCGCCGAGCAAGCCGTGCTCACGCGCCTGGGCGAGGGCGAGATTCAGGTGCTCGACAGCCAGCGGGTACTCCGAGCGGGCGTAAATAAAACCCGCTGTCGCGCCCATGGCCCGCGCGCCGATGATCATCCCCTCGACGATGCTGTGCGGGTTGGCCTCCAGAAGGCTGCGGTCCATGAAGGCACCGGGGTCGCCCTCGTCGGCGTTGCAGATAATGTACTTCTCATCGCTCTGGCTCTGCCGGCAGAACTTCCACTTGACGCCGGTCGGGAAGCCGGCCCCACCGCGGCCACGCAACCCCGAGCGCGTAACCTCGTCGATGATCCCCTCCGGGTCCATTTCGTAGAGGGCCCTGGCGAGGGCGGCATAGCCACCGTGAGCCAGGTAGGCTTCGATGCGACACGGATCGATCTGGCCGCTCAGTGCCGTTACCCGACGGGTTTGTAGGCTGTAGAAGGGCAGATCCGGCTCCTTGACGATCTGTTCGCCGTTGGACGGGTCCTTGTAGAGCAGCTTTTCGATGACCTCGCCCTTGCCCAAGGTCTCGTTGACGATCGCTTCGGCATCGTCGGGCGAGACCCTCATATAGGCGATCTGCTGCGGGTCGACCGACACGAGTGGGCCCTGCTCACAGAAGCCGGGGCACCCGGTGGCAACCACATCCACCTTGCCGTTCTCGCCACCGTCGCCATTCAGCGCCTCGTGCAACTTACCGAGGAGCTCCTGGCTTCCCAGGGCGCGACAGCCCGTTCCGTCACAAACGCGAAGACGCGGGCGCTCAGGGTCCACACCGTCGAGGATCTCCTGGCGCCACGCTTCCAACTCTTTGGGGCTTGCCAATTGCTTCACGACACCCTCGTCTTCACTATGCCGGTGGCACGGCATCGGTTGCTGCGGCATCGACCTGTGCCGGCTTCCCTGCGTCCGCGTTCTCCGATCCCAGGCTGTGGACTCGCCTCACCATCTTGTCCACCTTGCTGATGGTCATCATGCCGTCGTAGCCCTGATCGGTGACAACGATTGGCCCCAGGGCACAAGCCCCGAGGCAGTTGACAGTCTCCAGCGTGTACTCGAGATCGTCACTCGTTTCCCCGGTTTCAATACCGAGCAGCGTTTCGAGGCGGGTGATGACCTGCGTCGCACCACGCACGTGACATGCGGTCCCGGTACAAACCTGGAAACAGTGACGCCCTCTCGGCTTCAAGCTGAAGGCGTTGTAGAAGGTGGCGACGCTATAGACCTGGCTCAGCGGAACGGGGATCCGTTCGCTCACCATAATCAGCGCATCGCGCGGCAGAAATCGGTACTGGTGCTGGATATCCTCGAGCACAGCGAGAAGGGAAGAGGCGCCGTTCGATTGCTCGTCCAGGATCTTCCGGATGTCGCTGACGCGTGGCTGGATGATCCGTTCCTGTCCAGTCGTGGCCATGGCCTCAGCTTCCGGTGTTGGCTGCCGCCGGCTTGGCGGCCACTTTCTTGGCGTCGGCGCCTGCCGGCGTCACCTTCAATTTCTTCCTCTTCAATGGGCGCTGACTGTTGCTGTCACATTTGGGACAGGCGTGTTCCTCAGGCTCGGTCTTGCTGTAGAGGCCCACGTACTCGTGGCGACAGCGCAGGCACATGAAGTCGGTTTCGACCTTAGGCATTGGCCAGAGCTTCCTGGGTTGCTTGAATCTCGGCCGGTGTTACCTGCGTGCGCAGGTCCTCGACCGCTCTCATGACTGTGGCGAACTTCTGACCTTCTGCGGCGCTAACCCATTCGAGCTGCAACCGCTCGGGCCGGATGCCCTTCTTCTCCATCTTGTCCCACAGCCGCTCGACGCGACGCTGCGTCCAGCGGTTGGCACTGATGTAGTGGCAGTCGGCGAAGTGGCATCCCGACAGCAGCACCATTGATGCACCCTTGGCGAAGGCGTGCAGGATGAAGCGCTGGTCGACGCGGCCGCTGCACATGGTGCGAATCAGACGCGCGTTGGCCGGGTACTGCAGGCGCGACGTGCCGGCAGTGTCGGCACCCGCATACGAGCACCAGTTGCAGGCGAACACGACGATCTTGTCCTCGGGATCGTTCGCCAACATGGCGTCGATCTGGGCGAAGATCTGCTGGTCTTCGAAGTGCCGCATGCCGATGGCTTGAATCGGGCACTCGGCGGCACACGTACCGCAGCCCGCGCAGGAGGCCTCGTTGACGTGGGCTGGGATCTTGTTGACCTTGTCGACCTCGATCGCGTGATACGGGCAGACGTCGGCGCACAGGCCGCAGGAGCTACATATCTCCTCGGCGACCACCGAGGTGATGGCCTCTGAGCTGATCTGGCCCTGGGCCATCAGAACGTTGGCGCGCGCCGCCGCGGCGCTCGCCTGCGTGACGGACTCCTTGATGTCCTTCGGTGCCTCGGCACAGCCGGCGAAGAAGACACCCTTCGTGGCGGCGTCCACCGGCAGCAACTTTGGGTGCGCTTCCATGAAGAAGCCATCCGAGGTCGTCGACAGGGTCAACAGCTTCTTGACCTCAGCGCTGTCATGCCGGGGCACGGCGCCCACTGCCAACACCACCATGTCGACCTCATGCTCCTGCAACTCGCCGGTCAGCGTGTCCTCGACGGTGAGTATGAGGTTCTTGGTCTCGGGGTCCTCACGGATCTCTCCGGGAATACCGCGGATGTACTTGGTGCCGCGGTTCTTGCTCTGCCGGTAGAGGTCCTCGAAGCCCTTCCCGAAGGCCCGGATGTCTATGTAGAAGACCTTGACATCAACTTCCGGCCAGTGGTCCTTGATCATCAAGGAGTCCTTCACCGTGTTCATGCAACAGATGTTGCTGCAATACGGGTTGCCGCGCTTGACCGAGCGCGAGCCCACACACTGGATGAAGGCCACAGTTTCCGGCATCTCGTAGTCGGTAGGCCGCACGAGATGCCCCTGGGTAGGCCCGCCCGAGTTGATCAGGCGTTCGAACTCCAGGCTGGTGACCACGTTCTCGTAGCGCGTGTAGCCGTATTCGTCGATCTCGGTGGGGTCGTAGACCTCCATGCCGGTGGCGACGATCACGGTGCCGACTTCGAACTGGATCACCTCGTCCTGCATGTCGAAGTCGATGCACTTCTTTTCGCACGCATCGGCACACTTGCCACAAGCGATGGGCGTGGTTCCCAGACACTGATCCATGTTGATGACGAAGGATGAGGGAACGGCCTGCGGGAACGGCTGGTAAATCGCCTTGCGAGAGCTCAGGCCAAGCTCGAACTCGTCTGGGTAGACCTCGGGGCACACGTCGACGCAGTCGCCACAGGCGGTGCACTCATTTTCATCGACGAAGCGGGCCTTTTTCGTGACTGTGACGTTGAAGTTGCCGACATACCCGGAGATATTCTCGATAGTAGCGTTCGTGATCAGCTCGATGTTTGGATGCCGACCGGCATCCGCCATTTTCGGGCCGAGAATTCATATACTGCAATCCATCGTGGGATATGTCTTGTCGATCTGAGCCATAATCCCACCGATGGAAGGTTCCTTTTCTACGAGATGAACTTTGTAGCCGGCGTTCGCCAGATCCAACGCCGACTGGATGCCGGCAATGCCGCCACCGATCACGAGAGTCTCGCGGGTAATCGGAATGACGGCCTCGATCTGCTCCTCCAGCAGCGTGGCGCGTGCCACCGCCATGCTGACCAGATCGCGGGCCTTCTGTGTGGCCGCTTCCGGCTCCTCCATATGAACCCAGCTGCAGTGCTCGCGCAGGTTCGCCATTTCGAGCACGTACGGGTTCAGTCCCGCCTCTTTGACTGCGGTGCGGAACGTCACCTCGTGCAAGCGGGGTGAACAGGAAGCGACAACGACCCGTTCCAGCTTGTGGTCGCGAATGTCGTCTTTGATGATCTGCTGGCCAGGTTCCGAACAGCTGTACTTGTTCGTCCTGGCGACGACGACATTCTCGAGGCCGCTGGCATACTCGGCCACTGCCTCACAATCTACGGTGCCGGCGATATTCATACCGCACTGGCACACGTAAACGCCTACGCGTGGCGCGCCGTTCCCAGACTCGCCATTGCCAGGCACATCACTCATCGTGCACCTCCACCATTGTTTCAGCGGCTACGACAGAAAGATCCCGAATTTCGATGTTCGCTCTTTCGGCAAGAACCTCATCCTGCAGAGCGCACTTGAAGTGGATGAGGCATTTGGGGCAACTGGTCAGGAGCAAGTCGGCTCCTGTCTCCTTGGCGTTCGTCAGACGAGCCGCCTGGATCTTCTTGGATGTAAGGTCGCAATTGATCCACGCGCTCACACCACAGCACAGGGCTCCCTCGCCACTGCGTTCCATCTCCACGAGATCCAGATCGAGCTCCTCCACCACCTGCCTGGGAGCGTCGTAAACTCCTGCGTGGCGGCCGAGACGGCAGGGATCCTGGTAAGTCACAACCGGCTTGCCGTTGGCGGATCCGCTGCCAGCGTCGTGCCCATTGCCGCCCGTGAGCTCGCCGGCCTCGACCTTCTCGGCGATGAACTCGGAGATGTGCTGGACCTTCCACTCGTCCGTCCCGAGCGTCTCGGGGTAGTCGAGCTTCAGCGTGCGGAAACACTCGGCGCAGGCGCTGATGATGGTCTTTGCCCCGGACGCCCTGATGGCCTCGGCGTTGAGCTCGGCCAGTTTGCGATAGTTCACGTCGTCGCCCATCCACAGGAGGTCGTGTCCGCAGCAGCGCTCGTCCTTGAGCACTGCCGGGACGATGCCGACCTTGTTGAGCAACCGGATAGAAGCAATTGCCGCGTCGACGGTGTGGACATCGAGACTCTTGAAGTAGGCGTCGTAATAGGGCGCGCAGCCGACGAATAGAAGGACGTCGCCTTCCTCTGCAACCTGAACGTCATCGGGTACCCATTCGAGGCGCCGTTGCTCGAGGATCGGCGACGTCATGCTGCGCATCCAGGTGTGCGGTGTTTCGTCGTGGGTGCACACTGGCCAGCTCAGACGTGCCGGCAGCGCCTGGGCGCGAACGGTCTTGAGAAGCTCGGTGAAGTGGACGTCGGCGGGGCAGCGCGGCTCGCACATCCCGCATGCCAGGCAGGACCACATCGAGTCGTCGGAAAGCAGGGCTTCCATGTTGCCGGACAGCGCCCGGCTCAGCATGCGACGCGGCGACAGGCCGCCGTTGAAGCGAGCGACGGGGCAGTTGGCCGTGCACTTACCGCATTCGAGGCAGTTGAATGCCCTCGTTGCGCCGAGGGCGCGCTCCAAGGGTAGGTATTCGATCATTCAATCAACTCACTTCCTGCGTGGAACCGATGAGCTCTTTCTCGAGGGCAGCGGCCTTGAAAGCCGCGGCACCGCCAACTGCGCGCTGTGCGACACCGTATTCGTACCCCTTGTCGAAGGCCTTCATGTTGAGCTCGACGGCCGCTGCAGGCACCGACGACGCAACCGCCTCGCGCATGGCCTCAGGAGTGACAACGTCAGTAGCGCTAGCGACGAATCCCAGCATGACGATGTTGGCGACGATCTTGCGGCCCAGTTCCTCGGCGAACTGGGTGGCTGGGATGCTGTAGATCTTTATGTCCTTGTCGACTTCGCCCATGGTGACAAGTGTCTCGTCGATGAGCAGAATGCCGCCCTCGCGGAGCTCATCGATGAACTTGTCATAGGCCTCCTGTGACATGGAGACCAGGACATCGGAGGCCGACAGGTAGGGAAAATCAATCGATTCCTCGGCGACGACTACCTGAGAGCTGCAGGCGCTGCCACGTGCCTCGGGCCCGTAGGCCTGCACCATGGTTGCTTGCTTCTTGTCGTGGATGGCGGCTGCCTTGCCGACGATGTAGCCGGCAAGGATGATGCCCTGACCGCCGAAACCGGAAACCCTCACTTCGAGCCTGTCCATTGGCTGACTCCGCTAAGCCTTCGCGGTCCGTTTTTCTTCTTCGAGACCTGGCGTTACGACATCCTGTGGCCAGACGTCGTGGAGTTGCTCACTCATCATGTCGTGATGAGTCGCACGGTCGATGTCTACAAACTTTCCGACGATGATCTTGCCGCCCATGATGATCCCGGCATCCTTGGGGTCGATGCCGTGACGGATCTCCGCGTTATCCTTGAAGTAATTCATCATCGCCAGGCCGTCGCCCAGCTTGTTGCGCCGTAGATAGACGGTCGGGCATGGAGAGATCACTTCCACGAAGCTGAAGCCGGGTTTCAGGATCGCTTCCTTCATCGCCTCCTTCATGCGTCTGACGTGCAGCGCTGTCCAACGCGCCACGTAGGTGGCTCCGGCCGCCGCGGCCAGGTAAGGAAGGTTGAAGGGGTGCTCGAAGCAGCCGTACGGCGTGGTCGAGCTCGTCGCTGTCAGCGGCGTGGTCGGGGCGGCCTGCCCACCGGTCATGCCGTAGATGAAGTTGTTCGAGCAGATGACCGTCAAGTCGATGTTGCGTCGTGCTGCGTGGATCAGGTGATTGCCGCCGATGGCGGACAGGTCACCATCGCCACTGAACACGATCACCTTGAGCTCGGGATTCGCGAGCTTCAGCCCCGTAGCGAAGGGTATGGCGCGACCGTGCGTCGTGTGGAACGAGTCCAGCTTGACGTAGCCCGCAACGCGTCCGGTGCAGCCGATTCCCGAGACCACCACCACCTTGTCCAGGTCCATGTCGAGCTCCTGGAGGCCAACGATGAAGCTGGTCAGCGAGGTTCCGAGCCCACAGCCCGGGCACCAGATGTGCGGCAGGCGATCCATCCGCAGGAGTTGCTCCATCGGGTGGTCCGGCAGCGCCGTATCCACGATAGAGAGCTCAGTAGCCATGCCTACCTCCCGACCTTCTTGGTCGTCTTCTTGCTGCTCTTGGTCTTGGCCGCCTTCTTGGTCTTCTTCTTGGCGGCTGGAGCCTTCTTCTTGGTGCCGGCCTTCTTCTTGGCGGCCGGGGCCTTCTTCTTAGACGCTTTCCCCACCGCCAGGATCGCCTCGACGATCTCCTCCGGCTGGAACACGGCGCCGCCCATCTTGGGCAGAAGCAGCGTCTCCGCATTGCCGGCAGCGCAGCGCTCCACCTCGAGCGCGATCTGGCCGGCGTTGATTTCGGGCACCACGAAGGTCTGCACCTTCTTGGCCAGCTCACGGATCATCTTCTCCGGGAAGGGCCAGACCGTGATCAAGCGGAGCATGCCGACGTTTGCCCCCGCCTCCCTGGCCAGCTGCAGAGCACGATAGGAGACGCGCGCCGAGATGCCGTAGGAGATGATGACGATGTCGGCGTTCTCCATGTTGAGCTCTTCGACCAAGATGATGTCGTCGGCGTTCTTCTTGATCTTGTCGATGAGCCGGCGCACCAGCGGCTCCTGGGCATCGGCGCTCATCACCGGATAGCCCTTGGCGTCGTGCGTCAGGCCCGTGACGTGGATGCGGTATCCGTCGCCCACCTTCACCATGGGTGGCACCATGTCGTCGTCGGCCAGGAAGGGGAGGTATTCATCCTTGGGGCCGTCGTACATCTTGCGGTTGACGACCTCGATCTCTTCCTTGGGAGGAATTACGACCTTCTCGGTCATGTGGCCGATCGACTCGTCGGACATCACGAGCACAGGAACGCGATACTTCTCGGAGTAGTTGAAAGCCTGCAGGGTGAGATCGAAGCACTCCTGGGGCGAGATCGGCACCAGCGCGATGAGCTCGTAGTCACCGTGCGAGCCCCAGCGCGCCTGCATCATGTCGGCTTGGCCCACCAATGTGGGCAAGCCGGTCGATGGACCGCCACGCTGGACGTTCACGATCACACATGGGGTCTCCAGCATGATGCCGAGGCCGAGGTTCTCCATCATCAGGCTGAACCCTGGTCCGGAGGTAGAAGTCATCGACTTGGCGCCGGCCCAGGAGGCTCCCAGGATGGCGTTCATCGAGGCGATCTCATCCTCCATCTGAATAAAGGTCCCGCCCACCTCGGGCAACCGCTTGGCCATGCGCTCGGCCACCTCAGTTGCCGGAGTGATGGGGTAGCCACCGAAGAACATGCAGCCTGCAGCCATACCGCCTTCGGCGCACGCTTCGTCTCCGGTGATGAAGTGCTCACCGGTCAGTACGGAACGGTCCTCACTCATTTGTCGAGCTCTTTGTCTGACAGGGAATAGATGGCGAACTCTGGGCACAGCATCTCGCAGAGCTTGCAATTGACGCAGATTCCTGCGCTCACCACCGCAGGGTAGTGGTATCCCTTATGGTTGAATCCGGATGACATCTCGAGGATGTCCTTGGGGCAGTACTCGACGCAAAGGGTGCATCCCTTACAGCGATCCACGACGATGAAGACCTGACCCGTGGGGATGACCACCTTGTCGGCGTCGAGGGGCCTACGCCACAGCTGCATCTTGCGATCCCTCCCTCATAGTCCCCGGCGTGGTGAGCAGGAAATACCCACAGACACGATGGGGGGTGCCCTCAAGAGCCATTCTAGGACCAGTTTATCCGATTAGGCAAGACTGTAAAGTCGCCGGGCTGTGATCTAGAGGTCATTCTCGAGCCCTTCTTTTTACCGCCGCAAAAGGTCCTCGCCTGCGCCTCCTGGAGGGGGCTGTTTCAGGCGCAGCTCGGAGGTCATTCAAGGGGGTGCTGGGGCCCCGTGGGCTGCGATTCAGGGCTCGCTGGAGGGGTTGGCCGGAGGGGGGGGGGGCCTCAGGCCGTGCGGGAGCGCGGCTCAGGCCGTGCCCTGGGTACCGTATACGGCGTCGTCCTGCTCGCTCGGCGAATAGGGTGACCAGGTTGCGGCCAGCTCGATGACGCCGCGAACCTCGATACCCTCGATGAATTTGTTTGCCAGGCTCTCCTCGAACATCTGAATGCAGGAGGGGCAGGGCGTAACGATCATGTCGATGCCGAGGTCCTTGGCCTCCTGCACCCGATCGTCGGAGAAATTCTTGCCGGCGTTCTCGTTCATGAACATGCGCGCGCCGCCTCCACCGCAGCAGGGAGATTGCTCGCGTGACTGAGCAAATTCGACGAGCTCCAGCCCCGGCATGGCCTCAAGGACTCGCCGCGGCGGATCGTAGACACCGTGATGGCGCCCCAAGTAACACGGGTCGTGGTAGAGGACCCGGCGCGTCTCGCCCTTGTGGGCGAAGGCCAACCGATCGAATTGGATGAGCTGGTCGAGATACTCGGTGATGTGAAAGACGCGGAAGGAGTCGCCGAACCTCGGGTAGATGCGCATGAACATGTCGTAGTCGTACGGCGACACGGCGACGATCTCACGCACACCGAAGTCCTTGAAGGTCTCGAGGTTGGTGTCGATCAGTTGCTCGAGATAGGCCTGCTCGCCGAGAAAGCGCACCACGGCGCCCGAGTCGGGCTCGTCATCGAGAACGCCGAAGTCGAGATCGATGGCGCGGAGCACACTCTCCAGTGCCTGACTGACGCGTTGCAGCCGGAGGTCGTAGCAGGCTGCTGAACCGAAGTAGACCAGGCATCCGCGTTCCTCATGCATGGGAGGCAGGTCGAGATCCTTCGCCCACTTCATCTTCTCGGCGGCTGGATGGCCCTCCGGGTTGCCGGTCTCCTGCAGGCTCTTCAATAGTCCCGATAGGCGCGTCGGGGCACGTCCGTCCTCGAAGGCCAGGCCGCGTAGCCCGAGGAGAACGTCGGTCACCTTCACTCCCTTCGGACAGGTGGTCTCGCAGGAGGCACAGGTACAGCAGCCCCAGAGCGACTCATCTGTGCCGCTGCCGGGGTCAGCACCGAGCTGCGCGTCGCGCAACATGGTCGGAAGGTCGGGACCGGCCTTCTCCCAGTTGCTCCAGGGACACACCACTTCACAGACGTTGCATTCCAGGCAGGTGTTAGCTGCGCCGGCCGTCAGCTCGACAATGCGTTCCCAGCGGTCATCGTCAGTGCGGATATGCTGGGCATCGCTCACTAGGACAGCCTCCCTCCCGTATCGGACCCGCAACGGCGCAGGCTCCCCCCGAGTCCGGGAAACCTATCGTCGCTTATCAGTGCAAATTCAACAAGTCCACCCGCGCGGGCGCGGAGAGTACAGCGTCTACTTCGTTGCGCTTGTTCGGGGTCCTCGACGTACCTAAAGGTACGCCTGCGGGCCCCTCACTGCGCGCGCCTTGTATCCGCCGCACTCTCCGCGCCCGCGAGGAGGGGTGGCGGGAGTGCGGCGCCCAAATAGCAGCAGCCGTGCGGGATTCCACACGGCTGCCTGTGTCTGTTTCCGCGAAGGCGGACTAG
>SDBT01012500.1_pt1 | contig 13639 bp, 13 predicted proteins | sample 2277101 | NCBI WGS metagenome assembly SDBT01 (sample SAMN10404973, study PRJNA504765) | marine sediment metagenome | isolation source: marine sediment core GS10_PC15, 103 cmbsf | place: Arctic Ocean: Southern Knipovich Ridge | collected 2010
TTTGGCGGATGTCCCGGTTTGTGGTACAAAGATTCCACAACCTCTATTCACTTATCGAAAGAATACCGGCTCCCGACGGGAAGCCAACATGGTTGAATTTGATGCAGGGAAGGACGCCATCCTCGGCCGTTGGCGTGACCTGTGGGAAGGACGGCGAACATTGGCAGCATGTGCAGGGTGTCGCGGCAAGCAACGTGTACCGCTCCCAGCCCCGACCGCGAGTGGATTGGTAATGGATGAAAGGGGTGTCGTGATGGACGATAAGCCAACGACCTTGATTAGATTCCTTGGACAAGGGACAAACACGCGAGAGTATAGAGGCAGCGAAACCAACACGCAATATCGGTTTGCCAATAACGCGAGCCACAAACAAAAGTACGTGTACAACGGGGATGTCCCCAAGCTCTTGATGTTGATGGATGGCGGCGCTCCCATGTTCGCGGTCGTCCAGCCCACACACGTGGAGCAACCCGCAGTTCAGACCGACGAACCGGTTCCCGCGCTGGTGGCTGCGGGGTCGCCAAACATGGAAGCGACTGGCACGGATGCACCGCAGCCAGCATCGCAAGCAGCGGCGCAGTCCATGGGTGTGGCTCCCGCCAACAACGCCGTTCCGCATCAGACGATCAGGGAGTTGACGGAGCTTGTGCCGCAGATGTCCATCGATGAAGTGGCACAACTGTTGACGGAAGAACGCGCAGGCGCACAACGAGTCGGCGCGCTCCGAATACTCGAAGGGAGAATGGCTGAATGATGAACGTTCGATATTTGGGAACGCGGATGAACAAACGACAGGCGCGTGGCGGCGTTACTGGAAACCGGTACAGCTATTCCTCAGGTCAGCCGGTATTTACGATCGCAGACGCAGACGAACTCCAATTCCATGGCGAAATGGAAGACGGGCGACCTAAGTTTTCATACGAATATGCGGACGGCCCGTCATTGGTGGCCGATGGCGAGTGGCCCACGCCCATAACAGAAGTCGAGGTGATGGATGCTGAAGGTATTGCGTCCCTCACCATCGCGGGACTCGAAACTTACTTGACGAATCACCCGGAACTGACAGGGGAAGAACTCGGCGACATCATGGTGGCTGAAGAGCTTGGCCGCAATCGAGTCGGCGCACGGACAGTCATACAGGCGGCCGTTTATGCAATTGCTTGACGTGCTGATGATCGGTGTAGCGGCGTGGCGAGTCTCGGTGTTCGTCACGTCCGGCGCTGGGCCGTGGGACACCATGATTCGGGTACGGGAATTACTAGGTGTCACGCATACCACTGAAGGTGAAATCGAATCTCGCCCCGTCGCTGGCATCGGCTACATGGTCACATGCGTGTGGTGCTTCAGTTTTTGGGCCGTGGCATTCTTGGGCGGGATGTACATATTCACGCCTCATGCCGTCCAAGCTCTGGCAGCGTGGGGCGTAGTGGGAATCATTCAAGGGCTGGTCAACCGGGGCGAGTAATGGCAGAATTGTACATGAGGTATATCGTCGTCGTTCACACCTGTGGTTGCATCACAGTTGAGGTCGGGACGGTCTGGTATCTCACAACCCAGAACTGCATTACAGGACATGGGAGTGTGTGCTATGTCGGTCGCTACCACCCGAACGAAATTGTCATTGGATGAGTGGGCCTTCATCCTTGGGATCAACCCGCTCCACTTCAATCAGGTAAGCTCCACCGCGATGCCCAACTTCCTATGCACGAACGTGTGGAAGCAATTCGCTTGGCAAGACAACGGGATGGTCAGCCGGGAAGACATCGCCATGGCCATCGGCCAAGCCGAGAACGACATCGAGGGGTACCTCTACTATCCACTAGCTCCCATCTGGATCAACGACGAACGCGTGAAGCCCCCGCAGCCCGGCAACCCGACGTTGATCAATGTGGCGCTGACAGACACAAGGGGCTTGGCTCTGTCGGTGAAGCTGCGGAACGGCTACTTCATATCGGGCGGCCTTGAAGCCAAGAGCGTGATCGAGGCCGGGGCCACGGTCGTGTTCAGCGATGAAAACGGCGACGGCTACGAAGAGACGGCCACCGTGACAGTGATTACAACCGTGACTGATCCTGAAGAGATCGCGGTGTACTACCCCGGCGAGTCCGCCAACGACGACTGGGAAGTCCGCCCACTCCACAGCCCGCGGACGCATCGCAGAGACGTGACCATCGCAGGCGGCACGGCCACGATCGTATTCGCCAAGCACCAGATCGTCGACCCCGACCTGTTGAACGCCTTCAGTCCTGAGGCTGTCGACGGAGACGTGGCGGCCAACTTCCTTGCAAGCGTCGACGTGTACCGGCACTTCAACGATCCACAAACTCAGGTCACACTCATGTGGGCACCGTTTGCGAACTCGTGCAATTGCAGTCTGACCACCTGTCAAACCTGCGCCCACACCGTACAGACCGGCTGCCTCTTGGCCATGGACTACCGGAGCGGGATCGCTCGCTACTCACCAGCCAATTGGAACGCCACCACGGAACGGTTCGACAGCCGGAGTCCATCAGTGGGCCGCAACCCGGACAACCTGAGGGCGTTCTACCGCGCCGGGTGGGAAGACCTCAGCCCGAACGCGATCGCTCCCAAATTGGAAATGGAAATGGCCTTGGCTCGCGCCGTGGCGTTCCTGTCGTTGCGGTATCTTCCACGGCCAGTCTGCGGATGCGATAATGTGAAGGAACTCACACGGCGAATGTCGATGGACTTGGCGGCGGAAGTTGCGCAGGGCGACTCTAGCCAAGCATTCAAGATTTCAGACCGGCAACTCGACAACCCGCTTGGAACCGAACGGGGGGCAATACTGGCATGGCAAACAATTCTTCAAGGCGATCGACGATTGGGGATGGCGGTACAGCTTTAGTCGAGGTCGAGTACGTCGACGACGACGGCCTCAAATGGCTGGTGCTGATCCCTGAGGATGACAAGGCCCACCCGGAGCGGGGCATCCCAATCGGGCCGCCCGACTTCGCCTTCCTCGAACTGTCGCCGGACATCCACAAGCGATTGCACAATGGAATGTACGACCGCGGGCTGATCCGGTACTCCGACATCAGGGGCCGCGGTCGCGATCAAGTCTTCGCGGCAGTCCAAGCGGCCTATCGTGTGGACGTGGCTCGCGTCACTGAAGCATATGGCCGCCGTCCTGATAATGATTGACAGCCGGGCGCTTCGAGTCGGCAACGCCATGGAGCGTGAGCAAGGTCTGACGCGGTGGCGCTGTCTGGTGTGCCACGTCAAGCTGAAGACGCTCGACAAGCGGAACCACCACGAGTGGGAAGAACACCCGGTCAAGTTGTGGATCATCTACATTCAGGAACTCCACGAAGACAAGGCCCGGATGGAGCGACTGATCGATGAGTGGTTCGAGCTATTGGAAGTCATCAAGCCGGACAAGCCGTGGAAGCTCCCTGATAGCGTCCTGAAGCTGATCCGACTCAGGCAAAAGGAAATCAAACAGGAATACAAGTGGGCGCAAGGTCTGAACGCAGAGCATCCGCTAACGGTCATTGACAAGCGACTTGCAAAGGCGAAGGATCATCTCACCGACGCCATGCAGGGTGACGACAGCGTGGTTGTGGTTTACAATGATGCTAATCTCAAAGGGGGCAAAGCATGACTATAGAACCATTGGTTCAGCAAAGCGATATGAGCCGTTTGTGGATGATCAAGTTCACTGCGGGGCCGAACCGTGTCCCCTCTTATGAGGGGTTGGCGATGGCGGATACACCGGAATGGGATTTGGGATCGCCGACACCGATCATGATCCCGCACCCCGGCCAGTATCAAAAGTTCCTCAACGCGGGCAAGGTATTGGGCGACGTCGGTCTTCCCACCCTGTCGGTGAATTGGTTTTACGAACTCGACAAGCGAAGCGTGCTGGATCGATTCATCAAGTCTCGATGCTCGCACGACATCCACGTTCACATGGGACTCTGCAAGAATCCAGACTCATTCGATCAAGGATGGACAAAGATTCTCGTGTTGGAAGGGGCAGTCCCGACCAACTATACGACGTCCGCGGCGCTTGGAACATTGGCCCCGGACGGCCGAAGCCTTTTGACTGAGGATATCCCGTTCACCGCCGACAGGATGTACCACATCTATCAGATGCAATACGGCGCGCAGGCGGGAACGCAGGTGGTGCAAGAGATCATCGCGGTGGACATCTGCGATGCCGTCCAGTGTGGTTCCTGTGGAATCCCATCGGATGGGTACGACAAGGTGTTTGCGCTCACGCTATCGAACGCGGGATCCCCGGGCCTGTCGGCTGAAGTCATCTTCACAGAGGATGGCGGGGCCAACTGGCTCGACACATTGATCACCACGTTGGCGGCGAACGAAGACCCCGACGACATGGAATGCTGTGGCATCAACCTTGTGGTGATATCTCAGGATTCAGAGTCCATCCACTATGCGCCGCTGGCCGATATCCTCAACGAGTCTGAGGTCTGGACGGAAGTCTCGACCGGATTCATCGCAGGCCAAGGGCCGCGGGCAATGTGGGCCGGTAGCTCTTGCCACCTTTGGATGGTAGGCGCTGGCGGGTACATCTACTTCAGCAACGATCCCACCGCGGGAGTGACTGAGCTACAGAACGCCGGAGTCGCGACCGTACAGGACTTGAACGCCATTCATGGATTCGACACTCAGAATCTCGTAACCGTCGGCGCTGCAAACGCAGTGGTCATCACGAGAAACGGCGGGGCAACGTGGGAAGCGATCCTCGGCCCAGCGCCCGCCACTGTCCTGAACACGGTGTTCATGGCCACGAAGGACACGTGGTTCATCGGTACCGCTGCCGGGACGCTCTGGTGGACAGAGGATGGCGGCGTGAACTGGACTGAAAAAGGCTTCCCCGGTTCCGGGGCTGGCGAAGTTCGCGACATCAAGTTCGCGACCAACAACGTGGGATTCATGGCGCACGACAACGCGACCCCCAATGGTCGAATCTTGCGGACAATCAACGGCGGTCAGTCGTGGGTGGTGGAACCACTGTCCACTCTCAGCATCCCGCTGAACGATCGGATCAACGCGCTGGCCGTCTCCATAGAAGACCCCAACGTTCTGTACGCGGGTGGACTGGGAGACGATGCAGTCGATGGGATCATAATCAAGGGTGAAGGCCCAACAGATTAGGAAGGTAGAGAATGACTGAGACACACGTCGAGGACACCACACTGGCGGGGCAAAGCCCCATGGTAGTCGAAGAGGAAGAGAAAACCGGGGAACAGATTCCAACCGAGTACACATTGGAGAACGGGGCGACCCTGAAGATCGGCAAGCCGTCAGCCATGTTGCTGGCGTCCGTGATGACAAGGGTGGAAGAGGAAAATCCGATCCCTGAGATTCCCGAAACATGGATGGAAGACAAGGGGCGCAAGGAACCAAACGCGAACGATCCGAGCTACATGGCGAAAATGGCTATCTGGAATGCCAACGCTGTCGTGAGGATGTTCAAAGCTCTATGCGCAAGCTCCCTGAGTATCAAGGAACTCGGAGACGCATACGATCCCGATGGCGAAGACTTCGCCGATTATCTCGCAGCCTTGGACTTGGAAGTCGCTCCGGGGAAGACAACGAGATTCCTTCAATGGCTGAACACATACGCACTCGTACAGTCTGAGTCGAAGCAACTCAACTCTTGGATGATGACGCTGGCGGGCGTCACGGAAGCGGATGTCGCTGAAGCGACCGACTTTCTTCAAGGTAACCAGAGGCGGCCAGCCGATCCAAAGCCTGAGGATTAAGCACTCGGTACCGACCGGCATCCGAATCGGCACCCAATTCACTGGCTCCATCTCGACGTATGAGGAACGCGAAGCCGCCCGGTTCGGGTTTTACAACTGGACAGCGTGGCGGCTACTGACCAACGATGACAAGGCGATGGCCATTGCCCACTACCGAGTGAACGGCCTGATCTCCCTGCATCAACAAGATGCCGTCAACGATGAGATGGAGCATCGCAGCAAACAAAAGAGGTAGCGCTTGGCGATCAAGGATGTTGGAGTCCGGCTAGTAGTCGAGAACCTTGGCGGCTTCGAACGCTCCATGGGTCGGTACAACAAGGCCATCTCGACGGCTGAGTCCCGTACCAATCGATTCGCTGAACGTGTCGGACGCGCTGGCCGATCCATGGTGGCGCTGGGCGCTCCGATCGTTGCCTTCGCTGCCATCTCAGTCAAAGCCGCTGTCGACTTCGACACCGCCCTTGTCGGCGTAGGCAAGACCACAAACGCGACTGAAGCCGAGTTGCAACAACTGGGCCGAGAGTTCCGGGCCATGGCGCTGGACATCCCGGTCACTGCGGTGGAACTGGCCAACATCGGTGAGATCGCCGGACGGCTGGGAGTCCAAGCCCCTCAGATATCCAGCTTCGCCCGGAACATCGCGGCGCTGGGATCAGCCACAGACTTGACCAACGAAGCGTCGGCCGAGTTCGTCGCCCGTATCCAAGCGATCACGGGCCTACCAGCCAATGAAGTTCAGAACTTCGCGTCGTCCCTTGTCGAACTGGGCAACAACTTGGCCACGTCCGAAAGTGAGATCGCGGCCTTCGCCCTGAGGATGGCCGGAGCGGGCAACGTTGCCGGGATCACACAGGCGGAACTCTTGGGGATCGCAGGATCGTTCAGCGAACTGGGTGTGCGCGCCGAGCGTGGTGGCACGGCAGTTCAAAAAGTCCTGTTCACGATGATCGACGCGATCAACACTGGCGGGCCTGAACTCGAAACCTTCGCACAGACTGCCGGGGTCACCGCGGAAGAGTTCGCGATCCTCTTCGAAAAGAATGCGGGCGAAGCCTTCACGAGATTCGTCGAAGGGCTGGGCCGGTCTGGTGATCAAGCGTTCTCAGTTCTCAGCCAACTGGGGCTGGCCGATCAGCGGCTCGCGCAATCGTTCATCACGCTGGCCAACGCCGGGGGCAACCTGCGTGAGAACATCGAGTTGTCGAATGCGGCGTTCGCAGAGAACACCGCGTTGATCGAAGAGGCTGAACGTCGGTATGCGTCGGCGGCTTCACAGTTCAAGCTCTTCAAGAACAACATCACGGAACTGGCGATCACCGTCGGCGAAATCCTGTTGCCGCCACTGATCGAGATCACCAAGATACTGATCCCCGGCATTCAGGTGTTGGCCAAGTTCGCGGAAGCTCACCCCACGCTCACGAAGGTCGTGGTCGTAGCGGCTGTCGCGCTCGTGGGGCTTGGTACAGCGCTGATCGCCATCGGCTTCATAGTTCCGGGCGTCGTCGCGGCCGTCGGCCTGATCTCTGGCGCTGTCGCCTTCCTGATCCCGCTCTTCACTGGCCTGTCAATCGCCATGGGGCCGATCACTCTCATCGTGCTGGGCATTGCGGCCGCGATTGCGGCCGGAATCATCATTTGGAAGAACTGGGATACGATCATGGGCTTCATCAAGGATCGCGTGAACACCGTCATCGACGTTATCAACAAGCTGATCAAGCTCATGTTCAAGCTCAACCCTCTGTTGTTGGGACTGGACGTGCTGGGCATACTGAGCGCCGACGACGTACAGATACCAACGTTCGGACATGGTGGTACAATGGGGCGCAGCGGATCGGCCTTGGTTGGTGAGCGTGGGCCTGAGATCGTTTCACTACCGCAAGGGGCGCAGGTTACCCCGGTCAGCCGGAATAACACATTCAACGTCAATGCGAACTACACCAACCCGCAGGAACCGAATTCAATCAGGGCGGACTTGGAATTCATCGCCATGACCGTTCAAGCATAGGGGGAAGACATGGACTTGAAGGTGATCAAAGTACTCATCGGCACGAACACCAGCGGGGGCGCGCTTTACCCCGACTTCAACAAGCTGCCTGTCGTTAAGGATTCCGGCATGGACTGGGCGCACTATGTCGACAGTCGCGGCACCGGCTGGCATTACGACAAGTGTTGCGCTCACGCTGTGGAGTCTCCGGGGTCACCCGTGGGTGTGCAATTCGGCATGTTGATGGTGCCCAAGGGGTTCGCTGACGACGCATTGGCCAACTTCCCCGCTATGGTGTCCAACATGACAGAGGCGGAAGTGGAAGACTTCTACGATAACCATTGCCACGCTCACGAGACGGAAGACATGGTTAACCAGAGCGTCATTCAGGCCATCAGCGCGAAGCAAAACGCGGGCATCGAGATGTCGGATACTGACAGGAAAGCATTGGATGCCGACGATACGACACCGGGCATTGTGAAGAACCTCAATAAGACGTGGGCCACCCACAAGGTCGAGAGGAAGATCAGCTTAGTAACGTAGGAGATTCGTATTGAAAATCTTGGTGACCTTCCCAACGTCGCCATCGAATCCCTACTTGCATAAACAAGTTGTGTTCGCCTCATGGCGATTGATGGCTGATCAGCGCTTCGATATCACCCCGATGATCCCTTCCCACAACCCGTTTGAAAATAATCTCAATCACATTGTGCGGGAATTCGTTGCGGGTGACTGGGATTTTTGGCTTTCGATGGATGCAGATAATCCCCCTATGCAAAATCCACTGGATGTCGTCGAGATGAACCTCGATATAGTTGGCTTCGCCACCCCTGTGTGGCACTGGCGTGGCGATGAGCCCCCCGGAGAACGACCCGTGTATTACAACGGGTATGACTACGATCCTAAAGAGGACGCATACAGGCCCCACCAGCCAATGGTGGGAATGCAAAGCGTCGACGCAATAGGCACTGGATGTTTCCTGATAGCTCGCCGAGTCTTCAAACATCCCGATTTACAAAAGGGAGCCTTCCTGCGAACATGGTATGAAGACGGCACCGTTCACAAGGGGAACGACATCGCTTTCAGTGAGCGAGCCAAGGCCGCGGGCTTCAACATCTATTGCGACTATGACCGGCCCTGTATGCACTTCAACGAATTGGAAATCAACGAAGTTGTCGGCGCGTTCAAGAGGCATTTCGAAGGCATTTAAATCCGTCTCGCGTGAATTGGGGGCAGTCCAGTGGGGCATAGCTACGTCACAACCCGGAACGATTCGGGCAACGAAAAGATATATCTTTTCAGTGGCGAATTTTCTTCTGTTATCAGGACGTCATCGTTCGCCCAAAATCCATTCGCCGCATCATACGATGGTGTAAACACCCCACTGGTAGAACCGCCGTTTTCCACAGAGAAGATGATCCTCTTGAGCGGGCAATTTGGATCGACCGTCAAGACGTCGCTGTCGCTGTCAATTGGATTAGTCGGCCGTACTCCATTGGGCATAAGCTGGGACGGCGCAAATACCCCGTGGGCTGGCGCTGATCTGACGTCTTCGTTCTCGAAGCTCTTCCTCCAATCGGGCCAGTTCTCGTCAATCGTCAAGACCTCGTTGGCCACGGGGTCAGTGCCGTTCGATCGGGATGTGTCCTATGACGGCGTGAATTCGCCGCGGGCCACCGATTCGAAGCTCTTCCTCCAATCGGGCCAGTTCACATCGACAGTAAAAGATTCAGTTGATGTCAGCGCGGTTGAAACAGATGTCACGGGGATCAACTTCAACGGCGTGAATACTCCGTGGGCGGGCAACACAAGCAACGGCAAATTCTACTTGCAGTCCGGCCAGCTAACATCGACCATCAAGACATCGCTGGCGCTCGGCCTGGGCGGTGGTGCTGAGATTGGCGGCATTGACACGACAGGAATCAGCACTGGCGTCGAGCAGACCGGCACGCTACAGGATGCGACGTTCGCCTCTGATATTGTTGCTGGCGGCAAGACAATCATTCTGACTTTGGTCAGCGCTCGATTGCTTCCCAACCTCGATACGTGGGATGCGACAATTGGCTCTAACAGCGCGGCCACCACTGCATTGCTCAATGGCATAGTCGCAAGCGGTGCTGAGGCTAATGGCTGGAATAACGAAGTCGCGCCGGTGCTTAATTTCAACCACGTCGTTAGGACTTCCGATTCCGTGGTGACGATCACTTTGCCAGCGGTGGCCACCTACGTGATCACTCTCACGGAAACAGTGGGGGTTACTGTTCCCGCGGCGGCATTGACAACCGGAGCCGTCCCAATTACGGCCCAGCCTGCGGCAGCCGTACAGATCGACCCCGCGGGGGCCGACACCAATACAACCTGGGCGGGCTCTGATAGCGGGGCGTGGGGCCTATTCCTTCAGTCTGGCCAGTTCACATCGACCGTCAAGGCATCGTTGCGGGCCATTCCGTTTGTAGTAAACGGGGTGACGAACGACTTCGTTCCCAACACAGGATTCATTGACTCCGGCGCAACGGACGCCCACCTTCACAGTGGCCAGTTCACTTCCACCGTGAAGGCGTCCATCTCCATGACGGCCATCGACTCCCTGATGTTCGGCATATCTTGGGACTTGACGAATACGCCGGTTTCTGGCAACACAAACGATAAGCTATATTTAACGTCTGGCCAGTTCACAACCACCATCAAGGACTCTGAGGATGTCAGCGCTGTCGACAATACCGTTCGGGAAATCACATGGGACGGCACGAACAGCCCGTGGGTTGGCGATCAGGCCAACAAGCTCTACCTACAGTCTGGCCAGTTCACGTCGACGATCAAAACGTCGCAAGCGATAGGCGGTGTGGACACTGCGCCACGTGGGATTTCGTTCTCGGCGACCACCGGCGACACTCCATGGCAGGGCGCTGGCACCGCGAAACTGTACCTGACATCTGGCCAGTTCAGTTCGACTCTGCATGATTCACTCTTTGTAGTTCCTATCGCTGCGTTCGGCGGGACTGGCATCGACGTGGGCGATCGTCTGGGCGGCGGGGGTGGGCCAGCGTCCGCAACACTGGCCGGAACCATTGTGGAGGACATCACCGAACAAGACATTCGGGATGGCGGGAAAACCATCCTCTTGATATTGACAAACGACACGTGGGTGGCCACAGCGGGAGCCGACAACGCCATAACGCAAGCGATCATCGATGGGCTTGTATCGTCGCTGTCGGAAGCGACCGGCTGGAATGCCATCGTCAAGGCCGGGCTGAATGCTTCCAATGTGGAGCGAACTGCCGATACGATCCTGACGATCATATTGCCAGCCTTTACCGGCTACGACATATCTGCGGATGAGACGATCACAGCCACGGTACCGGCGTCTGCGCTGACGGCCGCTGCCCAGTTGGTCGCAACGCCCACATTTGACATCACGTTCATTCCCGTTCCGCGCGCCCAGCCACGGCGCATAATATCGGCCGACCAACTGAAGGAATATGTCACGTTCGTTTCACCCAATGGCGATCGGTACCCACTCAATACGCCTCACCAGTTCGGACGCTGGGTAATCTCATACTCCGGGCTCGGTACTCCGCCGATCGATTACATCACGCAACGCGGGCCGTTTCAGGACGGGGTGACGGTGAAGGATTTCTTCCTCGGCCCACGGTTGATTCAATTGCTGATCCGACAAGAGTTTTGCGATCGGTTGGACTGGTGGGATGGACGGGCGGCGTTGCTCGATGCGATCCGACCTAACAGGCAACTGACAGCCACGGGTGTGGCTCCGGGCGCTCTGGAATGGTGTTTGCCAGATGGCACGCGGCGTCAGATCAACACCTTCATCACTGAGGGGCCACAGTTCGAGCCGCGAGTACTCGGCACGTGGGATGAGAACGCCTTCCAAGAGGCTCTGAGGTTCGTCGCACACGATCCACTGTTCTTCGATCCCACTGAAGTGGTGTCGGCGTTCGTGTTGGGACTGGATAGCGACTTGGTGTTCCCGATCACATTCCCAATTCAGTTTGGCTCCGGCGAAGTATCCGACACCTTGAATCTCACATACGTCGGGACGTGGAAGACTTTCCCGACAATCGTCATAGTTGGCCCACTCGAAAACCCGATCATAACGAACGTCACTACTGGCGAGAAACTAGAGTTCGCCATCGACATTCCAGCGGGGCGGACAATCACGATTGATCTCGCCTACGGGGTGAAGACTGTCGTCAACGATCTTGGGGCCAACCTGATTGGCAACCTGTCCGCCGACAGCAACTTGGCAACGTGGCATCTGGCCCCCGACCCTGAGGCCCCTGGTGGACTCAATGTGATAACATTGACGGGACTCAATCCGACCGGCGCGACAAGCGTTCAACTGCGATACTTCACCCGATATTTCGGATTCTAGGGGAACTCCAATTGATTGCACCATACTACGAAGACGATGCCGTCACGATCTACAATGCTGACTGCCGCGACGTGCTGCCGACGCTAGAGCCGGTTGGCATCGATTCTATTGTGACAGACCCACCCTACGGCCTGTCATTCATGGGCCAAAAGTGGGATTACGACGTCCCTTCAGTTGAAATATGGCAGGCTTGCCTAAGAGTGCTCAATCCCGGTGGACATCTTTTGTCATTCGCAGGTACTCGGACTCAACATCGAATGGCCGTAAATATTGAGGACGCAGGGTTTGAAATTCGGGATATGATCGCCTGGGTGTATGGGAGTGGATTCCCTAAGAGCCTAGATGTGAGCAAGGCCATTGACAAGGCTGCTTGTGTTGAACGGGAGGTAGTCGAACAGAGGCGGGTAAAGAGTGGCGGCACCGAACAGAGAAATAAAATGAACCGAGACAACTACGATTACCGTCCAAACGACTACCAAAAGGGCGAAAACATTCTTGACATCACAGCCCCCGCCACCGACGCCGCTCGCCAATGGGAAGGCTGGGGAACAGCACTCAAACCCGCCCTGGAGCCCATCACCCTAGCACGCAAGCCCTTCAAGCAGACCGTCGCTGCAAATGTGCTGGAGTGGGGTACTGGAGGGCTGAATATAGACGGGTCCCGGGTCACTGGCGAAGTTGTTCAAGGTGGGGGAAATGGACAAGCTAATCATGGTGGAAGGTTTGGGGGAAACGCTGAATATGAAGGGAGCCGTCCAAAGGTAGAATCCCACTCAGAGGGCCGCTGGCCTGCTAATTTAATACACGACGGCAGCGATGAGGTGGTGGAGCTGTTCCCGCAGACAAAGGGCGGACGCTTTCCCAAATCTCGGGGCCGTGGAGGTATCAGCACTAATGGCCACTCTGGACAGGTCGACATAGAGGAGAGGCCTACAGACTCTGGCTCAGCCGCCCGATTCTTCTACTGTGCCAAGGCCTCCAAGAAGGACAGGAACGAAGGACTCCCTGAGGGCGAACGCAACACACATAGCACCGTAAAGCCCGCCGACCTGATGCGCTACCTATGCCGTCTCATCACTCCTCCGGGCGGCCTGATCCTTGACCCCTTTATGGGCAGTGGCACCACGCTAAAAGCGGGCAAGAGCCTTGGGTATAAGGTCATCGGCATCGAGATAGAAGAGAAGTATTGCGAGATCGCCGCAAAGAGGATGAGCCAGACGGTAATGGCGGTTTAAGGGGAAACTATGACAGAGCGTTCAAGGCCATGGGATGGCATAGTCACCGGCGACGCTGGCCCATACTCTGACGATCAATGGACGGAGTTATACAAGTCGTTTTTCGCCCCCACGCAGGCCAGCCAAGGCGTACTTGCTGACAATCTGAACGAATTGGTCGCGACGGGCGGAGTCTCGCCAGTATCGATCAACACAGGTCGCGCCATCGTGGACGGTTCGTGGTATGAATCCGACGCGGCGGTGACTGTAGCGATGGCCTCGCCTGCGGCCAATCCCC
>SDBT01012501.1_pt1 | contig 13638 bp, 18 predicted proteins | sample 2277101 | NCBI WGS metagenome assembly SDBT01 (sample SAMN10404973, study PRJNA504765) | marine sediment metagenome | isolation source: marine sediment core GS10_PC15, 103 cmbsf | place: Arctic Ocean: Southern Knipovich Ridge | collected 2010
ATTTCCCAGCCAGCTATTAGATTCTTGTTCTTAGTATCCAAGATGAATGGGCACATAGCTTCTAATGCATGAGTACCAATAACAATTCCAGCAGCATGTCTAGATTGGGCCGACTTAGTTCCTTCGAGCGTGATGGCCTGTGCAAACTCTCTAGCTAATGGACCTGTTAGTTTTGTATCTCCGTCGTTCCGAAGAGATGTCTTGTCATCTTTCAATTGACACCATGCTTTTAGTTTATCCGGCTCATTTTCCAAACACCAAAGAATAATAGACGGCTTACGTCCAGCCTCTTTCATCTTTTGAAGTTCACCCGCAATCTTAGCTTCTTGCGGTATGTTCTTAGTGATTCGATTCATCTCCTCGAAAGGAATACTTTCATTGGACCGTAGGACTTCTTTGAGAGCCTTCGCCCCTTTCATAGTTTGGAAGGTAATCATCTGCCCCACATTATCAACACCATACTTGTCTTTGATGTATTGAATAGTTTCTTCACGGGAATTGATAGGAATGTCGATATCAATATCAGGCAAAGAACCCTTACGGGCAGCCGAATAGAATCGCTCAAACAACAAATCATACCGGATAGGGTCAATCTGTGTAACCCCGATAAGGTAAGAGACTAAACATCCACCGGCTGACCCACGGGCACATCCACGTAAATAGCCTTTGCTCTCGACAAACTTTAAAATATCCCGCACAATCAAGAAGTAGCTAGAAAGTTCTGCACCTTGTAATACTTCCAATTCCCTTTTTACTCTATCCGCATACTCTTGATGTTTCTCCTTTGGGATTGTCCCTTGAATGAACTCAACCCAACCATCACGACATAACTGTTTTAGGTACTCGTCAGGATTCGTTCCCTCTGGACATGGAAAGACTGGTAGTTGGGGCTCTTGTAATATATCGTATTTGTCAATCACTTCCAATATACGGTTAGTATTATCTAATTCATCCTCTGTGTGCCCATAGGCCACCATTTCCTCATGAGACGGAATATGAAAGTTATCCGACTTGAAGAAGGTCCGCAGTTGAAAATCAGGATGGCTGGCCTGTCGCATAGTAACGTGCATGTTGCTACACAAAAGAACGCGTTGGTTGTGTACGTCAGTTTTGTATTGATAGTGAGCGTCAGGAGTAGCAATTATGGGAATGCCTGTAGTCTGGGAGATTCTTCTAACTGCCTCTGTGAGTGGTATTTGCTCTGGAGTATTCTCGTGGTCCATTAGCTGTACTTCAAGATAGAAGTTACCCATGCGAAACATTGCTTGCATGTGTAAGGCTGCTTTGGTTGCTGCTTCTTCGCCGTATTGTTCAATGATGACTGCAATGTGCGAGCCTAGATGGCCGCTGAAACCAATTACATCTCCTTGCAGAAACTCAGATAGTTGTTCTAAACTAAGCCGAGGCTTATAGTAATAGTGGGTCGGCAGGTTAGATGCGTGAACTATCTTGAGAATCTGCTTCCATCCTTGCGTGTTTTTCGCTAGCATGGGGAGATGTAATAACTTGCGGTTTTCTGTACATTGCTCTGAGGCATCTTGCTGTGAGACATACATCTCGATACCAAGAACAGGTTTCTTTTTGGCCTTTTCCATAGCCTTGAGGAATTGAACAGCACTAGCCACATTACCATGATTAGTAATGGCGCACCCATCCATGCCTAATTCAGAGATACGCTTGGCTATACGCTCTGGGGTTCCATATCCATCAAGCAGGGAGCAATCGTCATGTACGTGGAGTGGAGTGTAACTCATACTGCAATATCACCTTTAATAGATGGATGTGAAAAATATGTGTGAAGCTTTATATCTTTGTGTGTCCATTGGAAGATATCATCTGAACGTATTTCAATATGTGGTAATGATACACAACCGCGTTCCAACTGTTCTGTACATTGTGGTATATGATTCTCATAGATATGACAGTCACATAGAGTACCTGATAGGTTGCCGGGCTTCATGCCCACTGTCTTACAAATGATTTCTAAGAGCAAACCATATGACGCGATATTAAATGGTACGCCTAAAAATAAATCACAGCTTCTCTGTTCCCAATGTAAACTTAATTCTCCGTCGATATGTGTCAACACCCAATTCAAATGACAGGCAGGTAAAGCCATTAGATATTGTTGTTCTGGGTTCCAGGCTGAGCATACCATTCGTCTATCATCAGGATTTGTTTTAAGAGCCTCTATAATATTAGCAAGTTGGTCTTCTCCTTGTGAAGTTCCCTCATGTGTTAGAGAATATCTTTTATTAAAACTTCTCCACTGATAACCATATATAGGGCCTAAATCATCAATTTCTTCTTGAACTTGTTTTTCTATTTTTAAATACTCTGGGTCTTCAACAACTCCATTCCAATCCCCATAATGGGCTCCTACTTTCCATTCACTTTCCATATATCTTTTTGTGGTTTCCTTTTCAACTGCCTCTGGATTAGCCCATTTGTTCCAAATATTACATCCTCTGTCTCTATACCACTTTTTTGAAGTGATACCGTTTATGAATCCCTCAAGCTCGACAGCAATAGTTGTCATCGGCATCTTCTTAGTAGTCAGTAAAGGAAAACCCTCACTCATATCATGAGAGAAAAACTGATTAGGCAAAGTCAGGGTTCTAGTCCCTGTTCTATTATCTTTCATTTTGCCCTTGTCGAGCACATTACTGACTATCTGTAGATAGGGTTTCATTGTTTCTTTCTTCCTGTCGTTTAAGACTATAGTGTATGGCTACCATATGTCCAGTTAATCTAGTGAAGTTTTCCATTATTGAATCGAACAATTTCTTATCAATGGTTAGCCCTTTGATTTGATATTCCAAGTCCTGAATAATCTCATCTATATCACTTTTGATATAGTAATCTCCTGGTATACCCTGAAAGGATATGAGGGTTGGTGGTTTTATTTCTCGTCGCATTGGTTCTCCTTTGGGGTCTGCCACCACACAGCGAAAGCCGTTCCGACGAACGAACCACCGGCAATAGCGATGATGAAAATATGGTCTTCCGTGTACGACACGACTCCGTAAGCTATCAAGACGTACATCAACGCTGCTATAGCTCCACTTCGCAACGGTCGGTGTCTTTCAACGTACCGCAGATAGATTACGCACAGTGCGTCGATAAAGAAGTACGCCATAAACACTAGAAAAAATGTAAGCCACATATTATTCTATTTCTCCTGGTGGTTTGTAATATGAAAAATCATGTCCGTCTTTAGTCATATTCTTTATAACCACATCAATAGGTCTATTCTGTAAAGCATAGGCTAGTTGGTCACACTTCAACATGGTGTCACCACACGACGCAAAGCATTGGGAAGTCTGTCTCTGTTGGATTAGAGGATAAACATTCGTATCTTCAAAAGTGCTTTTCCCTTGATGGCACAATTTCTTACACATCCAAGACTTTTTCATCTGTGGGACTTCGGTATCACGAATCATCTCAAACTTATTCCGTATCATACGAAGTGTTTCAGGAATGTCGTCTTTCCCTAAAGGTATAGTAAAAGGCCCACCATCACGAATATAATAGATAGTGATTTGGATATCCTTGTCGGGGTATAGCACGGAGGCCACATAATGATAGAGTCTCAACTGAAAGTTATGATGTAGAGAAGCCCAAGTATATCTTTGGCCTGTCGCCCAATTCTTGCATTGTCCTGTCTTGTAATCTACAACCTCATTAGTATATATATCGTCCGAAGCAACCAAATCCATCGTGCCCTTGATATGTAGGCATCCTTTTAGTCCATACTCAGGATAGTCATATACTGCCCACGGCTCTTTAACCTCGATATCAAAATGCTGCTCTGGCATTACGATGTTTTGTTTGAGAGGATGAAAGCGACCTTTACCAAATTCAAGGGCTGTTTTACACCACAGCGAAATATCACGAAAATGAGCAGGTTGCCATACATGATGAGGCAAACGGCTTGTATAATATTCGTATACCAAATCACGCAGTTTAGTAATGGTAATTTGTTTCTTTTTGACTGTGAAATAGTTTAACTGTTTATTGATGGTGCAAGTACCCAGAACCTCATCCTTGAAAGTTTTCTTACCGTCTTGATGGGTCTTTTTCCAAACAGCCAAGACTTCCATGAACTTATGGACAATAGTGCCCATATCTGCTTTCTGGCCACTTTTGCCAGTCCACCCTAAAACATATTCGGCAAAATATTGCATAGGACACATTTCATGCGTACTATACATAGAAGACCTTAGATAGGTAATTGGAATCATATAATTTATTCGGGGTAAGCCTCAGATATAGGACGAGGAATCCAGTGAATGCTATTTAGATAGTCTTCAATAAGTAAGTTTTGCTGTATTATATCTACATCCTTATCTATAATATGGTCAAAACCAGGAAAATCATCTAAAGCCCTTTCGCTATTATGTTTGTCTCCAGAGATACAACGCATCATACGGATAACCTTGCCTTGTCTCTTTTGTATTCCAGTGACTTCGTTTATAAACCTAACGTCGGAAATAATAGCTATTGTGGGGTTATCCGATTCAATTTTACGAATAGTCGCATCCACCCAAACATCTGCGTACATTTTACGGAAGATTTCTGTACCAACAAACTGCATGACTTCACGACCTCTCATTTTTCCAAACTTAGCAATATCTCCGTCTTGCAGCTTACCAGCGGGGGGCTGTCCTGGCATGTCTTCCCATTGCAAATGAGTTTGGCTATTTTTCTCCTCGTCCGTGCCATAACACTGTTCATAATTCAAGCCAAGAATATTGATACAAAGGTTCTTTAGCTCGTCTGCATAACTATAAACCTTGATAAAGCCATACACATATTCCTGATTAAATTTTTGGTTGAGAGAACTACGTATATCATATATTCCTGCTCTGCGGGTGTCTCCGAAAATATCATTTATCCATAACCTACCATCATCCTGAATAACGAAGCCGCTGATTATCTCTAGTCTCTCCATAAACAAACCAATAATATAGTTAGTCCCGGTATCTTTACCTGATTGCTTCTTTCCACTCATTCCTAGTATTTTAGTTTGCATCTCTTAACTCCAATTAGTCAATATTCGTTGTACTTCTGTGGGCGGGCAAGCCCCTATATCGTCTTCGTATTGTGGCTCCACTATATGTATATTATAGCTGTTTTCGCATAGGCTTTTCACAGCTTCTACGAAAAGTTTACTAGGTTCGTCGGCATCGGGAATAATAACTATTGTGGACAGGGCTAATCTATCTAGCAGATTTTTCTGATAGTAACTAAATTTCGTACCCATAGCGGCTAGTACATTACCGAAACCCGCCTCTTTCAATCTCCAAACATTAGGAAAGCCTTCCACCATAAACACTAGCCCAGATTGTGTGATGGGCTCTACAGCCTTAGAATAGTTATACAGCGCATATTCTGAGGGTAGATTTACTGAGTGTCTCCATTTACTATACATTCCCTTATAGTCTTTATCTGGGCACATGCCTTCTGGATTATGATAGCAATGGCAAAACTTACATTTTTCCCACATCGAGCGACCACTACATGCAATCACCTTGGACCCGTTTAGATTAAATATCGGAATAACCACACGACTATACATAGGCTTGCCTTTTTCAAAGCACGTACCCACGCAATATTCGTTCAATACTTCTGGACTAAAGCCCCTATTGACATAATATTCGGCTGGTAACTTGAGACGACTGATAAACTTTGCAGCAGTCATCTCAAAACTTTGTGGTATTGGACCATCCAGGTCTATGAACTTAGTCAGTGTTCTATCTTCTCTTAGTTCACTACTATCACGTAATATCTTTACGTCCACTCCTAATATTGTATAGAGCCACTCAATAATTGTATTTTCATTAGTAACTCCTCTTTTATCAAAAACACCACGAAGAAATCCGAGAGGAGAACTCCCAAATTTCTTATGGCACTGACGAGTGAAGCAACACCAGACCCCATAATCATAATCGTCTTTTCTCTTAAATGCAAACGCTGTAGGGTTGTCTCCCTCATGTACAGGACAACACCCTTGGAGCATATTTCTGAATTGAGTAAACTCTAAGTCCAATGCAGTGCATACCTTCTCAAAGTCGTCACTTATTAAGCAATTGATTTTATAGAAGTCATGTTTCATTAGTATCTTCCATTACCTCAAATTTTGTCCGACCCTCGGTGATAGAGCCAATCTCTCCACGCATGAAACAGTTGATATAATCACCGTCTGGTAAACCAGCACCATGCCGTACTTTAAGAACAACAAGCTTTCTATTACCAGCTTCGTTGCCATCCTCGGCTATTTCTTCGTCAGACTTCGGTTTGAACAAGGTAAGATTTGAGCACAACCATACGATTCTATCAGAACCACTAGCTGCCCCGGTGGTCTCACGCTGTATGCCGTCTCTGTTCAGTTGAATAAACAAAAGAAAGGGAACCTGATATTTAACTGAGAAGTTATGTAGGGCTGTCATCATGAAACCTAATAGCTGGTACTCTTGTAATGAGCCACTAATATTCTCAGAGGACATTAGTTTGAGATAGTCATACATAATAACACAATCGTTGACTTCCCCATTCTCCTTCATTCCAACTTCTTTCAGCATCCATCTACGCATGATAGACAACTGTTCTTCAAACGGCATACCAGCAATGCACTTATGGTAGTATCCAGATAACTTGTCTTCAATAGCAGGGACAGCATCAAATACATTCCTTCTATCTGTCGGCATATCAATAAATTTACCAGTCTCGATGCGTGACAGGGAAGACTGGCTTTTTCTAGCCAACATACGATGAATATGGTCTTTCTTCTGCATTTCTGTATCCAGATATAATACCGGAATACCCTTAGCTGCTATGTTCGTACCCATATTGATACCTAGCGTGGTTTTACCAATTCCTGTACGAGCCCCAATAACGCTAATACTACCTCGTCTTAATCCTCCACCTATAGCTTGGTCAAATCTAGGGAAGCCAGTGGGAATACCAATTTGGTCTACTGGATTCTCTGCTAAGTATTCAACATACTCTTTTAGTCCGTCTGCTACAGAAGAAGGGTCTTCATCCTCATCATTCACAATAGCAGAAAACTCTAATAATGCATTCTCTGCGATACCTAAGATATGAGAAACATTTTCTTCGCCTGTGAGCCCTATTAGCTCTGCTTCAATACTTTTGACTTTCTGAATAAGACCACGAGCTATCTGTAACCTCTTTATCTTACCTGCCAACCTACGAACATTCTTCTTATCTATATGAAACGCAAACAAGGACTTGATATGTTGGGCGCAGTCCTTCTTGGAAAACAGATTATTAAAGCCTAGTTCAGTGCTAATAGAATATAGAGAAGCTAAGTCTATGACTGTCACTTCTTTCTTATCTATCAGGGCTGTGATGCAAGCATATATAGATTGGTTGTATAGATTGGTGAATGTCTGGTCTGTGATAATATCAGAGACATCTAAAAAACAATCCAAGCCATTTTGACATATACCAGCTAGGATGCCTCTCTCGGCTACAATATCGGATAATAACGTCATTTATCGTTTAGTCCCACACTCATCACAACAAAACACTGTGCCCTCGTCGTCACTGTAACATAACTCAACCGGGACATCATCAAATTCATATTCACACCGAGAGCATGTCGCTGTCACAAATTCAGGTTTTCTGCCCAATCGTGGAACTGGCTTATTATCTCCCCAAAGCAACTTATCTATACTAACGTCTCTCTTACTACCATCTTTGTCCGCAAATTTGTCAAACCGATTATCAGGTTGGTGTCCTATATCTAGTGGCTCAGAACGCGCTATTCTTCTACCTGTTCCCTCTCCCATCCCTCTATACTGCTTCTTCTTATTCTTTTCTCTCTTTATGGGCTTGTTGGTAGCAGCTTTCCCTCCGCGTCTTTGCTTACGTCTTTTAGGAATCTCATTAAATTCTTCTTTAATCAATTCAGTAGATATTGTTTCAGGTTGAGGTGCTGCTTGAGGATTAAACTTAATATCTTTAGTCAATAGAGCAGCTAACCTCTGTTTATCCTCGTCGGCTAGGCTTTCTAAAATCTGTTCTAAGGCATTAAGAGAATTATCGGTTAGTTTATCTGAGGTCATTTTGTTCACCTGACATTTTATATTTCTTAGCTCTTTGTATATTTATGAGCATGTCTGACATATGTTTGATATTACTGGATAAAAAGTTAAGTCGATTAGTTATAGACTCTGCATGTCTCATAATCTTAGAGAGTTTTTCAGCTACGTGGTTTTCTTTAGCAAGTGTAGCTATTTTAACTTCATGTTTAGCAATACCAGCAAAATTAACGATATCATTACACAGTAGGTCATTCAATTTCGCTGTAGCCCAATTGTTGAGGGCTATGTGTTTGTTCTGTTCTTTCTGCACAAAGAAGGAATACTGTGAGAGTAAATAGCCACCTTCCGCACATTCTTCGGCAGTTAAAGCCTTGGTATGTTTGTAGGGCATATTTATGAAGTGCTCAATATGTTCTAGATTGTGTGAGACTTCGGGGGTGACTATCGAGTGGGTGGATTCGTAGTCATCTAAAATCTCATTAATTTTGTCAATTTGTTCACTTGTATTCATAGTTTGCGATTTGGTCCTTCCAACTATCCGTTTCTCTGTAGTCAAGTTCTAAAAAGCTTATATCGTTAAAGAGACACCATTCCTCTTTTAGGCTATCATTATACCGTTGATGAATAAAGTCTAACGCCGTTTTATGGAATAACGAACTAAAAGCATAATGTTGAGACCCATGTATTTCAATAACTAAATTAAGTGGCTTGATATAGAAATCTACATATAAAGTAAGTCTATCTCTAATACGAATTGGAACTTCTTCATAAATTGCTAAAAATGGATATAGTTCTAGTAAGATATGTTTTGCTTTAGAGTGGAAAGAACTGGTCTTCCGTGTATTACCTTGTATAACTTTAGAGGGTATTTTCCAATCGTATTGGACCCCATTAAGAGTTTTTACTTTCATATTATCCGTTGTAATCAAATATCCACACATCTAGTTGATTCTTATTTGCTAGCTCTATCATACTTTTAGTACCTTTGCTATCATTATGTCTGATAGCCACTAAACCATCTGCATATTTAGCCATCTTCTTATTGCGTTTATGCCCAGCCGACTTTCCATATTTATCCCAATTTGCAGGCATTATGACTAAATCTACACCATATTCTTTAGCATATTGTTCTCCAAAGTAATCTACTCCGCGAGCATTACCTGATACAATTTCAATATCATAATGTCCTTTTTTTGCAAGTTCGTCTATCACGGGGTTTATTGCCGTATATACTCCTGAATACTGACTAACTGTTCTAGCCCCTGCAACTATTAACTTATACATATAATACCTCATTCACCTGTTTCTCTAAACTTTTATAGAGTTCTGGATGTTCTAATAGATAGTCACATGCCTTTTCAATACCTTGAACCTTGTGGTCCTCCCCAAGCGTTATCCATGAACCCTTTTGCTGAACGAACCCAAAGTCTTTACACAGATTGATTAGCTCATAACGGCCATCAATACCATATCCATAACGTAGTAAAGACTCAGCTTTTATGCCGGGAGGACCAATAGCCGAAGTGTCACATTGCCAATGAACTATCTGACCTACTTGCTTTTCACCTATCTTATATGCCTCTTGGTATTTAGCCGCCAACTTAACGTCAGCTTGATATTGAACCTTCTGCCCAGAAGCTTCCGTCCAGGGAGAACGTCCAAACCCGCCTTGATTAGCGATACGGTGAGTGACGCACATTACTATATTGTTATTTACAGGCAAGATGTTACTAACTCGCTTAGTCATATCAGCAAGCATCAGGGGTACGTCGTCACGAAAGCGAGCGCCTACATCCTGGGCTATACGGGCTTTGGAACATAGCTGTGATATCGAATCCATAATAAGGACAGTATTTTTCTCATAGGTAACTAGAGTATCCCATATCTCCAGATAATCTTCCGCATATAGAATCTTTTCTTCCGTTGAGCCAATGACCTCAAATTTGTCAGGGTCCATATCCAACCCATGAATACCACCTAAGTCCCGACCCTTTAAACGACCCTCGACGTTAAAGTAATATATCTTACGCCCCCCAAACTCTTTTTTCTGAGCATTAGCAGCAAAAGACAAACAGAGCACAGTTTTGCCCAGCTTAAACGCCCCTGTAACCACAACAAAACTACCTTCTGGTATTCCTCCCCCTAGCATCATATCTATCGCAGGGCTCACCGGAATAACCATAGGGTCTTTATCTAGGATGCTGTCTCCTGAGATAAAAACTTTGCCAAACTTCTTGACCAATGTATCTTTTACTTCACTCATCTAGTTCCTTTAGCTTCTCTATGGTACTATTCTTCTTTTGAGGTTCTCGCTTGAACTCACCAGCATGTTCTTCTCTCTCAGCAACCTCTACTAAGATAGCATTATAGCTTTTGATAGCGTTTACAAACTTTTTAAACTTGAGACTATAGATAAATTTGAAATCAGCCCGCGTCAAAGTATTGATAATTTCCTCAGCCGTATGCTTTTTCAATAGTTGGTTGGCTAAGTAGACCTGATAACAATAATACTTCTTCCACTCAGGCAGGTTCCAGAAATTATTCGGAAGGTCTCTCTTTAGACTTATAGCCCGACGCTCGCACATTATCTCGCCCATATACTGAGCGGCAGTAATCCAGGTATTCTGAGAATACTTAGATGGGTAGTTTCTAGTTTTAGTTTGCTTGTTAGACATACTAATCTTTTGGTCTAAAGATATGGTCCTGAGCAGTTCTATCAGCAACAGGGGCCTTGGATGCTTCGTCTCCTATTTGGGAGGATGCTTGTGTAGCAATAGTTACACCTTCTTTACCACCTACTGTTTTTTGAATCATAGTAGTATGGGCACTTAAACGTTGTATACACATTCTATATAACAAATTGCCGTCTTCAATCTTCTCGGTCAATTTTGGTACTATTTGTGTATCAATACACACCTCAGCCGAGCGTTCTGGAACACCTGCTGCTACTAATAGTCCTATAGCTTGCTGTCTAATCGAGTCAGGAAGAAGGATGTCGTCTGAGGTTATGTGATTAGTATTCTCAGTTTCTTGCTTTACACTACCAATTTTATTCATGAGAGGTATAAGGTCATCCTCGATATATTTGTTAATGCAAGCTTTGCTTTTACCTATTTCCTCAGAAATTTCGTCTAAGGTTTTATCTTCGTTTAGTCTTGTTTGCACTTTGTACTTTTCTTTGATAGTTAGTCTATCAGCCATGATGTTGAGCCCTTTCTGCTAGTAAGAAGTATGCCTCGTTTTTAGTACGCAAAAAGGTTAAATAGTTGTCAAAGGTAGGCTTCGCAACTCTATCCCATTTAATAGCATAGCTTCCAGCTTGTTTCTGAAATTGTTTTTGGTCGGCATACATCCCCATTGGATTAAATAACTTCCCACTAATAGTTTTAATAAAGTAAGTGTCGTTTACCATTTTGGCATAACAATCACCTTCATTAGAGAGCCCACCAGCTTCATCTACTAAAGTCAAGAGCGGCTGTCCTGTATCATTGATATTATCTTGTAATCCCAGCAATGTATAATAAGCAGTAACAATAGATGGTGTATCCTCTGCCGCTAGTTTATGTTTTTGTGGTACAAAATATGATTCTTCTAATTCTGTATCTGATATGTTCATATCAAATCCCCTTTCTCGTTTCTTCTAAGTACCCGTCCGCCTTTTGGAAGTTTACCTTCATAGTGAGTATCTGGATACCTGTTACCTTTCTTATTTAAAAATTCTTTATAATCATCACTAAATTCGCTGTTATTCTTATCAGCCTGTGAACCTAACGTTTTGTCTGGACCAAAAGCAGTTTGACTATCCCATACTTGATGTACGGATTTTCGTTTATTACATGCAGGACAAGCCTGTTTGACTTCGCTTATTTCGCTCATTGCATAGGTTTCTTCAAATACAAAACCGCATCCATGCAAATCTGCATCACAAACAAATTCATAAATCATTATCTTATCTTCCACTTAACATGTTTATGTCCAGCGTTATCAATATGAGTTCCTGAGCCCTTTATCTTCTCTGACATAACAAGGTCATGCAGCATAGATGTATATCTAAAATCAAATCCCAACATACCAATAAGTTCTTGTGTAGTCTTGTTCGGATTAGCTTTGATAGTATAATATAGCTTATTCATTTTCGGTCCTAACTATATGTTTATACAAAAGGGGCAAATAAGGCAGCCATTCTTTCGGTACTATACTACCGGGAGGAAGTCGTATTACGTAGCTGGCTGGATTAGGTTCAATGGGTTCTTTGATTAGTGTCATCCCTGCTTCTTGGGGTGTTTTATCTCTTTTGATATTCATGTTACATTTTTTACAAGCTGTAACAATATTGGTCCATTTGGTAGGAGTCCCTTCATATTTCATTCTAGCCCAAAGAACACGCGGAATAACGTGGTCGTAGGTTAAAGTCTTTCCTGTAATATCCTGTTTGCCACAATAACAACAGGTCATTTGGTCTCGCGTGTAAATACTGTCTTTAGAAAACTTTATTTTCTTATGTTTTAGTGGTACATACTGGGACATACGCATTACTGCTGGAATCAAAAACTTTTGTCCACCAGAGGTTTTAATGCAGTCATCATAATACTCGACTACACTACATCCTGTATCACTATCCTCTTGATTCATGATGCCTGCAACTACAGCGTCATAGATAGACACAGTACTAAAAGCCGCAAAATCGCTGTTAAGCATTAAGGTTTGTATATACTTATGATACATATCTACTTACGTAGGAAAAATTATTCTAGCCGCTGTAAAATGTCCTTTATGACGGACTCACGCACAATATCATCGTTGGTCATCTCTATTATACCTATATTTTTCGTGTCGTTCAGTTTTTTTACGATAGATATGAAGTCATCTTTATGGCGGGTTAAATCTGATTGGGAGGGGTCTCCATTTACAATCATTTTGCTACCTTTGCCAAATCGGGTTAGCAGCATGATTATCTCAGAGCGGGTGGCATTTTGGGTTTCGTCGGAAATTATAATACTATTGTCAAACGTTCTTCCTCTCATAAAGGAATAAGGTACGACCTCTATGATGTTTTGATTTAATAGCTTTCTAAAGTCTTCTTTATTGTACACCTGTTCGCAATAATTATACAGTGGTCTTAGGTATGGCTCTATCTTATCTAGTATAAAACCCGGTAAACTCCCCATATCATTTCCTGTTTGTACTAATGGGCGAGTTAAAATAACTTTTCTATATCTCTTATGGATTAACTCATTCATTGCGAATAAGGTGGCCAGCATGGTTTTACCAGTACCACTAGGCCCATAGCAGAACGTTATTTTATTTTTATCAATAAGGTTGAGATATGTAGCTTGATTATGGGTCTTTGGTGGAGGAACTATGCTTTTATTTCTCATTGTTTGCCAAAGTACTAAATTTTAAACTCATGTCTAATTATACACCCCTGATAACTCATTATACGCACTTAAATACTAGTTACAACCGTTATATCCACAGCCTTTGCATAAACAACAACCCTATAAATACACTAGTTTTTTACCACACTCAGGACAGAATTTGTATGATTTTGTGTGGTCTTGTCAAT
>SDBT01012503.1_pt1 | contig 13638 bp, 8 predicted proteins | sample 2277101 | NCBI WGS metagenome assembly SDBT01 (sample SAMN10404973, study PRJNA504765) | marine sediment metagenome | isolation source: marine sediment core GS10_PC15, 103 cmbsf | place: Arctic Ocean: Southern Knipovich Ridge | collected 2010
TTATTAAACCATCACCGATATATGCTCCAGACCCCTGCCAGCCCGTCTCCGCTTGGATGTGGCATACTGCGGCCATTGTACGGTCTATCCAGGAGATCACCTGCCTGCGGGGAACAGGGGGCGTGTAGGGGGTTTGTATCTCGAAGGGCCAGGAGGATGTTTGCAGGGCTGTGGGAGTGGTTATGGCGTACAGGAATAGAGCACTGCAAAAGGCGATGATGAAGGGGGTTCGAGGGCAGGTGAGTTTCATAATAGGGTCCTTTTTCTTTGGTTATTTCTCATATACCCATTATACAGCATCTAAAGTGAGATGTTCGGAAAAATAAAAAAATTATATCGATGGGAATGTAGACGAATGGGAGGATTTGTCTATACGATCTGTAGGGCGAGGGAGGGTGATTAGCGAATTTTCACTCGTAGGGGTTATCGGGCGTTGGGGTTTGGAGGGGGGTTGATGTTCGGGGGGTCTTTCCCCTATACATACACACACATCCCAGGGGGCCGACCGGCGTGGGGGGTGGTGACGTGGTGGTGACGCTGGCGGTGACGATGAGGACGACGAGCGGTCGATGGGCGCTGTACACTATGTACGTTCGGTACGTTGGGCGCTGGGTATACCGTCATTGGTTTTGTGTTTGCATTGCTGAGTATATAGTGTATACTTTATTTGGTGCAATGGTGCATCGTTGGAGATAAGACTATGTTTAAGATAGGCGATAGGGTAACAATCAAGTTTGGTGATGGCATGATTGTAAGGATGGATAGTACAACATATTCAATCGTTATCTATACCGTGCAGTTAGTGAACGGATTATTTATTGGGGAGGAGTTGTCTGTGCCTGAACAGGGGATGCTGGCCGCCCAAAACCCACCTGCGGGGCTTGATGTCGTGGTTATCGGCGATAATGGACGCTGAGGATTGCGTGTGAGGCGATAAGTCGGGTGCGGGCCTCCTATTACACCCCCAAACCGGGGGAATATCGCTAAATCGGGGAATGGGGCATACTATATGTAGTGGGTATAGGCCACGTCACACATACCATATATAGTATGCCATATATCACCCTTGAACATTTTTCTAACATTTATCAAGAATACCCTTGCATTGCCCCGCCCCGTGTGCTATACTATAGGTAGTGGAAACAGGCAAGTAAATAGTGAGGTAACACAATGACTATTTTTGACAAATGCGTACTTGGGTTTTTGATAATCTTTATAGGTATCCCGGCAGTAGCGTCTACGCCTATCATTATCATTCCCCTGGTCTATTGGGGCTGGTATGCACTGGTTCACGTTCACGATAATTAAGGGCAATCACAATGTCTCCTGAAACAACAATTATCGCACTAATTGCTATAACTGGTTTGTATATCAGAACACTTTAGAAACGAGGATAATTATGGACGCTAACACTTGGAAACTACTATTCTGGGTATTACTAACCCTTGCATTGGGACGACTATAGCGCATCTTGTGGCTGGGACTTGTGTGGAATATTTGAGTATTGATTTAGGAGTATTGACAATGCGAACACTACGGGAAATTGTGGCGGACTTTTTGAATACGCAACAGGCACGAGGTTGCAAAGAAACCGACGACGATAAACAAATTGTATGTGACTTAATTGCCGAAATGGACGAACATTTTGGTAACAATCCAGCAAAAGCATAGTGCCTCACAAACCGGCGGGGCGCGGTTCACCCTGACTGACCTCAGCGCGCCCCGCCTCACTTTTAACTTAAACTAATTGGAGCAGATTATGGAGCGCAGAAACTTGAATCGCTGGCTAACTCGATTGTCGGACCTATACCTTCAGGGTATATTGTCTCGAAACGAATTGGTTTACATCGCGCGTGCAGCCGTCGGCAATTCCATCGACTAACCCTGTAGCACCGCGCCGCTTTTGGGGACTCGGCGCGGACCTACCGAGTTATTCTTTTAGGAGTATTGAAAATGCAACTGATATTTGACAAGCATAGTTTAACAGCAGTAAAAGAAAAAGGCGATCCGGTGTTTAGCGGTGTGCGTAATGCTGCCGGAGAATCACGGTTACTGTACCATATTAAAAACAGACTAAATGGCGATCCGACAATTGTCAACTGTCCGGCAGGTACACGATTTATTAAGAAACGTATGCATAAAGACGGGCACCTTGTTGCTGATATGCAGCAGTATGTTCGCACAAGTAAGCCAGTTAAAGGAACTGGGCGCGTTCCTGCACGGTATTTGGCCATATCAAATGACCATTGGGCGATATGTGGCTTGGATGCTGACTTTAGAAAAGGCTCGGCGGTCTTGCAACTTGAATGGATATAAATAGATATATTCGCGGACCTAAACTAATTAACGAATTTTTGCTCGCATCCGAACATCTCCGTTTTCTAACCGTATAGACTATAGGCAATTACCGAATTTTCACTCTGGAGGTTAAACTAATGGGCAAACCGATTGAGTTTTTTGAATGTGATATTTGTGGACAATATCATTTAGCAGGGTATACAGGCGATTGTCGCAATGACAGTGCTCGCTATTCTCTTGATGAGTTAGAGCCGATAGAAGATAGTCCCATTATCGAAATTATATGTATAGAGGATGGATTATGAGAATCGACACAGACGGGTTTATTGCAGGCAACCAACGGACCACTAAAACTACTAAACTTTGGCTTACGGCTCAAGATACCTATACTTGGGCTAACCGTCCAGGCGCTAAAGAACCTAACCGTCGCAATGATCGAGTTTATCAAGGCGGGGGACAAGGTCTCTCAACTCGAGCGGTCCTTCGGAGTGCTAACGAAGCGCGTCGGGGCGAGCGCGGACGTAATGATCTCCAAAATGAGGCCGGCGGCTCGCGGCCTTATCGACGACATGGAGTTAATGCGTCAAGCGAACCAAGCTATCCTCTTGGGCCTCCCGGCGACGTCTAATCAAATGGCCGCCTTTACGGACGCGGCGATCGTCCTCTCTCGGGCTACGGGCATCGACGCGAAGATGGGCCTCGAGTCTCTTATCTCCGGCATCGGAAGAATGGAGAAGGAGCTTCTCGATAACCTCGGGATCACGGTTAGAGCCGACGAGGCGAACAAGGCTTACGCCGCCAGCCTCGGGAAGACCGCGGCCCAGATGACGGAGGCCGAACGGAAGGCCGCGTTCCTGGCGGCGACGATGAAGGCGATAGACGTCGCGACCGAGGGTCTATCCGCGACCGTCTTTACAGCCGGCGAGAAGATCAAGCAACTCGAGACCAACTGGACGAACGCCTCCGGGGCCATAGGGAAGGCGCTAAACGAGAGCACGGCGATAACCGGCATATTTAACGCCGCCCTCATTCCGGCGATCATAGAGCTAAATACGGCCGTCTTGGCCGTCGAGATCGCCTTCGCGAAGCTCGACAAGACGGCCCGGTTCTTCGGGGACGTATTCAAGGTCCTCACGGGCCAAGACTTTACCGAAGATCGCGGCGTCGTCGGAGCGGCCGTAAGGGCGAGGATTGTAGCCAAGGAAGCTCGCGACGAGTTGGCTCTACTCTCCCAAGAGGCGCTCGACGCTATGGAGGCTCCGCTCGGCGACGCGACTCCGGTCGGGGCGCCTCAACCCCTCAATCAAGAGGACCCGTTAGCGGGCCTAATCGGACTCCCGGATACGGGGGCCTTCGGAGATTTACAGGATAAGAACGAGCAACTAGCCGAACTTACGCGACAGTTTACGAACTTCACGGTCGCCTCCCAAGGGAGCGATATCTCCCTTCGGTCGTTCGCGGAAGCTCAACGCATTTTTGGCGAGGCCGCCGCGGACCTTATCGAGAGCGGAGCGGTCGGGGATATCAATAACGCCTTCCTCGAGCAAATCGTATTGATCGAGCAAGTCGCCAGGGCGGAGGAAAAGGCGGCGGACGAGAAGGAGAAGCAAGAGCTAGCCCGTATGGAGAGACTCCGCGAGCGGGAAGCGCTCGAGCGGGCGATCGCCTCGGCCTCGATTAACATCCTCAAGGCGGCGTTCGGGGAGACGAAGGAGATCGCGATAGCGGAAGCGGTAATCAATACGGCCCTCGGGGCGACGAAGGCGTTCGGGCAAGGCGGGTTCTTCGGGTTCGCTATGGCGGCGGCCGTCGTGGCGGCTGGCCTCGTCCAGATCCAGCGTATCCGATCTTCGAACCCTGGCGGAGGCGGGGGCGTGTCCGCTCCCTCCGGAGGGTCCGAGGCCGCGGCTCTCCAGAAGTCCGGAGGCGGCGGCGGAGCCTCGAGGAACGTCCAAGTCTTTATCGAGGGCCAAGGCTTTATTCAAGACCCGGAGCTTCTCATCCGGACAATCCGCGAGTCGATATCCGACGACGCGACTAGTAGGGCCTAGCCGTGGCAAACCATATCGTTCTCTTCGACAATTTCTTGGACGCCCCCGGGAAGGTCTCCTTCGATCAATCCGTCGGCGGGGCCGCCTCGGGGTTCCCCGTGGAGAACGTTCTCGACTGGCGAGAGGGGACGGCTTACCGTTGGAAGGGCGACTCCGCGGTAACCCAGCACGATTTCAGGGTAGACCTTAGCGCGGGGAACCTCCTCAGTGCGGACTGTGTCGCCCTGGCCGGCCATAACTTCGGCTCGGCTGGCGTCGACCTTGAGGTCCAGGCCGGGGACGACGGGGCGGTATGGGCTACCGCGCTCGCCGCGACGACGATAGTCGGCGACCTCCCGGTAATGCTCCGGTTTACCCACGCCCTCGGGGTTAAGCGGTGGTGGCGCGTGCGTCTCCTCGGGACGCCCTTCGCCGAGGTTCCGCAAGTCGGGGTACTAACCCTCGGCCGGGAGTTCGAGTGGGAGGAGGGGAGCCAGCCGGCGCTTGACGCCTATGGTCTCGAGGCCGCGGTCGAGAACTCCTTCTCGGACTTTGGCTCCCACCTTGGCGTCAATATCCGGAACCTCCGGAAGAGTTTCCAAATTAGTCACGAGTCCCCGGGGATGACGAGAGACGGCTTCTTCGCTCCGGTCTCCGGGCTCACCTTCGACGGCGACTTCGTCTCCCACGCGATCCGTAACGCTCTCCCGTTCTTCTTCTCGTGGAATCACGATATCGACCCGACCGAGATATATCTCTCGAACGTCGCGGACTACGGCTTCTCGAATAACTTCGTCGGGTCGACCGCGAGGCGTCAACTTTCGATGGTAATCGACGCCCGGAGAGAGCGCGCGTAATGCCGATCAAGGTAACGCCAGCCGCCCCGCTCACGGCGAACTATATCGTCGAGAGCCAGAAGCATAGCAAGCGCGTACAGTGGCTCGTCGAGATCGACCTCGACCGTTGCGACCTCAATTACTCCGTGTCGCCGTGTACCGCTACGCTTCTCGCCGACGGAAGCCGCTGCTTCTATTCGTTCGGGACTTGCCAGGATCCGAGCAATTACACGAGGATTACGAGGACGTATCGCTTTTGTCTAAACGACGTGCCTTGGCCCGACAATAGCGTTCAAGTCTATCCGCTCCTCTCGAAGATCGTTACGGTATCGCAAGAGATCCGGTATAACCGACTTTTCGTTTATCCGGAAAAGCTCAGTATTAACTTCCAACTCGACCACCTTCCGCTTCCGGTCGACTCGGACAAAGACTTCTTTAATACCGCCAGGGTCGGGGAGTTCTGGCGGAACTTGATAGCACGGAACCGTAACTATGCCGGCCGCGCGGTTCGCGTATATCGCGGGTTCGCTCCGGTGGACGGTAGCTTCTTCGCCCTGGCGGACTTCGCGAAGGTCGGCCCCGACTATGTGATCCGCGGCGTCTCCCACGATAAGAGAGCCTTCTCCCTCAATGTCGAGTCACCGCTCGCGGAGCTTGATCGGAAGGAGGTCCCGTGGACGATCTCCGACGATAACGTTACGGTCTTCCCTCTTACGGACGCGGCGACGGAGCTACTGGTAACCGACGCCTCGGAGTTCCCCGACCCGGCGAACTTCACGAGGAACGACATTTACGTTCTCGTCGAGGGGGAGGAAATCGACCCGCCCGAGGACGACCGTTCCGAGTACATGAAAGTAACCGCGGTCGACGTAGGTTTAAATAAGTTGACGGTCGACCGCGTGGAGCTTGGGTCGCTCGCCGGGGATTTCAAGTCTGGCGCCACGGTAAAGCACGTCGCCTTCTTCGGTACGCCGGCCCTCGGCTCCGGGGATATCCAGGCGACCCAGGACCCGGGGAACGTCGTCGAGGTCCTCCGCGATATGCTGGAGTGGGCGGACGTCCTCGAGGCGGACATTGACGGGGACTCCTTCGACTTCGTGAAGAACCAATTTTGGCCCCGGGACAATATCCTCCGCGTCCTCTCGAAGCCTCAACGGGTCTCGAAGATAATGCAAGAGCTTCGAGAGGTCCGCTCGATCGCTATCTATATCAACGGCGCCGGGAAGTGGGCGGCGACAATGGTCGCCCCGTCGACCGACCCGGCGACGTATACCGAGGACACTATCCTCGAGGGCTCGTCGAAGATCACGGAAGACGACGCCCGGCGATTGACGCGGGCGCGGATCTTCTGGGATCCGCTCGACCCAGACGAGAGCGGGTCGAAGCCTCAAGACTTCCAGCGGGGCGTCGTCGTTATCGACACGGATCTCGAGGGGGAGAACAACTTCGGCGACAAGAAGGACCGGACGATTACGGACCCGTGGCTCGGCCGGACGACGACGAGCGCGGAGGTCCGGAACATATGCCGATCTTTGATTACCTTCCGGAGGTTCGGGGAACGTCTGGTAAAGTTCACATTGGACATTACCGAGAACGCCTTGAACGTCGGAGAGCTTGTCGCGATCCAGTCCGGCGTAACCGTCGACGGGCGCGGCGGGAAGTCCGTCCTCCCGTGCCTCATTACGAAGAAGACCGACACGTCGAGATCGAAGACGGATTACGAAGCCTTCGATACGCAATTCGGTGGACCGTTCGCCAGGATCGGCCCCGACACAATGACGCAAACTTCCGCGACGGCGACCGACGAGGATCGACAATACTCTTACTGGGGGAGCAACCCGGGTAACAGGCTCGAGCCTACGAACGCCGAAGGGTATATTTACTTTTGAGCAATACGACCTATCCTCTCGACCCATACACGAGCGTCGCGATCCTCCGCTCGGCCTTCGACGCCCAAGAGTCGATATCGACGGGGCGAGTGAAGGCCCTCGTAGACCTCGACGAGATCAACCTCGAGATACCCTTCGGGATCGAGTTCGGTACGACGACGACCCAGGAGACGGCGGCCGGCGGGGCGGCGCTCCATACGTTCGATATCCTTATCGCCCCGTGGCAAGTGGGACGGACTCTTAACGTCGTGGTCGACGGGGCTATGGACGCGAACGGCGGGGACTTCTGGGTCCGCCTGGCGGAGCCGCCCCAAACGAACGGGACGGAGGTCGCGATAGACAATACGGGCGCGGTAGTTTCGAAGGGTCCGTCCGTCCTCGTTATCCCGACGATTACCGGCGGGGCCGAGTCCCCGTTCCACCCCTTCAACCATTCGACGTTCGAGATCCGGGGCCGCGTCGATAGCGGAGCCGACACGCTGACCCTCGAGTCTCTCCAGCGCGTAACATGCTGGTTTGGACCTCCGCCGTAATGTCGACCGCGTGGCCAGTAGACCCCGCGAGCGGCTTCCTCTCCGGCGAGGACGCAAGAGAGCCCCGTGGCCACACGTTATGGGATCGCGATCTCAACGGACAGCAACTAGGGTCGACGATTCACCGCTCTCCGTTCGCGACGACGAGCCTCTCCCCGACGTTCGCGGTCGCGGTCAACATCGAGCACGCCTATAACGCGGCCCACCGGAACGCGACGAAGGTCCGGGTCTTCGTCTGGCTCCAACGGACCTCGGGGACCGGGGAGGTCTTCTTCCGGTTGCGAGACCCCTCGAGCGGTACGCTCGGGACCCAGGGCGGCGCCACGGGGACGAAGATCCGAGTCGAGTCTACTCTTACACTCCCCGACAATGCGTGGGCGCTTACCGAGCGGAGCCTTATCCTCGAGTGCGCGGTCGCCAATGGCGGAGCGGAAGCGACTATGTCGACCGACGACCTCGCCTTCAATCTCCGATACGAGGATAGTTAGTTATGTCTTGGCCGACGATCGACGCGACGCGATACGCCGCTGGAAGCCTACTAACTTCGAACCTTAACCTCGACCTTCTCGAGCGGGACTGGGGGGCGCTCGAACGGGTAACGGATCACGCCTTCGTCTTCCCGCCGCTGACGAGCGTCTTCGTTACTCATAGTCTCTGGTTTGGGTTCCCGGACACTTGGGCGCTCGACGATACATTCGATCCGACGATGAAGCTCAGAATTGTAATGTACCTAGAAGGGCTAGCCGGCGGAGGCTCTAGCTTCTGGGAGGCCCGGTTTGTGTCCCCGGCGCTAACACAAATAGATACCGCCGTCGGATTAAACGACACGACTAGCCGGACCAAGATGGTCGGGGAGTTCCCGACGTTACCGACTGGAGTTACCGAAGTTCAATTCGAAGCGAGGAGAGACCCATTCGGTATCGCCCCCTACTCGACACTGCGGCGCGTGTTCGGTCAGGGCGTAGATACGGGGATCTACTTCGCGAGGGGCTTGTGATATGAAACGACTCGCCGCGCTTGCTCTCTTGGCCCTCCTGGCCGCCCTCCCGGCGTCCGGCCAGAACTTCGTAACGGAGCAGCAACTCCAGAACGTCGACCTCGAGGGCCTCGCTCGTGCGGTCGGCGGATCGACTCCCGAGAACGGGGCGTGTGTCGCGGGCGTTACCTCACCGGCCTTTCGTATCTGGTACGACTCCGGCGGGAATACGTTCCTCGCGTGTCACTGTGTCGCCTCGCAATACGACTGTATAGATATCGGTCCGGCCGGCGGCGCGGCTCAATGGATCGACGAGGGGGACGTCCTCCGCCCTCTCGGGACTGACACCAACTGGGTCCGCCAGGCCGGGACGTCGACTAGCCCGGCGATCGGTAGCATTACGAACACGAACCTCCTCTTCGATCTCGACGGCGGGGCGACGCCGGCGGCCGATATGGTTTGGTCTATCTCCGGTAGCGTAATCCTTATCGAGGGCAACGCCTCCGGTCTATTCCAGTACGGCTTCGGTAACTCGGGCGCGGGCGAGGGAGAGCTTCGAGCCCATTCGATCCGCGATATCGTTACCCCGGCTGACTGGATCGTCGACACCTTTGGGGACGCCCTCTTCGAGTCGATAACGGATATCGACGGCGGAGAATGGAGCGTCAACGCCGACGGGGAGGCGGCCTTCGAGATCGTATCTATCCAGCGCGGTGGGACGAAGGAGCCGGCGCTCCGACTCTCCGACTCCGCCGACGGCGGATTCAATACCAGGATTTACTCCGAATGCGCCGAGGCCCCGGGAACCCAGAACTCTTGCGACTTCGCGATTGATACGGATATCGGAGGATCGGAGGACGTAACGTGGCTCCTCCTCGACTCGACCTTCGCGGCCGTCCCGACGCTAACCTTCTCGAATATCGTTAGCGTAACCCTGGCGACCACGGCGACGGGGAATAACGCCTTCGTGGCTCCGGCGAAGAGTGTCGCCGGCGACGAGCTCGCCGACTCCCTGGCCGGCGACGCTCTCGTTATGGACCTCGCCGCGAGCCCCGACGAAATCGACTTGAACCTCGCCAGCGGTAGCGGGCTCGCGATCGCCGCGGACGCCGTCTCCCTCCGCCGGGATTGTTCCGATACCGAGGTTCTCGTCTGGGTCAACGGGACGACGTCGTGGGACTGCGGAGCGGGCGGCGGCGGCTCGGCCACTTGGCATTCGATCCTCGACCCGACGCAAGATCAAGCCCTCGATATGCTCGACAATACGACGACGTGGACTTGGAATACTCCCGCGACGCGGATAGCGGACAGTTACTTTAATGTCGACTTGCAAGCGGACTGGACGGGCGGCTCGGGGCTATTCAATTTCGTAAACATAGCCCGCCAGAATACGGTTACGGGGAGCCAGACGATCGACTCTCTCGTCCGCCTCCAGAACCTCGACGCCGACGGCGGCGTTACCTCTATGCTCGATATCGGGACGACGACCGTCGGGAGCTTTACGCAAGGGATCCGGATTACGGCGGACGCGACGAGCGGGAGCCCTCTCGGGATCAACTTGAACGACCCCGACCTCGGGGACGCGATCAACATAGGAACGAACCGGATCACGTCCGGGAACAACGCTATGTTCCTCGGGTCCTCGAGCGTCGACTCGATCAATCTCGATACGGACGGGACGGGCGACCCGGAACTCGTCCTCCCGGCGAACTCCGTCCAGCTAGCCGCGTCCGGCCAGGAGGTCGTCGGGATCCTTCCAGTCCCTCAAGGCGGGACCGGACTGGCGACCCTACCCGATGGCGCGGTCCTCTTCGGGAACGCCGCCGGGACGATCTCAAGCGACGCCGGGACGAGCGGGGAGATTCTCATAGGCTCGACCGGGGCGGACCCAGTCTTCGGGAGTCTTAACGCGGACCTCGGGCTTACGGCCACGGAGACCGCTGGCGGCCTCGAGCTAGATATCGACGAGTCCGAAAATCTTACGTGGACCGGGAAGCATAGCTTCGCGACGGCCGAGATCCTCGGCGCCTCCCCGTTCCGCTTCGAGGGAGCGCTCGACGACAATACGTATACGTCGTTCGCGATTACCGGGCCGGCGACGATAGCCCGGACGATTACCTTCCAAGACGCCTCGGGCACGGTTGCAATGGACTCGACAGCGCTAACGGACCTCGACGAGTTGGGCCTCACGACGAGCGGGACGGCCCTCCGCGTGGGCGACGGGGTCGGGATCACGGTTAACGCGAACGACGTCGCCTTCGCCCCGGCGGAGATCGGCTCGGTTACGTGGCTCGATAACGCCGACCGGACGTGGGCGTTTGATATCGCCGGCGCCGGGGTCAACCCGACGATGGCCCTCTCCGCTGACAAGTTCACCTTCGGCTCCATCGTCGACGTGGCCACGGGATACCGTGTCGCGAACGCGGCCACGACCGGCCAGTATCTCCGGGGGAACGGGACGAACTTCGTCTCTTCCGCGATCCTGGCGGCCGATCTAGGTACCGGGTATATCGACGCCCTGACCGACTTCGCCGCTGGGTTATGCTCGGCTGGCGAGATCCTCGAGCGCGGCGGCTCGGTCTGGGCTTGCATTGCGACCCCGGTATCCGGCGGGGCTCACAATATCCTCAGTTCCTCGACGCATACGGACGCGGTTAACGCGGTCGTTACTCGAGGATCACTTATCGTAGGGAACGCGACCCCGAAGTGGTCCGAGTTTCTGATCGGCGGGGCGAACACGGTCCTCGTTTCAGATGGGACCGACCCGTCTTACTCCTCGACGCCGACGGCCGACGCCTTTATCTCCGACGTGGCCGACCCAGCGGACGCCGGAGTCTTACGACTTGGTAATACGGAGGCGGTCGCGTGGGAGGTCGCCGGGGGCGGAACGGATCAAACCCTCTCACTCAATACGACGAACGTCTTCTCCTTCTCGAACCCGGTAACGATCGACTCCAGCGACCCGCCGGAGACCGGGACCCTCCGCCTAGATAACTCGAACGCGATCGTCTGGGAGTCCTCCGGGGCCGGAGACGAGGCGTCCCTCTCGGTCGACTCCGGGGAGATTTTCCAGTTTACCGAGCCGATCAATACGACCGACGGCTATCGAGTGGCCGGGGCCGCGACGCCAGCGGGTAACGTTCTCCGCGCGGATGGAACTAATTTTATCTCCTCGGCGATCCAGGCGAGCGACCTCGGGACCGGATACATAGATCAACTTACGGACTTAGGTGCGGGTCTGTGCGGATCCGGAGAGATCCTCGAGGACCAGGGGGCCTCGTGGGTTTGCATTGCGACTCCGGCCAGTGGGGGCGCACACAATATTCTCTCGACGACCCATGGCGACTCGACCACGGGGAGCGTAGTCCGTGGTGATCTTCTCTTCGGAGACTCGACACCGGAGTGGGAACGCCTCGCTATCGGCGGCGCGAATACCGTTCTCGTATCGGACGGGACCGACCCTTCGTACTCTGGCGACCCGACGGTTAACTCGATCACAAGCGACGACGCGAACCCGGCAGACGCCGGCTTCGTCCGTCTCGGTAACGCCGAAACTATCGCGTGGGAGCTGGCGACCCCGGGAGCGGACGAGACCCTGACTCTGGACTCGAACGACGTCTTCTCCTTCTCGGGGCCTCTCGCGGTCGACGCCTCCGACCCGGCGGACTCGGGGGCTATCCGCCTCGACAATAACGAGGCGATCGCGTGGGAGGCGTCCCCGGCGGACCCGACGGATATAACTCTCCTCGTCAACGCCTCGGAGATCCTCGTCTCTTCCGTCCCGATCTCCGCCACGACGGGCTTCCAGATCGGAGGATCCGCGGCGTCCGGGGAGTACCTCCGCGGGAATGCGACCAATTTTGTAAGCTCGACGATCCAGCCGGCGGACCTCGGGGCCGGGTATATCGACGCGACTACCGATCTCAACGCCGCTCTATGTTCGAGCGGCCAGATCCTCGAGCGCGGCGGATCCGTGTGGGCTTGCCAGACGACCCCGGTCTCCGGTGGGCTAGCCTTCGGGACGATCGGAGCCGCGGTCGCCTCGTCGACCTCCGACACGCTAACGATCTCGGACACTATCGCGATCGACATAACGACGACGGCCGGGAAGGACTTCTCCGCGGACTTCGATTACTCGAACGATCACACGGCCGGAGATATCGGGATGCTCGTCGACCAATGCGTCCTCCGCGCCCAAGGCGGCGGCGGCGGGTTCGTGTGTGAGGGCTCGAGCGCGGACGGCAACGAACAAGAGTACCTCTTCCCGGACACGAACGCGGCGGACACGACGACGCGGATCGTCACCGACGCCTCGACGGTTACCGACGTCGACGGGGCGGGGCTCGTGCTCGGCGGGGAGATCCTGGCGGTCGGAGACGGAGCGGGGATCGCGATCGCCGCGGACTCGATTGCTATGGCCACGGACGAGCTTAACGCGATCGCGACCGGGGCTATCCCCGCCGCGAATAATAACTCATTCGTAATCGACACTGACGGCGACGCCACGACGATTACGAACGACGTCCTAGCCTTCCAGTCTGGCGGGGAGGACTTCTTTATTTGTGCGCCGCGGGAGTACCCGACGGTCGACGCCCAAGTCTTGAAGTACAACGCCACGAACGGCGATTGCGAATGGGCCACGGACGCCGGAGGCGGCGGCGCCAACTGGGAGCAACTCGCTAACACGGCGGACGACCCGACGACTTACGTTGCGGACAATACCGCGGAGGTAATCTCGTTTACGCATTCGTCCGCGTACTCCGCCGGGTCTCAATTTCTCATTACCTCGACCGGGGTCCCGGTCGGCGGGACTCTCTTCGAGGTTACGAGTACGAACGCGACGCCGGACCTCGTCCTCTTCCGCTCGCCTAACCCCGAGATAGTCCTCGAGGACTCGGACGACGCCGGGACGGACGGCTGGAAAATGGAACTTGATTGTCCGACGGAGAACGAATGCGAGATAGTCGAGACCTTGACCTCGGGCGACGCGGCTCCCCCGGTCGGCGGGGACGTCGAGGTCTTCAAGTGGCAAACCCCGGTAGGCGGTAACACGGTCGAGATATGGCGCCAAGCCCA
>SDBT01012504.1_pt1 | contig 13637 bp, 5 predicted proteins | sample 2277101 | NCBI WGS metagenome assembly SDBT01 (sample SAMN10404973, study PRJNA504765) | marine sediment metagenome | isolation source: marine sediment core GS10_PC15, 103 cmbsf | place: Arctic Ocean: Southern Knipovich Ridge | collected 2010
GTGAAAACCTCTTCCAGCGTCGCCGGGCCGCGACCCGCCTGATAGGGCCGGGCAACCACTATCGCCGCCGCCAGGAGATGCCACGGGCCCAGCATGATCTTGTCGGCCTCTTCGGCGGTGCTGATTCGCCGCAGGTTCACCACCGTGTGGGCCAACTCCGCACCGAACAGAAAGATCAGCCATATCAGGTTCAGCCACATCAGGCACAGTGGGATCAGGCCGAGCGACCCGTAGAAGCTGCCCTTGGCCAGCAGCCAGAGAGGCACGGCGATGACGGCGCCTCCGAGGGCGGCCCGGAAGCCAACGTGCGTGTTGGGCATGAGTTTGTAGAACGCGGCGAGCAGCATGATGCTGACCACTATGGGCCCTGCCCACGCGGAGACCACCAGAAGCCACGAGATCACCGGCACGTAGGCGAATGTGGTTTCCAGCTTTTCGGCGGCGTAGTGAGCAGCGAGCAGCGGGGGTGGCCCGCTGATCAGGGGTCAAAGGAGAACTGATGCCTACGAACATTGGTCAACTGGTGTGGGCTGAGGATGCCGCCATCACGCTTGGTCTGCCGACTCCGCCTGTGCGTTTCCGCCCCCCTTGACGGCCTTGCTGAACTCAACCATCAGGTCATGTAGCTTGTCACGTTCCTTCACCCATAGAAGCGCTGTCCTTACCGCCGGGGTCCCCTCCGACGGGCGCCCAGTGCCATCCAGCGCTGTCGCAAATGGTTTCCATCCCTCGTACAGCGCATTGCAGCGCAGAACCTGAACGTAAAGCTTTAGCCCAGCATCGCTCAGTCTTTGATCCCCCGTCTGCACCTCCTCAAGGAGGATCTCGGCGATCATGCTCTCCCAACTGCGTCTCGGCAGGTCCACGGGGCGCTGCTTTGGATCCTTCCAGTCGCACAGGCCAGTGATTGCATTCGCCTCCGCAGCCAGAGCCATAATCGCCCGCGCGTGCCGCTCCCGCACCGCCTGTTTGTGCAGCTCCAACGGGATTTTGGCCAGTCGCCGGGTCTCGCGGACAAGCCTCTTGGTGTGGCGGGCATACGACCAGGTGACGCACACCAAGGTCAGGACCAGGGCGACCTGAATGGCCGGGCTGTTGGCGTTAAGCCAGTCGATGGTGGGGTTGAACCAGCCGATGACGTCTTGCATGGCGGGGGCCTCCGTGGGTCTGGATATGTGTTGTCTGCCACTATGCTTATGACATTGATGCCTGGTGGGGTCAAGAGGTGGGCTCGCTGTTGGCTGTCCGCTGCCTCGCCTCTAGCACCGCATCCGAAGAATCCGAAACGGATTTGACGTATGGCCCTTCCGGTGAGCCGGGGCGGACCGGCATACTGGCCCCCATGGCGAGCCTGAGCGCATCGAGCAGCCTCACCGAGGTCAAAGCGGCCTACGACGATAACCTGGACTACGACCTGGTCGGTTCGGTCGAGAAGGCCAAGAACTTCATCCAGGCTGCTCGCATGCTGCTGAGGCGCATGGCCGAGGAAGTGGCCCACGGCGATGACTATCGCAAGATCGCCGCCGAACTGGACAAGGCCGAGAACTGGTGGCGGGCCAGCGATGCGACCGCCGCCGCCGCGGCCAGCGGGGCGGTGCGGCATTTCTCGCTCGAGCAGTTCAGGAGCTAAAGCAGTGTCCAGACGGCGACCGGCATGGGATCAGATCAAGAGCCTGGCGGACGCGTTCACCGGTCTGCGCAGCGACTATAACGCCGCCAAGAACAACCGCTTTCGCAAACGACTGACCGGGGTGGCCTCGGCCGGTAGCGGGGCCGACTACCACTACCGCAGCCAGGCCGACCACCTGCGGATGATGGAACTGTCCCGCAGCTTCGACCGTAACGACGTGGTGGTGGGCCAGGGCATTACCCGGCTGGTCGACAACGTGTTGCAACAGGGCATCAAGCTGGACCCCGAGACCGGCAGCGAGCAACTGGACCGCTATCTGCTGGCCCGCTGGGGCAGCCCCCAACGAATGGGCTGGAGTACCGACCCGGATCAGTGCGACGCCGCCGGCGAGTTGAGCCTGCACCAGATGGCCAAGCTGGCCCTGCGGGCCACGGTGGTGGACGGCGATATATGCTTTCTGCTGCGGCTCGACGGCTGCCTGGAGCCGGTGGAGGCCCATCGGCTGCGGACGCCCCGCTTGCACACGCTCAGGCGACCCCAACATCTACAGGCTAGGAGAAGTGTAACGTGTCAATATCCCCCCAAGTTAGGTCTCCTGGGAGGCCCGATAGGCCAGATTCCGCGCGTAACGTTTCGAGTATGGTTCGCAGCTTACAGCGAAGGTTCTATGGACCCGGTGGGTCAAGCTGGAGGCGCAGGAATCGGTCATAAAGCCGGGTACGGCGAAAGCAGGATGAGCCACGGCAGAATCCGGCGTTGCGGAACATAGGACTAACCAGTTGGCCAACTGTCGCAAGCCGTCACATAACGAGCAGGAGAACGCCGAGGTTGCAGATGCCCTGAGAAGTCGCCAGGCATATAACCCCCCTGGCCCCCACGAGAACTTCCTCCCGCCGGAGCCAAACGGCCGTCAAGCGCCACTATTGGTAGTTACCACACTGTACCCTCCTGATGCAAACAGAAAACCAAATGTAACTGCGAGAACGTGTGGATGACACCGTCACGGAGTGCCCCAATCCGACTCAGTGCGAATTCCCCCAATGGCTGACGGATCAGCAGTTGACCGAGTCTCCGGACCTAGGCTGCGCCTCGAACAGGCGTCCACAACCGTTTCCCAGGTCGCCGATGGTGCGGATAAGTCATCAGGCCTGCTGGGAGTCACCAGCACCTCATGGAGTACCACGGCAAGCTAGCCGGTACACCAGCTCGGCAGATGGGGCTGCGGAGCCAAGTCCCCCATCGTCGTTGCTGAGCCCATTACACGTCCAAGTTGCCTCCAATGCATCGATGGGCACCTCAGAGCCGCCCACTTCCCGCTCACCGAAGCCGCGAGGGATACGCCCACCGCCGCTGCACCATCGGTCACGTTTTCGAAGCCGAGGACGAGTCCCAGGAATGGTGCGAACTCCACGCCGCCATCCGCGACGGCCGGCGCGTTCTTCAGCGGTCCGCCGAAATGCCAGACTTCGCTGCGCTGTCAGAAGCGCTTCGAGCCGTCTCGCCAAGACGCGATTAGAGTTCGCCTCCTTTCGCCGGCGATAGAACGCCACAGTCAGGCCCGACATGCCGCCGCCACAGCAACAGGCTGATCGTACGATCTGGACATGGTGGCGAGTACAGATCCATAACCTGCGACCTCCGGGTTATGAGCATGACGAGCTTGGTTTTCGATAACCCGTGGACCGACGGACGACCTACTGTGTACGATGGGCCTGCTATGGTGGTCACGATGTGTGGTGTCCGGGCCTCTACGGTCCCGTGAAGGCTTCCTGGAAGATCGCGAAGTCCGCCACGTCGCAATCCTCGTCACCGTCCAGATCGGCGAAAACCTCGCCTGCCGGTTGCGCCGGCCCGTTCATCGCCGCCAACAGTGCGGCCAGGTCGTCCAGGTCCACGTCACCATCACAGTCGACATCGCCGGCGTCCTGACCGACGGTCAGGCTGAAAACGTTGCTCAGATCGGAGATGTTGTGCGTCTGGTCGAAGGTCTTGATGGCGAAGGAATAGTTCTGGCCTGGCGTTAGCCCTGGCAACGACATGTACTGGATAGTCCCGGCTGAAGACGGGGTCGGCTCGCCGAAGGCGTTGATGGCACCTACGAACGATATCTCCGTGGCCAGGTAGGCGGCGGCTTTGCTTCGCCAGGTCTGCGCGTCGACCGGTGCGGGAGCTGACCAGTCGGGCCAACCGCTTACGCTTTGGACGATCTCGCCCCTGGCATACTTAACCTGATACTTCCAGGCTGTGCCGATGCTGCCGTCTTCGCCCGGTGCGGTCCAGCGGACCATGACCGAGCCATCGGGGCGGGTGTGGGCGCACAGGTCGCTCACCGCAGCCGGTGGGGAGTAGTCGCCGCGGTCCTCGTACAACGCCTTGAGCGTATAGCCTAGCTGGTGGATGTTCATCTTCTTGCTGTAGTCGCTCCAGGCGGCCAGACCGACTTGCATGTCGTCCTTGAGCTGTTGGCTGCCGGTCAGCTCATACGCCCAGCCACACGACTGCAGCACGTCGGGGACGAATCCGGCGGCGCTAGTACCGACGCCCCAATAGTCGCCCCAGCAATACGGTGCGTACTGAGCGACCCCCAGACCGTCGCGAACAAAGCCGTTCTCGGCCATGAACTCGCCGAAGGCGATGACGATGTCCATGGCGTCTTCGTCGCCGGTCTCGATGTAGTATTTGCCGGCCGACTTGGCTGACAGGGCTTCCTGGAATATGGCGTAGCCGAGACTGGCGGCTTGATCCTTGGTTGCCTGGGGCCACTCAAACCCGTAGGGCATGCCGCCACCACCACCGATCGGATTCACCTGGTCGCTGCTGAACTTCAGCGGGCTGTAGCGCAGCGTGTTTCGCAGGCCCTTAAGGGTCCGTTCGCCGTAGTAGCTCAGGTAGTTCCAGTCGCCGGTGACTGAGTAACACTGAACCAAATTCCACAGGGGCAGCATCTCATACCGCGTGCTCAGTGTGGAATCGGGGTCCACATCGGGATCATTGGTCCATTCCGGACCGAAGGGATAGAAGTTGCCCTCAGTCAGCATTGGGTATAGCCGGGCCTTGGCGTGCCCGGCGTAGTAGAGCTGGGCCTCGAGGGCGTGGCGGTCGCCGGTCAGGAAGTAGTACTCCAGCAGCAACAGCAGCATACAGTGCCCGTGGTCCGGACGACCCCAACTGTCTGAGCGCGAGTACCAGCTCGGGTACCGCTGCTCGGTAACACCCGACCCGATAACATTGGGCCAGTTGCGGTAGTAACGCCACCACTGCGAGAAGTCAGGGTTGTCGAAGCAGACCGTTACCGGCAGGTCCGAACAGAACATCGTACCGGTCTCGGTCAGCTCGAACTGCCGCCAGTCGCCCCACATTATCCAGGGCAGCATCATCGATCCTTCGTTGTCGTGGCTGCCGCCGGAGTCGAAGTTGCCCGATGGCGCGACGGCCGTCCAGCCGTACCAGTCCCAGCCGTACTTGACGCCGATGTCCTGGCCGCCGGTGGCGTGCTTGTCGTAGGAGCTGGCTGTGCGCGCCGGACCCTGGCCGGCGCCGAAATCCCAAGCGCCGGTGTCGATATAACGAGAAGGCTGACAACGGGCCATGATCGGACGGTCGACCGACCTGTAGAGATCGTCGAGCTGCTGATCGGTCATCGATCCGGCGTGGAAGTTGAACATCACCTGATGCCGCTTACGCATGCCCTGGTCGAGATGGAACAGTTCGCTCCACTCAGCCGGCAGCAGCGCTACCTCGATCTGCCCGCCGTCGACGCGCAGGGCCTTGGGATACTGCTGCCAGAAGTCCTTGACGCCGACGGCGACACCCAGCGTGCCGTTGTCGATGTCCATGAACCCCCTGGCATAGTTATCCTGCGCCAACTCGGTGGTGCCGTCGTAGATCTTGTAGCCGCGGAAGGTCACGCCTCGCACCGACGTGCCGCTGCTCCACGGGCACATCTGCAGCTCTTTGTTGCTACCGGTTAGTGCCTGCCAGTTGTCGGTGCCGTTGCTGTCTTGGTAGATCTTGATCACATTGCCGCCGACCGTTCCGCGAACCGGGGTGCCCTCGCCGACCATCGCGTAGTCCAGGCTGCCGCTCAGGACCAGCGTGCTTCTGACGACTAAGTCTTCAATCGGCCAGGAGTAAACACTGGCGCCGAGGTGATTGTTGTGCAGAGTTGCATCGCAGCGGACCATCCCGCTGCCGGCATAGAAGTACAGCCGGACCACGTAGACATAGTAGTCGTCGACCACCGGCTGGCCGCTGCGCTGGAGATCGCCACTGAAGCGCAGCACCGCGCGAATCGGGCCGGATTCCTCAATGGTCACCGACGAAGCCGTGGTCGAGGCCAGAAACTCCTGGCCGCCGGTCAGCCCTTGAGCCGACCAGTCGCCGCTGACCAGCACCAACCCGTCGTCGGCGCCGGCATTGATGACCTTCTCATCGGCTTCGTAGGTGCTGTTGCCGTCCTCGTCGAACCACACTTCGTTGAGCACCTTGAAGTCGTCGGCGTCGATGACGGCCTTGAGCACGCCGGTGTCGATGGTGTAGACGTTGGCGTTCTGGCTGACGCTGACCGACTGCGCCGGCGCCGGGTTGCTGCCGTTTCGAACGTGGTAGGTGCTACTGCCACTGGCGGCCACATCGGCTTCGAAGATCGCCAGCATCCAGCGGACGCTGTCGTCGTAGGCTGGGCTCCACCAGCGGTTGAGCACGTTGAACTGTGTGGGTATCGGCATGCCGGTATTGTCCTCGATCCGCAAGCCGGTGGAACTGTAAGCCGCGGTTACCGGGAAGGGCACGCCCATGCTGACGAACTCGCCGCTGCGGGCCAGGCCGTGGTGCTCTTCGAGGATCAGTTCGACATCTGTCGGCTGGGCGTCGTCGTTGCTGATGACGTAGGTGTACATCGTCTGATCGCCCAGCACCGCGTTCGACGGCTCGCTCAGTGTGATCTCGATGGTCTCGTCTTCTTCGTAGACCAGGTCGTCGAGGATGTCGATCTGGATGGTGGCGGCCGTTTCGCCGATCTCGAACTCGGCTGTGCCCGCGGCCAGGACGTAGTCGTCACCGAATGTCGCGCTGCCTCCTGTGACGGCATAGTCGACGCTGGCGACCGAGACGTGGGCATAGCCAAGCGACAGGCTCAGCACCGCGGGTGTGGCCGACTCGGCGCCGGCAGAGCCGACCTGATCGAACGCGACGGTCGGGGCGCCGTCTTCGTCCATGATCGTGTAGGTGTATTCGGTGACGGCGCCAAGTGTGGCGTTGACTGGGCTTGTCAGCGTAACCTCGATGGTCTCGGCCATTTCCACGAGACTGTCGTCGATGATATCGATGGCCAGGGGCTGGTAGGTCTGGCCGATGTCGAACTGCAGCGTTCCGGCCACGAGTGTGTAATCGACCCCGTCGCCGGTCGCCGTTCCGCCGGTGGCCGCGTAGTTGACCGTTACCACGGCTTGCGGACTCTTGTCGAGCGAGATGCCCAACACAACTGGTGTGACCGGTTCGTAACCGCTCGAGCTGGCGGTGTCGAACGAAACGACTGGAGCCGGCTCGACGGTGATGGTTACCGTGTCGCTTCCGGTCAAGTCGCCGTCGTCGGCTTCCAACATCAGCACGTACGTGCCAGCTTGGCTGAAGGAGGCTGTGGTGTCCTCGGCGTTGGGGTCGCCGAAGGTAACCGTGCCGGGCCCGAGGTCCTTGCTCCAGGTGACCGTATAGGGACCGGGCTTGCCGTCATCGATGACCGCGCCGTCGAGGTCGACGGTGTCGTCGGGCAGAGTGGTTGTCCGGGGCAGCCCGGCCTCGACGATCGGCGGAAGGTTGGCGGTGACGTCGTCGTAGACGACGATATTGTCGACCCACCCAGTCGCCACCCCGCCAATGTGCAACCCCAGGTAGGTGTTGTCGCCGCCGGAGTAACTGCCGCTGTCGTCGACGGTGATGCATGGGGTGACCATGTCGTCGCAGTAGATGTTGATCCGCCCAGTGCCGTCGTCGGTGATCCTGACCTGATGGGGCAATCCGTCGAGCGGGATGTTGGCCACGCCTATCGTGGTCTCAGCCCCCCAGTCAGCCACCTTTTCGACGAGCTGCAGCCCGTCGTTGGCGGTGCCCCAGTCGTCGATGTAGCGAAGTTGATAGCCCTTGCTGTAGTAGAAGCCGCCGGCACTATGGAACAAGACGCCGAACCAGCGAACCGGCGCGCCCAGCGTGGCAGCCATCTCCAGATCGATCTGGAGCCGGGCTGGCAGCAAGGTGCTGTTCTTGCTGTTGTCCTGTGGGGCGTCGCCCTTGAAGACCCACTGGCCGCCGCCCTGGTCGTATCGGTGGAACTCCGAGCCAGTCCAGCTGCCGGTGTCGGTCTGGAAGTCGTCATCTATCAGAATGTCGGCCGCCGATGTCGTGGCTGCCTGCAACAGCATCCCAAGGACCGCCGCTACGATGAGAATTCGCGGCATGATCGGTTTCCCTTCCTCAAAGCCGCCCGCCATGTTGGGCCAACTCACCACTCGACGCATCCGCTTCCGCCTGGATGACATAGTCAGGAACCACAGCGACTACAGGTCCGAGATGACCAGCTTGGGTCTGAGCGAAGGACTGGCGTAGTCAGCCGAGCGGAACCGGTTGGCTATACCGGCGCTTTCGTTCTGGCCCTTGATGATCAGCCCGTGATTGTTTGCCGCGTTGTCAATCCACCCCTGAACGGCCGCGGTGACGTCCCACTCAATCCATTCGTTCACCCCGCCGCTGGTCTTGTAGCCGGAGGCAGCAACCGAGGGATTGTAGTCGCCGCCAGCGGCGGTCCAGGACTGGCCAAGGGCATAGGAGTTCCAGGTGGCGGCGGTGTGCACCCAATCCCTGGCCAGCTCGTGGGCGTCGTAGAAGCCGGCTGGTCCGTGCTCTTCGTGGGTATAGAGCCACAGTTTGGCCGAGGTAATCGTGGTCCCCGGCGCGATGCTGGATACGTCGAAGTAGATCAGGGTGCGAAAGATCTCGTAATAGGGGTCGATGTTATAGGCCGAGATCCACAGGTAGTCGGTGTCGAAGTAGTTGATGTCCGGCGAGTAATTGAGGATGTGCGTGTCCACGGCGCCATTGTAGGCAGCGACTCCGTTTTGCAGGACCACCTCACCGAGGATTGAGGCGTTGGCGTTGGGCACGTTCGACAGAGCGGATTCGAGGGGTACTTCATCGCTGGTCTTTAGCGCGAAGTAGTAGAGCTGATCTTGGGTCAGGCCGGTGACGGTAAACGCCTCGGCGGATCCGGCCGGCTGCGGTGCCGGCACGCCGCCGGCCGGCGTCGCACTGGCCCAGTTGCCGTCGTCGATCAGCGAGCCGGAGTATCGCAGGTCGTAGCCGGCGGCCGTGCCCGTGCTGCCATCGTCTCCCGGAGCTGTCCAGGTCAGGTCAACGGCTCCGGAGGTGGGGCTGGAGGCGGCAGCCAGATCGGTTACCGCTGCCGGCGGTGTCACGTCCACGACGGTGCACTCATAGACCACGTTGGACAGGTCGGAGATGTTGCCCGAACCGTCGGTCGACTTGATCGCGAAGTAGTAGCAGGTGGCCAGGTCAAGCCCGGTTACGGTAAAGGTCTCGGTGCTGCCGGACATTTGCGGTCCAGGTGGGGCGGGAATCGGGGTGGCGCTATCGAAGTTGGCTTCGGTAATCAGACTTTCGTCGTAGCGGATGTCGTAGGAACTTACCCGGGTCTGATCGCAGAACGCTGCCGGTGAGGTCCACGTCAGATCGACGGTGCGAGAGTCGGGGTTGTATGCCACCAGATCGGCAATCGCAGCCGGTGGCAAGGGACAGGGGGTGACCTCGACAATCTCCATCTTGATCGATTCGGTCTTGGGAACCTTTGTCTCGCCGACCGAGCTGGTCACAATCTGGAAGTTGTACGGTGAGGAGGTAATCTCCTCTTCATGCGTCCGATCGATGGTCCAATCGGCGCCGTCGTACTCTTTCCAGTTGTAGGTTACCCTGAGGACGACACCATTGCCCAGATCCTCGGGGTTGTCCATGGTCACGGTCAGGTTGTTAACGCCGTAGTCGAGATAGGCCATGGCGCCCTTGTTGTGCTCAAACATGGTGTTGATGACCAGATTGCTCACGCCGATGTCGGTTATGGTGTCGTCGGCGAACAGTTCGATCTTGACCCAGTATCCGAACGTGCCGTAGACCTTGGCACCGTAGTTCCAGTCGCTGATCTGCGTCGGGCCGGTCTGGGTGATCTCCAGCACCTGGTCCCAGGCCGTTCCGTTGGGCGATACGAAGACCTTGATGTTGTCGCCGGTGTCGTTGCGGTAGAAGGTCCCGTCGATCCACCCGTCGGTCACGTAGAACGGCGTGGGAATGTAGAACACGATCTGGGCCGGGGTGTTTATCTGCCCCACGTGCAGCTCGGGCAACAGGTTATCGTCGTTGTAGGTAGCGATTTCCCAGGTGAGGTCGGTATCGACCGCCGCCAGGTATCCCTCGCTGCGGAAGTCCGGTTCGAGCACCCCGGTACCGTTGGCCCAACGACGGAACGTCCGGCTATAACCGTTCAGCCCGTTTATTTCGTATGGCTCCCAGTAAGGGAAGTTGACGTAGTCTTTCCAGTCGCGTGAGGCTTCGTGGTGATAGGGCATGTCGACGTTTTGCGGGCAGTGCTGGCCCAGCACCGATTCCCAGGTCCGCGTGACGGCTTCGCCGACGCGGAGCACGCTGTCCATCGAGTGCGTGGACACCTCGCCCTGGCCCATCGGCGACCAATCGTCCATGGCGTTGGCAAAGTCGTTCACATCGTCGCCGCACAACAGGAACCCCGGGCAGGCCCGGCCTTCAGCCACGGCATTGAGAACCAACGAATGGTCAGCGGACATCTCAGCCACACTGGCCACCTTGGCCGGCACGGCACGGTTGTAGACATACATAGTGGTCATCGTGTCGAAGAAGTGATACGCGCCGTCGTAGTAGGCCTCGTGGCAGGTGTGTCCGCCGCCCCAGATCCATACCTTCCGCGACTGATCCAGCCCCGCGTGGACGAGCACTCGCGTATTCACCGTGGCGTGCGTGCCGCACAGCGCCCAGCCAAAAACGTTAAGCACCTTAAGGGTGTTTCGCCGGTCGGGCGGCATCTCACCCCAGTGGTAGAACCGCCGCTTGACGTTGTCGTAGCAGTTGATGGCCTTCTCCTGGTCGTCAGCCGGTGGAGTTACCCCGGTGGGTTGATAGCTGTTGACGAATGTCTGGCCGATGGTCGTCATCGACCGGCAGTCGGCCACGCGATCGTTTACTATCCACGGGTTCTGGATCACGATCGGTGGGATCGGGGGCAGCGTGGTTATCTCTGCCACGTTCGACAGCGCCGACACGTTGGCAGGCACAGCCAGGTCGGCCGACTTGATGGCAAACCAGTAGGTGGTGTCCGGCTGCAGGCCGGTGACGAATATCTCGTCATCCTGACCGGGAGTGCTGGGGGTCGGCTCGCCATCGACCGGGGTGGCGGCGGCCCAGTTGCCCTCGTCGATCACGCCGACATCGGAGTATCGCAGATCGTACACGCCCATGCAGCCGGTGCCGGTGTCAGCCGGTGCCGTCCAGATCAGGTTAACGGCGTTTCTTTGCACCGATGTCGGGCGCAGGTCGGTGACGGCATCCGGCGGATCGGTATCGGCCGCCGCGGTGCCAGTGCTCGGCACGTTGGACAGGTCGGACCAGTTAGGCACCTCGTCGGCAACTTTGATGGCGAAGTAATAGGGCGTCGAAGCGCTCAGGTCGGTTATCTGGCAGGTCTCGCCGCTGCCCGACGCCTGCGGAGCGGGCAGGCCGGCAACCGGGGTAGCACTGCCGAAGTTGCCCGCATCGATTGGCGACGTCGAGTAGCGCAGGTCGTACTGGCTGGCGGTGCCAACCGCGCCGTCGTCGCCGCTGGCCGTCCAGCTCAGCACCACGCTGTTGGAGCAGGTCTGGTCGACCGCCAGATCGGCCACCGCCGCGGGCGGGACCGAATCGATCGCCGGAGTGGTGGCCGTGGCCACGTTCGACAGCGGGCTGATCTTGCCTCCGGCATCGCTGGACTTGATGGCGAAGTAGTACGGCGTGCTGGGCAGCAAGCCGGTAATCGCGAAGCTTTCCGGATCGCCCGGATTGTTGGGCACGCGGTCGAAGGTAACCTGCGTGGCAGAGTCCCAGTTGCCCGAGGTAATGGGCGACTCTGAATAGCGACTATCATAATCATCCACCGGGCCGGGCGGAACATCCGACGGGGTCGTCCAGGTCAGGTCTACCCTAAACCAGTCGCTGGCGCTTGCCCCCAGATCCTCTATAGCCAACGGCGGATTGTCACAATAGACCTGGACGTTATCGATCCAGCCGTTCGTGTTGCCGACGCCCTGCATGCCGATGTACTGGTTGTCGCCACCGGTGAAGTCCGGCACGATCGCCTGAAGCCTGGGAATACCCATGTCGTCCCAGTAAACCTGGATCAGGCCGGCGCCGTTGGACACGATCCGCACGTCGTGCACGCTGGTATCCAGCGGCACGTTGACGAAGGCCAACTCGCTGTCGTCGCTTCGCGTGAGCTTGAGCCCGTCGTCTTCAGTACCCCAGGTGTCATGGTAGTACAGCCGATAGCCTCCGGCCGACACCGAAGGCGAGGTTAGATGGAAGTAAAACACGAAGGACTGCGGCGAATTCGACGGTGACCAGGCCGTGATCTTGAAGTCGAGATCGATCTGCATTTGCCCGGTAAGCGGAGCGCTGTGGGTTGCAGAGCTGGTACCGCCGCGATCGCCGTAGACGTACTGTCCGCCGCCGATGTCGGTTCGCACAAACCCTCCGCTCCAATTGCCGGTGCCAAGCTGGAAGTCGTCGTTGACGCAGGTGTCCGGGCCGTCGTTGTCGGCGATGGTGTAGGTGTGAACCGTCGTGCCGCCCAGCGTGGCGTTGGACGGATTGCTCAGCGTCACCTCGATCGTCTCGCTGGATTCTTCGTCGGGATCGTCGACGATGGTGATCTCGATGCTGTCGGTCGTTTCACCGACGTCGAACTGTAGCGTGCCGGCATCCAACGTGTAGTCAACGCCGCTGCCGCTGGCCGTGCCTCCGGTTACGGCGTAGTCCACCGTCACCACGGCGCTGTAAGACTTGCTGAGGGATACGTCCAGATACGTCGGCGAAATCGATTCGTCGTCGCCCGAGGCGGCTTGGTCGAACTGGACGGTCGGCGGCTGGTCGTTGTCCAAAATGGTATAGGTGTTCACAGCCGGACTGCCAAGGCTGGCCACCGTCGCGTTGCTCAACGTCACCTCGACGGTCTCGTCGGGCTCTTGGTCAGGGTCGTCGGTCACCGCAAGAACGATGTATTGTGTGACCTGGCCGGGGTCGAACTGTAGTGTGTCGGCCGCCAGCGCGTAGTCCACACCGCCGCCGGTGGCCGTGCCGCCGCTTACGGCGTAGTCCACCGTCACCGTCTCGCCCCAGGCGTAGCTCAGCGATACCGCCAGGTTAGCGGGTGTGACCGACTCGTCGCCCTGGGAACTCGCCAGGTCGAACTGAACCGTCGGCGGAGTGTCGTTGTCGATGATCGTGTAGGTATGAACGGCGGTGCCCAGCATCACCTCGGGCGAGGCGCTGCTGAGGGTCACCTCTAATGTCTCATTCGGCTCGACGGCGGGATCGTCGATGACGATCACTTCGATGTCCTGCTGCGTCTGGCCAGGATCAAACTGCAACGTGCCGTCAGCCAAGACGTAGTCGATCCCGACGTTGCCGCTGAAGTATGCGGCGAACAGGGAGAAGTCGGCCAGATCCGCGTCGCTGTCGGTGTCCAGATCGGCCGCCGGATCACCGGGCGGCACGCCCGGGCCGTTCATGGCCGGGGCAAACAGCGTGAAGTCATCCAGATCCACGTCGCCGTCGTCATCCAGGTCGCCGGGCAGCGACAGTCCGCGGGTGGCCGTGCCGCCCGTGACCGAGTAGTCCACGGTCACGGTCGTGCCGAGCGACTCGCTCAGCGTCACCGCCA
>SDBT01012505.1_pt1 | contig 13637 bp, 13 predicted proteins | sample 2277101 | NCBI WGS metagenome assembly SDBT01 (sample SAMN10404973, study PRJNA504765) | marine sediment metagenome | isolation source: marine sediment core GS10_PC15, 103 cmbsf | place: Arctic Ocean: Southern Knipovich Ridge | collected 2010
GAGCTTGGTTACGGTTGCTGTTCTAGACATTATCTAGGTTGAATTTGGGATCTCGTATCCGGACTCCAAGCGAGAGATATTTGCAAAGCTGAGGCATCGGGCAACCCTTCATGTTTGAGAGTCTTATAGAAAGAGGCAATGGTCACAGCAAATTCGTTGACTGTCGCTTCCTGTTGATCTTTCTCAGCAATTTTACGAAGTTCTTTGTCTCCTTCAGGAGGCATTATTGTTCCACCTTTCCATCGCAAGGAGCACTGAGCTAGCGGCGATAACGATGACGAATTCATGGGAGAACTGCCACATACCCCACATTGCGGCTGCCGCCCAGAGAGAAAGGCACCACATGCAAGACAGGAGTTCTGAAAAGAAACCGTCTGGGAAGGAGATAACGTCGCCGCTATCATTATGTGTGAAGCCTAACATACCTCGGAAATTTTGAAACACCCCAAACGGCCCCCTTTCTTCGATAAAAAGATGGGCAATTCTCCATGCGGCGATGCCTATGAGGACTGCTTCAGCTAGCGGACTCAATCGGAGAAGCCTTTTGGATAACCCGGAAGTCGCCTCTCATAGAGAGAAAATGTTGTACGTCCTCAGGCTTCACCAACTTCTGATTTTCTCCGGCAAAAGAACTGAATCTGTACATCTGTCCACTTGGGCCTTTGTAGTTGAGAGCACCTTCCTTGCCGCCAGTATACTCAAGAAGAACAAGATCAGTTCCGTCATCAAACTGAGACTGGGCTTGCATCTGAGCTTCAGATTGCTGTCTAGCCCCAGACTTTTGGATGGTCTTCTTTGAACACGAACTACAGCCCATCAGTACATCCTCTCCTGTGAAGTACGGCCCCCACTTCTTTACTATACCCTCTTTGCTCTTTTCGAATTCGGCGTAGTTATCTTCCCGGCGCATCCCAGTATCTTTACGATAGGTGATAAGAGGCTCAGGAATCCTAATCCCACAGATCCCTCGCTTGGCTAACTGAAGTTGAAAGTCCCAATCTTCCCAAGCAGAGAGACTCTCATCAAAGCCTCCAATATCTCTCCAAGCCGACATCGGATAGAGAGCCGTAACTAGATGCAAGCATCCCTTCTTGGTGAGGTCTCTAGCGTCATAATCACCACATTCCCAGACATTAACCTTATCGGGCCAACGTTCGTACCAGTCGGTGTAGACATAATATCCATGTTCCTGCCAGACTTCAAACATCTTAGCAAGAGCTTCAGGCTCAAGAGTATCATCAGCATCTAGAGGGACGAAGAAGTTACCCTTGGCTTGAGAAAGACCTGTGTTCCTTGCGTGGGCCACACCTTGCCGCCCAGCAGTCTCAATGATCTTTACCCAATTGGGTAGATTAGGAAGAGACTTACCGCTGTCGTTGACGACGATACACTCCCACAGACGAAACGTCTGAGCATCTACACTATCAATCGCATCCACTACAAGCTGCTCATGTCCTGGTCCAACAGGAATGACCACAGTAATGATGATAGGTTCGTAGCTAGGAATTGCCACCTGATCTGCATAATCAATTGCCGCCGGAGGGGTGGCAAGGTCACGGCTCCAAGGGTACCACGTTGTCCAATCCATCGTTTTCTCATCACGACTCATGCTTCCCTCACGTTGCCGATAGATAAGCGTGTCGCCCTTCGTGACCATCTCAGCCCGGAAACCGTAAGACGTAGCCCTCGTCCAAAAATCCGCGTCCTCAGCGGTCTTCCACCGTCTACGATAACCACCTGTGAGTTCCCACATCGTCTTGCGGAACATCGCCCCACTGGGGATGAGATTTGAAGGACGTTCTTGAGTAGGATTCCTTCTGACCTGCCACTCAGGACGGAATTCCGGAGGCCAACCACTATGCCATTCTCTACCATCGGTCTCAAGAAACATCACATTACCATAGGCAATATGACGAGTACGATCACCATCTAACATTGGAGCTAGTATGTTCAGAGCATGTTCCGGCAATATATTGTCTGCGTCAAGAGCAATCATGTATTTTCCACGAGCAGCTTCAATCCCAGTGTTGAGAGAACCTGCAAGGTACTGGTTGTCTCTGTTATGGATGACACGAAATCGGCTGTCTTTTGACGCATATTCGTCAGCAATTTGACCACAATGGTCAGGAGAATCATCGTCTACGACGATACATTCCCAGTCTTTATAGGTCTGGGCGATCACGCTATCCAAGGCTTCGGGAAGGAATTCTTCAAGATTGTAGGCAGGGACAATCACGCTGACCGTGGGGCCGTCGTGACGTTTCTCCTCTATCACCCGCTCGTAGAGTTCGTAGTATTGCTTGACGATGTCAGACCACTGGAAGTCTCTGAGAGCAATACCACGAGCCACTTTGCCCATTTCTTCCTTATGTTCCAGACAGTATTCGATTCCTTCTTCAAGAGACTTATAGTCCCCAGGAGTAGCGAGCCAGCCTGTGACTTTGTGTTCTACGAATTCTCTCTGTCCTCCCCAGTTCCAACCGACAATCGGCACCCCCGCCGCCATAGCCTCAAGTGTACCGATTCCGAAAGTCTCTCTTGCCGTACACAGATAGACTCCCGCTTCTTGTACGAGCTTAAGAGCTTCTAGGTAGGGAAGACGCTCTGTAATCTTCAGATTCTTTAGATCTCTTGAACCATAAGTAGAAACAAAATCTACCAGAGGCATTCTCCGAGCCAATTGCATAATAGGCTCCGGATCACAGATAGGATCTATTCGAGTCTTATTCCAAAGAACATAATCTTTCTTAGGGAGGTTCTCAGACCAATCCTCTGGTTCAATTCCATGTGGGAATGGAGTAGTAGAACGGAGACTGTTCCTACGGATTGTTTGAGCTACCCACTCACTCGGAGCAATCGTATGGTCAGCAAACCTGAGTGCTCTCATACATTCTCGATTGGCTTTGAGTGCCCATTCCATCCACTCATATTCCAACCAGTAGTAGCCATGAGAACTCAAGACGTAGGGGACATCAGGATTGTCTTGCAAGAAGCGTTCTGTTCCCGACAGAGGAGCAATATGAACGTGAACGAGGTCAGCTTGCTCAGCATTCAAAACAAACTCTACTCCGTGTTCAGGCAAGTGACGCTGAAGAGCTTCGACGACCCGCCGAATACCTCCGTGCCCTGGATCTGGCTCTGGTCCGAAGTCAGGTTCTAGATAGACTTTCATGACGGTACTACTTCCTCCATCTTCACGGCACTTCCAGGATCTCCAGATTCAGCTTTCAATCCTCCTATGTGAGCAAACAGATCCCCCGTAGGTTTGATATCTCCCCAAGGCCAAGCAATACCCTGGCGGGCTGCTTCTCGGCCAGCTACTTCAAGCTCAGTATGGCCAGCCTCTAGACCTTCTGGCCATGGGCCTATCTCACGTTCAAACACAGATTTCTCCAGACGAGGCCCTCCAGCAAAGACATGCTTCTCGGAAGAGTCTGGATCAAATCCCAGATAGTGGCGGCCATCGAAGTAATAGAGGGTCGCTCTCAAGAGATCAGTGTACCCGATATAGCCCATTCTGATGCAGTTGAAGTGATCTTCTCGGAGAACTTTAGCGAATGGATCCAGGTTGAAAGACCTAGTGACTTCCCAATCATCTTCTAAAGGAAGGATAAGATCTGCCACCTGATGCGTCAGCTGGCTTGCCAGATTATAGCTGGCTCCGTAACCGCCACCTTCGCTGTTTGTGACACTGGTATTATCCCCGTACCTCTCTCGAGCAGCATCCATCATCTCATCACGAAATACTTGATCTGATCCATCATCAGCCAAATGAAACCAAAAAGGTTCGCTAGCCGTTAGCTTACTGAGTGCATTGAATGTTCTTCGAGCATATGCAACCCGATCTATAGGCTTGTCGTGAGTGAACAGAACAATGCAAATCACTTTGGTTTTACTTGCCAGACTGTCCTATTGGCAGGTCTTCCAGCCACATGAAAAGTGCCGATAGGATTAGGAATTCCAAACTGACCAAGCATATTCCCCACATCATCATCCGTTACCAAATAGTCTTGACCAGGACCATCTCCAGCAAGTTGAGTCTCAAAGAACAGCACACCACACTGATCCATGATTCTACTGATCAATCCGTAGGCTGTATCTTGCCCATATTCGTTGTAGATGTAAGCCCACGTTGAGAACATCAAGACTGCGTCGTATTCGAAATCTTTCCAGTCCATGATATTGATCTTGTTGAACGCCCCTGCTTTACCTTTCCAGGTCTCGATAGCGATAGCAATGGAGTCCTCTCCTGTTCGAAATCCCCCCATATCCACGCCAGTTGGAATCATGCCTTCAGCTGCTGCTAATGCGCTGAAATCCCCTTGAAAGCAACCAAGATCTAGAAGAGTCTTCCCGACAACATTTCCTTCTGGCATACTTTTCTTTTTTCCAAACCCTCCCATCGATCCAAGACAAGCCATCCATCGTCTGATGACTCTAGGAGTATCTGGTGTAGGGTGGAGCTTAGAAGGGAAGCTCTGTATGGTACGCCAAAAGAAATAGCTATCGGTGAGGCTTCGTTTCTCATAAGGATCATCCTCATCGAAGAGAGATGACTGCTGCCAATCAATGAAGATAGGACGATCATTCCTTATGAACAGATTAGCACCAGTAAGATCTCCATGACGAATTCTTTTTTCTCTCAGAATCATGAGAAAACGAGCTGACTCACGACGGAACAATTCTCCATCATGGACTTCCTTCATCTCTTCTTGTTCACCAAGATCCTCTTGTACGATGTAATCGTCATGCTCTTCATAGAGCTTCGGAGTAAAACCAGTATCCTCCATCAGCCTAAGCATTTTTGCTTCAGTATGAACTCCTTCAATATCTGCTGGCCCATACCCACGCTTGATAATATTCTCTGCCTTAGTATCCCGAAACACGAGCATGCCAGGCACAGCATTATCAGGACGCATTTTATGACCACCAATTTCAATTAAATCCACGTCTGAAGCCATTCCCCACTCCATTCCTTATGTTGCTCTTTGATGACATCAGCATAGTTCCAAGCCGTGATAAGAATACAGTCCGTCTCAGGCAAATCAGACCACGGTACAATGGGCCAACCGACCCCCGGAACATACTTCCCTTGCCGTAGAGGAGAATCGTCTATAACGGCCTTGAATTCTAATTCCGGAAATTGGTTGAACCATACGGTAGCTCGACCAGAAGCACCGTAAGCCACAAGGTTCTTCTTCGTACTGAGTTTCCGATAGAGTTCCGATTCCCTTCTCTCTTTGTAGAGCTTGTTGAGCAAGTCAAAGAGATGGAAAGATCCCCACGCTATCTTGTTTGGTTCTCCCTTGCGAAAACTTGCACGAAGTAGACCACCATGAAGAGGCAACTTCGTAGATTGGCTCAGGCAGAAACCATGAGGCTCAATTGTCCGGCAAAGAGATTGGAGATTGTATTCTACCTTATGCTCGTGATAGATCGTATCCCACTGACCATGAGCTAAAGTAGACTCTAAATCGTGGACTTCAACCCAGAATTCCCCCCCAGGTTTCAATGCCTGTGATGCTGCTTCTACCACCGCAGAAATATCGGTGATGTGAGCCAAACAGTTTGAAGCAATTACCAAATCGAATCCTTTGAGGTCAAGAGCTGAAGAGAAAGGAGCATGGAAGAATGCGTAGTTGCTCGTATTCGTAGCCTTCCAAGCTACGTCACTTGGGTCTACTCCCCACAATGACCAGTTCTGAGGGAGTTGATTTAAGAGCACACCATCGTTGCACCCTATTTCCAACGCACGTATAGAATCAAGACTGAATCTCTCTGCTAATAGTTGAGCATATAGTCTGAAATGATCTCTTAAAGCTCCTACGCTTGAAGAGGCGTAAGCATAGTTCCTATAGAGTTCATCATCAGGAACATCCTCTAGGACTTGTACTAAGCCGCAAGCCACGCACTTGGCCCAAGTGAGAGGGATCTTCTCGGCATATTTAGCCTCCAGAAGAGTATCCGTGAAACCTCCAGCCAGGGGCATCGGCTCCATCTTGAAGACTTCAGTGAAGTCCTGATAGCCGCAACCCGCCCGACAATATCTTATTCGAACCGCCCCCATGTGGGACGCCTCCAATCCTTTGTCAAAAGATCTCTTGTTGAAAGAATGACACCTTGCCATTCGTAACGTCCAGCAGTATCGCTATTGGGATGAGGCCGATAGTTGTAGAGGGAGATTCCTTGACCGACCCCAACATACTGGCCCGCTTCCCTATGAACCATCATCGTGGAAATGAGAGCCGCATCTGGAGCACCTGAAGATGACTCTGGTTGGAAGCCACCATTCAACTTCCATAGAGATTTGGTGACCATTGCGGCACCGCAAGGAACAAACTGTTCGTTCTCTTCACGATCGTCTAGGTATTTGACTCCTACGAAGAAGTAGCTTCGCTCTTGATCTTCTTCGGGAATCTTCTTGTAGGCATCTACACAACGAGCAATGCACTCGGGATGTAGAGTGTCATCTGAACAAAGCATGAAGACGAGTTCGTTCTTAGCTAGAGCCACACCGAAATTCATTGCGGACGCTACGCCTAGACGCCAGGGAGACCTCCAGACTCGTACAGCATCTGATAGGAGATCTGGTTGAGGAAGATCTGCCATGTCATCAATCAGAAGAATCTCATCAACATGACGATAGGTCTGCTTTATCACGCTGGCAATAGATTCATCTAGCCATTGCTGATGATGAGTCTCTGGGCCTACTGGGATTGCGACTGTGACTTTGGGGGTCTCTTCCATTCTTCCTCCAGCTCTTCAATGAGTTCATCGAGAGATTCTTGTACCGGAGGGAGAACAATGTCAGGCTCAAGTGCTCTCCTGATGACAGGAACGTCCGTGAGATGAATGACGTCTATAGGAAGATTTAGACCTCTAACTAAATACTCCACCATCCAGGCTTTGGTGACAGACTTTTGGGCGGCAACATGGAGGACACCACCTAATTTTTGATACTCTTCGTTTTCTGCGATGTCGATAAGAGTACGAGCCATCACCTTGACAGAACCACCATTCCACGTTACTCTATTCCATGCCTGCACAGGACTCTTAGCATGAAGCAACCAGTGGAGGAAACCGTGGTCTGGACCAATGAAACTGCCTCTAACGACCGTAGTATAGGGATCCAAAGGTTCTCCTGCTAGCTTTGATCGACCATAGAGATCAATTGGATCAGGATTGCTGCTGGACATGAGAGGCTTCGTAGCTCTCCCACTGAAGACAGCATCAGTGCTCATATGAATCAGGTGGAATCCAATTTCTTCGGCAATCTTAGCCAGTTTCCAAGGGGCAAGAGAGTTGACCATAATCATTTCTCTGGGAGAAGGATGCTTGAGAGCAATCTTCCCTGAGCAATTGATAAGGACATCTTGTCCCCAATCAAAATTAGTAGCGGAGAAATCTCTCTCTAGTTGAACTTTGGACATCTCAACCGTATGCCCTCTATCAAGAGCCGTCTGGACGACTTGCTCTCCCAGCATTCCGGTAGATCCTACGACGCCAATTTTCATTCTTTGCAAGTACGAGTGTGAGACGTCATCGACCTCTTATAGTTCTTGTGGGCTGGAGGCTCGAAACCACAGCGAGGACAAGGTGGACGACCGCCAGAGGTTATCTCTTTCTCTTCGGGATCGGGAGGATCAATTATCAACCCGTCCTCTTTTCTACCTGCCCAACCTCGTCCTACCACATCTCCTTGAAGATTGATGAGACTTTCCACAGCATCAAAAGTGTCGACGTAATTGTTCACCCAGACGAACCCGCCATCTCGTAGTAAAGGGAGCCACGCCAAAAGTTCTTCCGTGACGCCCTCACTCGTATTGATTGCATCGACCAAGAGGAGGTCAACATCCTTTGGGGCATCTTGAACTCTTCGACTATCTCCAATGAGAACCGAATGGTTATCCTTCTGCCCAATATTCTCAACCGCCAATGCTCCCCAATAAGCAACATCAGGATTGTTATCTACCGAATAAATATGGATACGTGATGTACGCTCAGCAAAGACTGCCAAAGCAGTAGTTCCGCTACCCAAACCTAGATCGATAACAATGACGTCACGATCTGTTGGTAGCTCTCCCACCATCTTTCCTATGGCATCAACATCTTCTTTCGTAAGCATTCCACGAGTGGCGGCAAGTGCATGGGCTGGACAAGTCATTGTAGTGTCTCCGCATCTGCTATCAACGTTCTCATTTCTTCGGGTGACATCCAGTGATGGGGATTCTGACTACTGACCGTCATCACTTCAAACGCTGGAACTGTAGAACCTGGAGGAAGAAGCTCGAGCCAACTTTCTTCGGGGTGCCAGAGCACACGTACCGACTCCTCAGCATGGATGAGATATTCGTGCATCTTCTCCCCGGGACGCACACCCATCAACTCAGTTTCAACATCTTCCCCAACTGCTGCCTTCACAACGTCAGACATCCTCATCGCCTTCACTTCAGGAATGGCAATAGCCCCAGGACGAACATCATTAACGGCAATCTTGATAAGATCGACAGCTTCATCAATACCCATCCAGAACCTTGTCATGTTCGGATCTGTAAGAGTGACCTTCTCTTGCTCTTCAGCCTGACGCTTGAAGAATGGAATCACACTGCCGGTGCTACCGATGACATTTCCATAGCGAACGCAGGTGAACTCTGTTCCTCCTGGCAAAGAAGCCTCACCGAAGAGACGCTCCATCGCCATCTTACTAGCACCGTAGATATTGACTGGTTGAACAGCCTTATCAGTTGAGATTCCAACGACTCGTTGAATGCCAGCAGCTTGCGCGGCCTGGATAACTGAGATAGAACCAAGCACATTGACGCTCACTGTCTCAGCAGCATTCAGTTCGGCCTTGTCCACGAACTTTACTGCACCACCATGAACAACAATGTCGTGTCCCACCATTGCAGCTTCTAGATGAGCACGATCACGAATGTCTCCCAGCACATACCGTGCATCAGGATACATCCTCCGGCACTCTTCTTGCTTGTTCTCATCTCGGCTGAAGACTGTAATCCGCCAACCCAACTCGTCTGCCCTGCGAAGGATCCCTCTACCCAAAAAGCCCGCTCCGCCAGTGACAAGAGCGTTTACCATCGGGTGTATCATACACCCTTTATCTACTGCCCGCTAGGGTATGCCTTGCAGCCGTGCTTGTTTTGCTGCAAACTCCCTTGAGACGTGCCTCAATCCAACAATTTCAGACAGTGCACGTTCTAGTCCTAGACGCTTGAAACCACCAGCAAGCTGTGCAGCAGAGAACTCTGCTGACACTCCACGAGACTGCCCATTAATCTGAGCAAGGGTGAATTCTATGGAAGTGTGCTCCGTAGATCCACCGTTGACCCGACCTAGAGATGTTTCTGCAGATGCAATATTCATGATTACCTACTCCCTACGAAACCACTCGGTGGTGGAGGTTCATCATCTGTGAATGATGATAACGTATTTCCAGTATCTTCATCAGACTCATAGCCACTGGGGTCTGGCAGAGATTCATCCGGCAGTTCAAACCCACTGGGTGATGGTGGAGTTATCTGAACTCCAAAGAACCCAGAAGGATCGGGCAGCAGCCGGTTGAGTTCAAGGTCGCTGAGTTCTAGACACTTCCGGAAGACGAACTCAAGATCTGGTACGGGGGCAACCTGCAGCAATTCCGGTCTGGCGAATAGACCAAGCGGGCGGCGAGGCCTCCGCATAACATCTGCTTGCTGTATGAACCAGCTAAAGTCCGGGACCACCACCACAATCGGGAAGTTGAAGACGAATAGACCTTCGGGACGTATCGGCTTCGGCAGAGGCTCAGGATGTTGGATGAACCAGTCAAAAGCTGCAACAATCGAGACGGCCCCGAGAACGAATAAGCCTTCCGGTCGAGTAGGTGCTCGTACGATATCCGCTTGCTGGAGGAACCAACCGAAGTCTGGAACTTCCAGTACCACATCGGTACGAACGGACAATCCCTCTGGACGCCGTGGGCGCGGTTGAGGTTCTGGGTGTTGTACAAACCAGCCAAAGCTAGGCGCGACCGGCTCAGGACGTGCGTAGAAGCCCTCAGGACGTTTAGGCGCGGGTAGCGGGCCAGGTAATTGGACAAACCAGTCAATATCAACCAGGAAATCAATGGGTTCCCTGATAAATGAGAACAATCCAGGCTGTGTTTGGTGCCTGGACCTGACTACATCAGGTTCCTGGACGAACCAGCCGAAGTCCGGTGCAAGTTCAGTATTATCAAATCCTCGAGTGAACCATCCAGGCCTCGTTTGATGTCTTGGCCGAATGACATCTGGCTCTTGCTGGAGCCAGTCAAGATCGAGGACTACAGGAATACTGAATTCAACTAGAGAGTAGAATCCTTCGGGCCTGGGCAGAGCTGGAAGAGGTTCAGGATGCTGCACCAACCAGTCAATGTCCACCAAGACATCAATAGGCTCCCTAATGAATGAGAATAATCCTGGACGTGTTTGGTGCCTCGGCCTAACTACGTCTGCTGGTGGAACAAACCAGTCAAACTTAGGCAGGACATCAAATTCTACAAGAGAATGGAGTCCAGGACGTACCTGATGTTCTGGTCTAATGACATCAGGCTCTTGAATGAACCAGCCGAAGTCTGGCGCTAGCTCAGTATTGTCAAAGCCTCTGGCGAACCATCCGGGCCTCGTCTGATGGAGAGGTCTGACAACATCTGGTGGCGGGACAAACCAATCAAAATCTGTAACCAACACCACCGGCTGACCAATGGCAAACCAGCCTGGCCTAACCTGATGCCGTGGCCGAATGACATCTGGAGGAGATACGAGCCAATCAATCTTCGGGAGAACATCAAACTCTACTAGGGCATGGAGTCCAGAACGTACCTGATGCTTAGGCCGGATAACATCTGGTTCCTGAACGAACCAACCAAAGTCCGGCGCTAGTTCTGAATTATCAAAGCCTCGAGCATAGAAACCTTCTGGCCTCGTAGGTGCCCGAACAACATCCGGCTCTTGAATGAACCAATCGAAATTGGGCACTGCTGGAGCAGGTTGTTCAAATGGTTCTGCTTTTCCTTGATACTGGAAGAGACGTCCTGGGAAGATAACACCTGTAGTGGTTTGAATGATCTGTACAGCAATCGGAGGTTCGCCACTAACTAGAATCCCTTCCGGACGCGGGAGAGGCTGTACCACATCTGGTGGAGGAACAAACCAGTCAAAGTCTGTAACTAGCACCATCGGCTGGCCAATGGCAAACCAGCCTGGACGTACCTGATGCCTTGGCCTGACTACATCTGGAGGAGGTACGAACCAGTCAAACTTGGGGAGAACATCAAACTCTACAAGAGCAAAGAACCCAGGTTGTACTTGGTGCCGTGGCCGGATGACATCCGGCTCTTGAACATCCCAACCAATGTCAATACCAAGAGGAACACTGAATTCAACAAAGGCAAGACGCTGATACTGGAATGTCCTTCCACCAAGCACCATCGTGGTCTGCGTAGAAACAGACGCTTCGATGATTGGAGGTTGACCACTAACCAGCATCCCTTCAGGACGTGTTGGCTTTGGCTGAGGTTCAGGATGCTGTTGGAACCAATCAATATCGACCAAGAATTCGGTAGGTTCAGCAAGGAAGGAGAACAGACCTGGGCGTGTTTGATGACGAGGACGAATAACGTCTGCTGGTGGTACAAACCAATCAAACTTCGGAAGGACATCGAACTCTACAAGAGCGTGGAGTCCAGGGCGTGTTTGATGCTTAGGACGAATGACATCCGCTGGTGGTACGAACCAGTCAATCTTAGGAAGAACGTCAAACTCAACCAGTGCGTGTAGCCCTGGACGCGTTTGATGTCTCGGCCTAACAACATCAGGAGGAAGAACAAGCCAATCAATATCTACTAAGAAATCAATTGGTTCTCTAATGAATGAGAATAGCCCTGGCCTTGTTTGATGCCTTGGTCGAATGACATCAGGGGGAGGTACAAGCCAGTCAATCTTGGGGAGGACATCGAATTCAACTAACGCATGAAGTCCGGTCCTCGTTTGATGCTTAGGACGAACAACATCTGATTCTTGTACGAACCAGTCAAACGGAAGAGCTAACTCAGAATTATCGAATCCTCTGGCATATTCACCTTCAGGTCTGGTCGGTTTCGGAAGAGGTTCAGGATGCTGAACAAACCATCCGAAATCAGGAACCGGAACAAGAACCGGCCCTGCCCAAGACTGATATTGCCACAGGAAAGGAGAACGCATTAGTATCCTATAGCTATGTCCGGCAAGCGCATCACACTAAGACCTGCTTGCACTGAAATCTTAGACTCTTGGGGGATAATTACTGGGCTGACCGCTAATACAGCCGTCGCCCAATCCGGAGTTCCTCCGCTTAATGTAAATGTTCCTGGGTCTTCTGAAGCAGTATTCAACTCACGCTGAGCCGAACCAATTCCAGCACCTCCATCATCTCCACCTTCCGTTGTAGAAGTGCCGGTTCCGTAGCTTGCCGGATAAGCAGTGATGGAGCGAGCTAGGTCATGCCAATTCGTAAGCACAATCCACAATGTATCTTCAACGCCCCATGCAGGCGAAAGGGATGGAGGATCAGGATTCGCAGAAGATCCTGTATTAAACGACGACAGCTCTACATCATCAGGAACGGTGCCATTCCAACCTGTCACCCGATAGACTTGAGCACATAGTGATTCGTCTTCTGGAGCAATTGACACTGTGACCGTCGTACCGCCCTCGGTGCCATCGGCATCCTTGACATACACACTGATCCGATCACGATCTCCATTCGCCAACCCATCATCAAGAAACGTCCAACCGCTTGGCGTCGTTGTGATGACGTGAGAAAGGTTATTTGCGAAGAACATGATGAGCAGATCACCCGCATTCACCGTCGCGGGCATGCTGACTTCTAAGAAATCACTAGACTCACCAGGGATTGTTTCTGTGATGGACTCGACAACGGGGAAAGCCATCAGTAACTCACCGTCCGATTTCTACCAATGATCACATCTGTATAAGCAATCACAACCCGCTCACCTTCCTCTGGTGTAGGCACAGGAGCCTCTACCACTTCAACAAACGAGAAGAGACCCGGGAGGATTTGTTTAGGAGCAAGAGAGACGTCAGGTTCTTGGACGAACCAGCCAAAATCAGGCTCTACAGGAGGAGGAGCAACAACGTCCGTTCGAGCATAAAGTCCTTCTCGAAGAATCGGAAGTGGGAGTGGCTCACTTGCTTGTACAAACCAACCAAAATCAGGTTCAACGATTGGAACACTGAATTCAACTAGAGCGAAAAAACCGGAACGGGTTTGATGAAGGGGGCGGACTACATCCGCTTGCTGAAGGAACCAGCTAAATGAGGGGATGAGAGCTTCATGCTCTCGAGGATTAGTTCTTCCTTGATACAGCCATCTGGCCATCAGACGGCCCCTCTATGAATAGTCTGGAACCTACGTATCCAAAGGTCAACCGGAGATGGCACCGTCACTGACGCGAAAACAGAAAAGATGCTTCGCATCACCAACCGTACCACCTGCTTCAACAGATTCAACCAACCATGATGCGGTTGAATGCCAATTAGACCCGCCGTCATTTGAGGGACGTGTCGATGCTGATCTTCATTCACTGACATCCAGCTAGTTGG
>SDBT01012506.1_pt1 | contig 13636 bp, 17 predicted proteins | sample 2277101 | NCBI WGS metagenome assembly SDBT01 (sample SAMN10404973, study PRJNA504765) | marine sediment metagenome | isolation source: marine sediment core GS10_PC15, 103 cmbsf | place: Arctic Ocean: Southern Knipovich Ridge | collected 2010
TTTCCAATCGGACCCATTCCTCGTTGATTATTTTTTTGTGCCATTTTACGAAATTATTCTACTACTCTTACGAATAGATTGTATTTAAACCTTCGCTTTCTAGTAGAGAAGGCGAAAGAGTTATCTCCTCTTTTTCGCATATAATAAATGCCACTTGTCACCAGAATGCTACGATAAAAAGAGAAATTCCAAGAATAAGGGGAAATATTGCTAGTGCGTAACTGCCCTCTAAAAATCCTATAGAACCTAGTAAAGTAAGAGGTATACCCAGTATTAATAATAATGGTGCATCACTGTCCATCTTTCTCCCCTGTTGCTTTTCCACTTATCCCATAAGGGAAATTAAGAATCCATGCTAGAATTTTGATAAAAGTCATCATCTTTTCTTTTGCCTCCTTTGCTTCTTCTTTTTCTTAGGGCGATCTAGATTATACTCTATCGCGGCAAAAAAGTACATCGCAGCAAACACCGCCACCCAAAAGAAACTCCTGATGTAAAATGAATACACATAAACAGCCCCCCATACATAAAACCAGAACCAAGACTTGCGATAGGTTCTTTCTTCTTTCTCTAATCGTTTGAAGGTTTTAAAATCGTTCACTTTCTTCGCTGTTTTTCGCTCACGCCTACCTGCATAGCCCCACTTAAGATCCGCCCAGCCGTAAAGAATAGACAATAACATTATGAGAAGAAGCCCTGTTGCAGCAATAACTAATAACCGGTCCAATTTTCCTCCGTGAAGTCTTGTTTAATTTTTTCATACTTATCCTTTCGGATAACAAAGAAAAATCTTTCCTCGAAATAACTCATATTAATAAACTCTCCTTGCTCTTCAAGTTCTTTAAATAGTTCTTTTGGGTCAATCATCTGCTGCAGCCTCTAGCCCAGCTACACTTGCTTGACCAGCATAGGAAAACCAGCCAGGGGCAACGGGCTCGAATCTATACTCCACACCATCTACTATTTTTGTCATGTAAAGTCCGCGCGGAATAAAATCTGCATCAAGCAATTCTCCACCACGCACAACCCGGTCTTTAAATTCTTCATCCATAACACACCCCCTTTCTAGCCATATCTCGAATTATTTGGTGAGCGGAGTCCATAGATATATTATTTGATACTATCGGGATCCAACCATGTAATATTTCATGGCAGAAAGTTTCCTTTACATAGCTAAACGGCACCCCATCAAATTTGGTAATAATTTCACCAGCCAGATTGTTTGCACCACCGCAAGAGTTAGGACCGCCATACATTCTCATACAGCCGGCGGCGTAGCGAGAACCATACTTACTTATGTTGTTTGTGAATATCACTCTGTCCAATTTATTTTTATATAATGGATTTAAAGAATTAAAAAGCTTAGTTGAATAATTTTTCTCGCGGCCCGTTAATTCATCATCCAAAATTAAAGTAATATTGTCTTCTGATTGAGGCATGAATCTTAGTTGGAGATTGTCGACGCTAGTTCCGAATAAATATGCAACTATGATTAGTAATGAAATTATAACTGCATTCATTGTTTTTTGGTTTCTTGTTTCTGTTTTCATCTTTTTGATTTTCGTTTTTCTTTCTCTTCAACGTAAGCCCCATAGTACCCAAATGGTGCTCGCGCTTTTCCTTTTTCCCATTTCACCCATTGTTCGTATTCTCTGTCTTCCATTGTGAGTATGATTGCTAGGGGGCTCAATAAGGAGGTAGTCAAAGACCCCCCGTCCCTACCCCCTAGCGGCAATGAGGGACTATAATCCCCACTATCCTCTCCCTTTTGGATACGGTGGGGTTTGGGAGTATGAAGAGAACGGAGGGATTCAAACCCTCGAGTCGTTTATGTCGACGCTAGCCTTTCGGCCTAACAGTGGACTCCTCATCTCCACCACTCGTTCTCTACCGAATTATCGGTGTATGGTAACTTTCGTATATCAAAAACAAAATCTGTAGCTTTTGTTTTATTGAGATCAATATTGCTATATCCCTGAAAGTGACGGTTTCCACATCCTAGGTGTAACTTTATTAGACTTTTCTCATTTAATCCGATTTTATATCTCAATGTAATTAATGCATAATTTATCTTACGTCGTAAGACATTTTTAAAACTTGAATAGTACCGAGCAAGTTTTGTCACCTTTTCAAACAAATCAGTCTTACAATAGTGATCCAATGCGAACGTCATCTTCTTTACGAATTGTTTTGCTTTAGTAGTTGTAAAGTTCATATTATTTAATCTTATAGGATAAACGAAAGTATCCGAGAAATACTATCTGAAGCAGAACGCTTTCTTGTATAGATATGTTGCAAGAAAATGAGTCTTTTCTATCAGTGACATCCTCCGCACTGGTTTATCTTCAATCTTACCGAAAATCTTCATTATCCGAGGCTGCACTTTTTGAGGTGTTAAATTATTTTGTATATAGTTTACTGAGTTGGCAGATAATTTATGATATAACTTACAATCAGTTATTAATTCTACAATACTTTCAGCGAAATGTTTCGGTGTATCTGCTATCATAATATTTTCCCGATGTACCAGATCCATACCTTGGACACCGACTGATGTAGTTACTATGGGAATTCCGTGCGCCATAGCCTCCCCGATTTTTCCTTTCATCCCAGCTCCGTATCTTAAAGGCGCAATCGAGACGTAGCTTTTTTGTAGATACGGCGTTACCGAAGGTACATATCCTAAGACTTTGACGTGGCCATTAGCTAATTTCTTAATTTCTTCCGGGATATTCGATCCAATTATTGTAAGTGTTATTTGAGGGATCTTAATTTTTACCAAGGGTAATATTTCCCTGCAAAAATATATTACCGCATCTACATTAGGTCGATGTGCAAATCCTCCTACGAAAAGCAATGAGTTTTTGTCTTTGCCACCTGTATTCGTTTCAGGAATTTCGTGGATATTAGGGATAATATCGATATTGATATCAGGACAATCGTTCTGTAAAATCCTGGCGTCTTCTTCTGTAACGGCTATAACCAAATCAGCCTTCTTATATACAGGTAATTCCCGATTCTTAGTTCTAATTGCACGTTCTAAATCCTCACTATTATTAGTAATATTATATTCGAGATTTTCCCTAAAATAATGAATATCCACACTGTCAATTATAATCGGACATCGAGGTCGCAAAATACGAATGCTTGGCAAATAATCCTCTGCCATATAATAAAACTCTATCCAAGCAGCGGCGAATGTGTTGTTAAGCATAATCTTCATAAAATCATATTTTCCTGCGTATACCTCAATCCCAAGACCTTTAAGATCGTTAACATATTTCTCATTATTTCCTACTGCTCTACCCTTTCTTCCATTGAAATAAATGATCTCATATCTATTTGACAATATTTCTAAGATAGAAAAGAGTCTTCTATTCCCCGAAGACTGATCATAATAGGGCAAACTTGGTGCAATGACTAATATCTTAGAATCCCCGCCAGCAATATTATTCAAAATATTCTTCAACCTTTCTCGATCTTCCTAATCTTAGCTCTCGCGAATCTCTTTGTTCTTGCATTCCAACAATATAGTCCGCTGTTGTTTCAAGATACCTGTATGACGCCCTTGAATCCAATGCTTATCGAATATCCGTCGAAAATTGGAGATATCGAACCTGTTGCCTCTTTTTCCAGAAGACAAAACGTCGAGCCAGCCTTCTGACTTTTGCTTTGAGAGCACTCCTAATCTCGTCGTTCAAGGAAGGCCTCTCGAACCAATGCACAAGTCGCCTTATAGCTATTTCCTGGTAACCGTGCCTGACTTGGATAACAGCAATCTCAGCGTGCATATGTGTAACCTGCGCCTGAGTTTTCGCACTGCTATGGATGGTTGCTGCAGATATAATCTTGGGAATGATCATGAAATCACCAACGGTCGCTAACCTTAACCATAAGTCTAAATCGAAAGCAAAGTGTAAGTTCTCATCTAAAGAGCCAACCTTATTCCATGCCTTTGCCGCAAAGAAACAAGATGGTTGAAAGAACCATCCCTGACGTCCCCAATCGGCCATACTGTCTCGGTCGAGCTTTCTGGGAATAACAGTGCTCAATATTCGCCAATCAGGGGCAATGCAATGACAACCACCAACCCACGCCACTGCGGATGGATTCTTCTGCCAGGCGTCCACAACATGTCGGATAGCACCCGGGAGTAGCAAATCATCTGAGTTCAGCCACCCAAAGATTTCGCCCTGTGCTTTCGCCAATCCCTTGTTAATTGCGTGGCTTTGGCCTCGGTCGGGTTCGGAAACCCAGTACGTTAGCCAGGGCGAATACTTCTTGATGATCTCGACTGATTTGTCTGTGCTGCCGCCATCTATAATTATATACTCAAGATTTGGATAACCTTGCAAAAGCACTGAACGAATAGTCTCCTCGATAAATTGACCTTGATTATAAGAAGGCGTAACAATACTTATCTTCGGCCACGGCCTCCCATCCGGCATTTTGTCCGGCAGCCGCTCACCTTCCTCAGTCCATGGCCAACCGGTCTTATCTTTTGCTGGAGCAGGTAATTCTCGTAAAGTCGGACAACACATGGAACTTACTTTATGTCTCTCTCAATGAACTATAAAGTTCCTGATAACGTTTAGCTTGTATCTCAAGAGTATATTCTTGTTCTATTACCTTTCGCGCATTCAATCCCATCTGCTTACGTTCTTTCGAATGATATATCATCCATTTTATCTTTTCGCATAATTCCTCGACATCTCGTACTTTTGCTAATAGACCTGTTTCTCTTGGCCTTATCATATCCACTACACCTCCGATACTAAAGCCAATAACAGGGGTTCCGCAGGCAAAAGACTCTAAAACTGTGTTGGGGAAATTCTCTTCCAAAGAAGGGATTACAAATACATCAACTGCACTATAGACACAAGACAGCAACAGCTCATCATGTATATATCCTAATGAATATATGGAAAATCCCATATCTTCAGAAAGAGTATCTTGCGAATACTGAGGGCCGAAGATAACCAAAGCTATTTTGGAAGTATCTATTCTTTCCTTAAGGAGTTTCAGGGATTGCATTAAGTATCTAAAGCCCTTGTTTTTTGATTTGTAACTAGCGCCGAAAAGAATCAGCGTCTTATTTTGTGGTAGATTTAAGAGATCTCTTGAGAATCGTTTATCCCGTGTGGTAAATACTGTGGTTGGCGCTCCGTTTGGGATAACGCTTATTTCAAAGTTCTTAAATAATAGACTCTTTTTGGCGCAATCTCGTAGCCATTTACTTGGTGTTACAACATGGATATTATGGCCTTTGTATGCTTTTTCTTTTCTCTTAAAGATTCTTCTAGATAAGTCATTCGGGTCGTTTGAGCCTAACTGGGGACAGGCACCACAGCCGGTTTGGTATTTTGTGCATTTTTGTCGAATATGGCATCCACCTGTAAAAGGATTCGAATCAGATAAACGCCAAACGATATGTTTATTATGTATGTTAAAGAAGAATTCTCTGTGGTTGACCATTCGGGCTATCCAACGCAAGTTGATAATATCTGCTTCTTTGACGAGAGAGCGTTTACCTATGTCATATATTGTCCTGTCATCACTAAAGATATCCAATCCTCTTGGACGAGTGTCTTTATAAACATTAAACTCCGAGGAGATTAATCTGTTACGCAATTTATCCCATAGCCGCCTAAAAATATTATTATTTTGTACAAATCGCACAACATCGCCATCTGATGAGGATCTGTGCAAAACCAGCATCTTCGATTCCACGCCTATCGACTTTAGCCCAAGATGTAATCGCCGGGCGGCAATACCTGCACCACCGTAATCTTGGGTACATATATGTAATACTTTCATATTATTTGAGTTTGTTCGAATCAGAAACCGTACATTTATTGACTGCGCTGATTAATGAATTTTTGAAAGTACTGCTCAAGATCGCTGCAAGTTTCTTCGGGGGATAAGAAAGCAACTCGCTGTTGAGCAACCTTACCGATATTTTCCCGTTCCTTATCGCTCATGTCCCAAACCCGCTGCATCGCCTGAGACAGTTCCAAATGATTATCAGATTCCACAAGAACTCCTGATACGCCATCATCAATAAGCTCTTCAAAACTTGTTCCCCTTGTTCCAATAACCACTTTCCCAAACGCCATTGCTTCCAACATCGTATTGGGTAGATTGTCAATTAAAGAAGGTAAGACTACCGCCTGGGAATATTTCACTATTGGATAAAGTTGAGAATGCCGTAAAACCCCAAGATGAATAATCTGCTTTTTGTAGGCACCTGCCTGTTGCAGAATATACCCCAACATGGAGGGGCCGTTGGAACTCGGAAAATCTTTGCCTATAAGTACAAAATACATCTCAGGATATTGAGATAAAATGTTAGGCAGGACTTTGGCAAGCACCTCACCACCTTTTAATAGTCCAATGGCCCCGACAAAAACAAAATATTTCCTGCCACAAAGATGTTTGTTGTAGATACCTTCATCAAAAACGTTCGTTTCGATCGAAAATGGCGGACGCAATACATCTGTTTTTATGCCGGCTTCCTGTCTTAAGATATGGGAGAGGAGTTTACTGGGCGCATAAACAGCATTACTACGGCGCAAGGCAAGTAGCTCCAACCATTCTATAAGACGCTGATCACGGGTAAACCGATCACGATAAAATTTTCTCCATAGTGGCCTATAACTCGATACTCTGCTTATGACCGGTACGCAACGATTAAAAGTAAAGAATAGGCCGCAGGCTTGGCAACTGCATGCTTGTACTATATCAAAACGTTGAAGAAGGTGCCTTTTCAGAAAACTTTTTTTCAGATAGTGTGACAGGGATAAAACATTTAAAGTTTTTCTAAATCGATATCGCATAAGACGAATGCCGAATTTAAGTATCCGGCTGCTTACTTTTACCCGATTGACTATTATCCCATCGTGCGAAATAGTTTCGTTATGCTCTGAGCAAGTAAAAATTTCTACGCGATGGGCTCGCTGCTACATCCCGTGCGCTGCCCGGTAGAGATAATTCGCTAAGCCACCATCAAAAAAGGGCTCACTAACGTATTCTGAAGCGATAAAAGCAATTCTCATAAGATATCTATTAAGAAATCGAGGCCTTCTTCCTTGACTTAAGCCGTGCTATGAAATCCTCCATAATTGCGTCCTCCGGCCACATCTGACCGGTTTTCCAAATGAGTCTTCCGGATTCCGCATCGCCTTCAAGTTCCCAGTGGCCTGGACACTCGTGTACCATCCAGCTAACGTAGGTATAGCTGATTTCCGTCGTCACGCACTCATTGTCGCGGTAGAGCCCATCGATCGCGACGCTTTGAGTACCAAGCGCTTGCGCTGTTCTAAATCCCAATCGAACGAATTCCAAGTCGATGGCTCCGTAGTCCGTGTTGAAGTTGCCGCTGCCGCTGGCGCGGAAGTCATCCGGACGGTTGAACCGGCGATAGGCAAAAGCCCGGTTACCTATGACTGTCACACGGGTGTCATGTGAGTTGTTTGGCAGAAACTCCTGAACCATTAGGTAGCCCTTCTGCAACTCGAAAAAGGATCCCGGATTGGGGTGCCGGCCTTTCAGGAGCAAGCGAGCGGACGGACGCAGACGCTTCACAATCTCCAGGAGGTTAGTGCTCGTTGGCCGCTCCAACGAAAACACACCGCTGTAAAAGAGATGATTAAGCCAGTATTCGGCCTCACCGAAATCCTTCAGTAACCTCACGTTTTGGCTACTGGCACCCCCGGCAAGTTTGATAACCAGAGGATACTTGGCACTTCGGCAAAAATTCACCGCATCTTCCCGCTTCCAGAAAACCCAGGTCCTTGCTACCGGAATCCCAGCCGCCTCAAATAGATAACGCTGAGCGACCTTATCATCGTGGTGCCAAGCAGTGTTCCAGTCGGGAAAAACGACCAAGCCTAATCCCTTCTCGGCAACGGCTAAGAGACGCTTGGCAAAGAGCCGTGTAGCTGGGAGGTGAGCGAATCGCCACATGAAACCGTCACAGTCCCCCAAGTGTTCAATGATGTCATTCCGATAGACATCCACAATCCGAACATTATGACCGAGTTCCCGCGCCTTGGCAATCCACCGGTCCGAGAACGATTGCCTCGGACCATTCGGAAAGATAATCTCGTCGGGCTGGATGGCAATGGTAAAGATCATAGTCTATACTCCCGATACCTTCCGAAGCAGAAAACCAAAAGAGCTGGAGAGATGCAATTTGTTTCCAAGTTTCAGAAGACGAAATACCTTAATACCGTGTCCATAATAAAAGGGGAGTCGAATTACGGCAACTATTTTGAAACCCGCGTCCTTAAACTTCTTTTCCCAGGATTTACGCCCAAACGACAAAAACTCTTCTCTGTTCGACTTATATTCTCCGTGGATTATCGGCACACTCAGAAGCGCTTTCCAATTGCGATTTCTTAACGCCAACATGTATCTTACGAGAGCGTTAAATGTTTTCCACGTTCTATTTGGCAAGGCAACAGCGAGGAAACCGCGCGGCTTTAGCACCGCATGTATTTTCTGTAAAGTGTTCACGGGATTTTGGGTGTGTTCCATGACGTTCGAGGCAATCACCAGGTCGAAGCCCTCTCGGCCGAAATACTCCAACTCTTCCGCGTTAACAACCGCGACCTTAACACTTTCGCAATTGCAGAATATTTCTCTAAGGTCAGCAACCTTTCTTTCATCGATATCAGTCGCGATAAGTTCAGCCACCTCTTTCGCAATCATGCGGGCTTGGGTCCCATCTCCGGCCCCGATCTCCAGCACAGAAGATTCTCGCAAATTCATGCCCTGATGAAGGAGCGTCCGTTCAAACGCCCGCCATTCGTGCTCGCGCAATGTTACGTGCCAGTCTGAGCTTGATTTCTTTTCTCGAATTGAGTCCATAGGGATTGGCGCATCAATGTTTACGCAAGTCATCCTCATCACCTTTTTAAAACGAGACATGGAGATGAAACCATTTGTGCATAAGTTTTCAGATCCTTGTGGTTTTGCATTTTTGGGTATGAAATGTGACGTCTTTGTCTATATTTCAGATTATTTCGTCCTCTTGAATAGCGATGGTAAAACTCATTATTGTTTCTCCTTATAAGACTCTGATCCAATTTTATCTGAGTGTATTGCTACTTGCATATCCGTCTTCTCTTTCTATCTATCTTATTCAATTCCTACCAAACGGATTACAAATTCTTTTAATTAATTTTCTCGTATGGGCCTCTATAAATGGCTTATTATGTGACTCTTAAGCGAATTGATCCTTTTGGAGAGGGTATGCCTTTTCAAAATTAGATTTTTCCCTGCTTCCCTTATATCTACATATGCTTCTTTGTTAGCTAAATATGCTCTTGCCCTCGTTTCAAAGTTTTCCTTATTGAAAATAATACAGTTTTTTTTGTCCTCAAAGCCTAAAGGTTTCAAATCTTCCGCTTCTTGAGCAAATAGCAAACCACCAGCAGAAGCTATCTCGAAATATTTGGGCACTACAAGTCTATACTTTCGATGTAAAGAACCAGCCGCAATAACGGCATCAAATTGCTTTATCCATTCAAAATATTCTCTATCCGTTAAGACCTTATTCTCAACTCCAGAATAATTCATGGTCTGAACAAAATTGAAACTTTTGCACCAATTTCTAGTCTCGTAAGCTTCCCCCTTCGTTGCACCGAAAATTAAAATGTAATTTTGATTGCGTATTTTGACCTCTTTTTCATCTATAGATTGATCAGGTATTGCCCATGTAAAATGTATGATTTTGTCCTTTGGTATATTTCTAAGGTGGAAAATCGTAGGATTGTAGTAATAAGCTAGAATATAAGAAAAATCATTTTCTAAAAAATATCTTTGCCATTCAACTGTTTTGCTGTGTGGGTCACTCATAGAAGCATATTTTAATCTGGGTTTATTCTTGACGTATTTAATATGTGAAGCACGCTTTCCCGGTTCACCCGCGATTATAACATCCAAGTCATTTTTATATTTATCGTAATCGTTTTGATTTTGTATTATTATGCAATTCAGCTCTTTTATCATCGCATTTATTCTATACGGTGTTAATGCTGAAACCCATCTATTAGATAAGTGGAAGTCAAGATTTAACACCAATCCAACTTTTGGATAAATCTCAGAATTAGATAGAATATCACCATTTCGTTTTCTGTATCTTCTTTTTTGAATGTTTCTTTTGATGAATTTTAAGGCACTCGATTTCATTGCGCATCCGTTCTACTTTAAGCATTCTTTTATAAAATTATTTCTGTTTTCCAATTAAGAAATGGAGCAAGTTTACCCCTTATGGGTTCAGATAAGTATGCTCTATTCGACATTCCCGACTTAGCAACATTAAACTTTGTGCAAATTCCTTCCTTGGGTTCAATGGTCCTTACATTGTAAATCGTACCACGTATTCTCAATTCATAATTCCTGGGAGCAAGAAAGTCTTTTGGAATCAAAGCTTTAGAAAGATATCGACCTGGTTCGACTGTTGGAATACCATTGTTATCCTCATCGTGAAAACTGCGAAATAAAATCGTGTTATCTGTATCACATAGGTCGAAGTAGACACGTAATCCCCTCGTTCTTTCAAAAACCTCGTACTCTATCGAGACTTCAAGTGGTTTACCGTTTTCAACAATATCAACAGGGAGACCTTTTTGAGTAATCGTAATATTTTCAAACTTAAAAACAGGATCTGTCGGAAGTGATGCAATAATCTGTGAGAGATTCGACAGGCTTGTCGACACACTATCATTATGTAAATACTCTTCGACCGCTTTTGTTGCCATGCCATTGTAAGTAATCGAACCAGATCTAAGCACAATCCCTATCTTACAAAGTTGTTTAACTGCCTGCATATTATGACTAACGAACAATATCGTCCGGCCTTCCCCGGCCACATTCTCCATCTTGCCTAAGCATTTTTTTTGGAAAGCGGCATCACCCACAGCTAAGACTTCATCCACAATCAATATCTCCGGCTCTAAGTGGGCGGCCACGGCAAAGGCCAGGCGGACATACATACCACTGGAATAGCGTTTTACCGGCGTATCTAAGAATTTTTCCAATTCGGCAAAGGCAATGATTTCATCGAATTTTCGTTTAACCTCCTGCCGGGTCATACCAAGAATGGCACCATTGAGAAAAACGTTTTCCCGCCCTGTAAGTTCCGGGTGAAAGCCGGTCCCTACTTCCAGGAGACTGGATACATGGCCTTTGATGCGAACTTTTCCAGTCGTCGGCTCAGTAATACGGCTGAGAACTTTAAGAAGCGTCGATTTGCCTGCTCCGTTAGGGCCTATTATGCCGATGCGCTCTCCCTGTTGAACTTCAAAATTGATGTCCTTGAGCGCCCACAACTCTTCCAAATCAATTGATTCGCGGTTCGGCGAGAGCGGATGGCGAATGCGCTGCCAAATACCTCTGGCTGTATGCGTCATGGTATCCCTGAAGGTCGCGCCGCCCCTCTGCTTTTGATGGCCAATGATGTATTTCTTGCCTAAGTTTTCTGCTTTAATAACGCCGTTCATAAGAATAGCTCGTTCATAAATGTATTTATTCCTTTCAGCTATGAGCTATGAGCTATCAACTATTAACTTTTCCGCTATATAATATCTGCAAATTTGCGTTCAGTTTTAGTGAAGAATAACGCTCCGGTGATAAAGAGCGTTATAGCAAGGCCTATGGAGATCAAGAACCCTGGCAGATACAGGCTGACATCGCCACCGAGCAGTGCCCAGCGGAAGCCGTCGATAACTCCTACCATAGGGTTGAGAGAGTACAGCATCCTCCATTTTTCAGGTACTAAACTACTGCTGAAGCCTACGGGTGAGGCGTACAATCCGAATCGCACTATGAACGGCACAATGTGTTGAAAGTCACGATACTTGACATTCAGAGCACCAATCCAGTAGCCTGCACCCAGCGATGTCAAAGCAGCAAGGAGCAACAATGCGGGCAGAACAAGAATCTTCAAGTTTGGCCAAAAACCGTACCAGAGCATTAAAGCCGCGAGAATCACAAATGCTATAAGGAAATCAACGAAGCTAACCACCATCGACGTACTGGGAATAATGATACGTGGGAAATAGACTTTAGTTATCATGTTGCGGTTCGCAACCAGCGAATTACCGCTTAAGCTGAGGATACTGCTAAAAAACTGCCAGGGAAGTATCGCCGCACAAACGAGTATAGGATAGGGCGTATTCCCGGACGGCAGCTTGGCGACCCCACCGAAAATTACGGTAAGAATAACCATTGACAATAAAGGGCGGATTACACTCCAGGCAATACCGATCACAGTCTGCTTGTATCGTACGAGAATATCTTTCCATGCCAGAAAATAGAAGAGTTCTCGATATGCCCAAAGCTCGCCCCAGAAGTGTTTCAAGCTCTTGTTAGGTTCAATTATAATTTCGTCCATATTCTACCTTAAGATCATGAAACAAATCGTTGTCACTCACTCATAGAGGACATTTCCGCCGCATTACGTTGTCATTTCCCAGATAAGCATTTTCATAACAATTATTGTTGTTCAAATAGGTGCAGCTATACTCCGTCCCCGTCGGTTGCACTCCTTTCGGAGAACCGAGGGCAGAGGACAGAACTTCTGTCTTCCGTCATCCGTCTTCTCTCTAATCTTAGCTTTCGCCAGTGTCACTCTGACTTATTTCACAACGCCACTTGCGGCGTTGGTATATTCTGCTCTAACTCGTCCGTTCCTATCAGGGAGATAATCCATAACCAAATCTGTTATATCCCTTGCTATCGTTCTAATGGAATTCTCCAGAACCGAGCTTATCTGGACCTGGGCCACGTATCGGGCCGGGTCGCCGGCAATATTTGGCCTTCGACCGAAGAGCCCGGAAAAGTCGTTTTCGTTGGCGGTAAGCTGGCCGTTCAAGATGTAGAAGTTCAAGACAACTTTCTGGTCGTTCTCTGGAGCGGGCTTATGGAAGCGATGTATCAGGCAAGGTACTTGCCGGCCAGCCCGAGAGATAAAATTCAAGGATTCTGTACTGTCATGGATCCAGCCATATCCGGGATAGCACACCCGTGGTCGATGACCGAGTATGCCCCCCGGCTTAGATGAGCAATATACGATATAAACATCGGCCCAGGCCTTAGTTGGATCGTTAAAATATCGCCGGCTCACAAAATCGTCTGCAAAGTTCTTCTCCATATATTCTCTGGTCGTAGTCCGAATAGTCAGGTCTCTACCGGCCCAGTTGCCAACTTCCAAAGGAAAGCTGCTTAGGGGTACAGGCAGTGTGATGGCGGTATCAAGAACTCTCGTCAAGCCAGATGCCAGAACACGGTAAGTTATGCCGGCAGACACCAAGAGCAGAACGGCCAAAATCCAAACGAACCATAGCGGCGTTTTGCCCCACCGGACACCTTGCGGTGCTGCCGCTCGCACCTGTACCCGCGTTTTCTGTGCGGGCAGTACAGGTGCGGGCATCGAATAGTTATTTCCAATCGGATACATCAAAAGATATAGCCTCAAAGTAGTATTCTATAAGTAAAAAAACAGCGCTCCCTCTGCCACGATAATACACCGCTTCCTGCAAGGCTGGAAAAACTTTGGAACGCCTCCTCCTTGAGGCTAAGCTCTAATTAATAATCAATTATTGTATATATCGTCCTTTTGTCAAGGCCA